>ODAK010004185.1_pt1 | contig 14830 bp, 16 predicted proteins | sample 1539591 | NCBI WGS metagenome assembly ODAK01 (sample SAMEA3539303, study PRJEB22396) | soil metagenome | biome: tundra; feature: field; material: soil | place: USA | collected 2010-05 | depth 0.15 m | reverse complement strand
TTGTCCGGACTTTCCACTACAACATAGCCAAAGCTGCGGGGATGGACATCCAGCGCAAGAATTCGCGTCTGTTGAGTATGGTGAGTTTTCCGAATCCTATGTCCCATAGACGAGACGGACCAGCCGAGCCAGGCATTCAATGACCCATTGCAGCCTGTGGTTAAGTCGGCGCGGGGCCGTCGCCGTGGAGTCTCGAGATAGCGTGCGTTCGAATGCTCGAACGCGTTTTCGCGTTCGTTTGGCAACTGCGGTACTCACCCCGGCGAATAATTGCGCGGTGGGAACGCCGCAGATCTGCTCGCACGCTAAGGCCACTTCCAGCGGTGGTTCGGACTGACACCGCTCATACCGGGAAAATTGGAGTCGGTTCTTTAACCCCACCAAACGTGAAGCTTCCTCTTGGCTAAGGTCAGCCTTTTTTCGGCATGTACGCAGATAGTTATCGAGGGGTGTGCCTGCCATGTGTGAGGAGTTATCTGGATGATACAAATATCAGACAAGGTCAGAAGTAGTATGCCTATACTTATAGCATAGATACCAGAATATGTCAATGAAGCTGACTAACAACAATATATTTCAAGATACTATTTGGCTCAACCGAGCCGATAGTCGGCGGAAATGTTACTCCAGAGTAACATTTGCACGCCTAGTAGCAGGATACTTCCCGGTGCTAAGGTACGGGCACACTCAGCAGCTATGACCTCACTGTCCACCCCAAAAGAATACGTTGTCTCCGTGGCGACCAACAACATCCGGGAAGCCGTCGCGCAAATGGGAAGCGCTCTCTACGACCTTCTCGAGCAGGCGTTGATGACGGCGGACGACGAAGACGAATCCGATTTCGATGAGTTTGCCCGGGAGACGCTCAATGTCCTCGCGAGACATCCGGAACAGCTTTCCGGCGACGACTCCCAATGGGGTGAAACGGAACTAGACCGGGATTCAAACCCATCCGAAATGGATTGAGTGATTCTCTGAAGCATCTCTCTCCTGGCGTACAGAATTCGAAACTGGCCTAACACTAGAGTTTCTTTCTGTAAACACCATGGAGCACGGGGGAGGGATGCTCCAGCGAATCTCCACGGAAAACATCACGCTGGAGCCTTTCGTAAGATCGGCTATGTCAGTTCTTTTGTTGGATTGTTCATTTACAGCATCATCACCCAGTTTCTTGCAGTTCCCTTCGGCAATCTGGCGGCCCAATCACACGAAAACAAAGGAGAAACAGAACATGCAAAACGCCCAACTTCTGTCCCACGTAGACACCGATCTTGTCACTCGAGAACAATTGGCTCTCGTCGAAACTCCGGCTGCCACGCGTTCGTTCAAGCCGGTGCCGCACGTTGAGCTCGTTAACACGCTCGAACACGTCTTACAACTGAACCACATCACCATCCGTAAGGAGCAGTTCGCCCTGCGGCGGGATGGCTCGACCCTGTTCGGAGTGCTGCAGCTTGCGTATCAGGATACGACCGATGGCATGGCGGCTTTGGGCATTCGAACGGCCAATAACCGCACCATGTCCATCCAACTATGCGCGGGACTATCTGTTTTTGTCTGCGACAACATGGTGTTTCGGGGGGACCTCATTGCCCTCAATCGCAAGCACACCGCTGGACTCCATCTGAGAACCGAGATCAACCATGCAATCCTCAGATTCCAGGATCACTTCGGGAGGCTTACCGGTGAAATCGCCAACCTGAAAGAGAGACCAGTGTCTGACACTGACGCGAAGGCGGTCCTTCACGACGTCTTCGTAAAGGGTATTCTGCCGATCCGTTTGCTGCCCGAAGCGTCACACTTGTATTTCGAACCGTTTGTCGACGAGTTTAAGCCGCGCACTGCCTGGAGTTTACACAATGCCTTCACGGCGGTCGCAAAGGAGATGCCCATCACGACGCGCATGCCTGCCATTCAGGAACTCGGAAGATATTTCGGCATGACGAATGGCATCCAAGACTGATCCCCGGGTTTGACCCACGTTAGCGAATGTTCTAAGCCCGCACACCTGCCTCAAAGTTCTCGCGAAAAATCCACAAGCCATGGGAAGGGTTACGACCGGGAGTATGTCTCTCTCGATCTTTCCATGGCGCTTCTCTTTGAATGATCTGAAAAGCGTTGACCTGGTCTCTGCACAAAGATTCGGGAGGAAAACATATGAGCACAAGAAGCTGTATTGCACGCAGCACCGGAGAGGGGACATTCCAGGGTGTTTATCACCATTGGGACGGATATCCGTCGAGCCTTGGAGCCACTCTCTTCCGGATCTATCGCCGGCACTTCAAGCAAGATCTGGACGCCATGTTGACGTTCCTCATCGAAAAGCACCCTGCCGGTTGGAGCACGATCAACAATGCCGATTTTAAGCTTCCTGCCGGTTATCAGGAAGCGAAATACCGGAAGAAGCGGAACGGCAGCGATGATTATTCCAAGCCGATTCCTCACGGGCCTATCTGCTACTGCCATGGCGGGCGTCATGAAGAGGCCTCGCCCATTACCGAAGAGGACGACTGTGGCATGGAGTGGGCCTATGTCTTTGATATTGAGAAGAAACTCATGCATGTGCTGGAGCGCGTCTATTCCGAGAATACGGTCTCAACGGCAGGCAAGAACCTCGGCGGCAAACACATGGTCGGAATGTTTGGCTGCGGCGCACCGGGACACCAGCGCTGGTCAGAACTAGCCAGCATCGACCTGGACGGACCGGAGCCGGATTGGGAATCTCTTCGGAGCGTCGAGACCGCCACGAACCTCGGATGACCTTTGAAACTCCCGCCTTTCATCTAGAACTCGCCGCAAAGGCGAGCTCGACCTGAATCTCTTTCCCTCTGGAGCTGAAACGAATGAAGAACGCATGGAGACCTACGCTCAAAACGCAAGAGGCTCTGGCTATCTGCGGTTCACTGAGTAACCCCAGCAAGATGCCTGGCCATGGGTATGCGCTACCGGCGCGTCGTTGCCGACTCGGTAGCCTTCTGCAACTGATTCCGAAATCCGTTTGTCACTATTGCTACGCCCTGCGCGGCCGGTACCTGTTCCCGGTAGTCAAGGCGGCGATGGAGAAACGGTTCTCCAGCCTGTCCGATCCGAGCTGGGTGGAGGCTGTAAGCACGCTCATTTATCGCTCGCAAGATCGATACTTCCGGTGGTGGAATGATTCTGGCGATTTGCGGGATCTCGCTCACTTCCGGAAGATTGTCCGGGTCTGTCTGAATCTTCCCCGGGTCAAATTCTGGCTGCCGACGAGAGAGTACCAGACGGTTGAAGCGTATCGGAGAATGGGTGGCGAAATTCCAGGGAACCTCTGCACCCGGTACTCGGTGCATCTTGTGGACGGTTTTCCGCCGGTTCGCTATGGGATGCCGACAAGTGGTGTGCATTCCAGGAAAAGCGCCATACCTGCCACAGCTCATATCTGCCCGGCACCCAAGCAGAACATGAAGTGCGGGAACTGCCGGGCTTGCTGGGATTCCTCCGTCAAGATCGTCAGTTATCACCTCAAGTATGGCCTGTCCGACGGGTATAGAGAGGTGAGCGATGGCGCGCGCTAAGGTGGACTTTCAAATCGTCAATCACGGCACCATCTATCTGCTATATCCCAACACCCGTCGGGCAAAGCAGTGGGTGAAGGACAACCTGCCGCAGGACCACATGAAGTACGCCGATGCCTCGGTAGTTGAACACCGCTACATCGGCGACATTATCGATGGAATCCAGGCGGATGAATTGGACATCGCCATCTCGAAAGTCCCGCTCCCTAGTTGACCAAGAGAGGAAGTAACGGGACTAAACGAAACGATCAGACAAGAACCCTTCCGGGCCGCTGACCAACGCGCCAGCGGCCCTTTTTTTCAAAACCATACATGGCTGAATGCAACGGAAAAGTCGATTCGCCACGGAGAGGACACTATGCCCAGGCTCACGAAACTGCAACGTGAACAAAACCACGAGCGCATCAACCGTTCCGCTGACATCATCGAGGGCTACAAGAGCCGTGTCACAGGCGAGGACGCCGCCACCTGCCTGCGGGACGTGCTGGCCGACCTGATGCACTTCGCCAGAGCCAACCGGCTCAACTTCGAGGAGGAGCTGGCGATCGCCCGCAACTACTTTGACGACGAACGTAACGGACTCACATAAACGCCCGCTTGGGCAGAAGGAGGATCTATGATTTGCTGCCCTCAATGTCGCGGCAAGAATGGCGAGACATTCATCCGTGCTGCTCTTTCCGATTTGCAGGTATTCCCCCGGCGCACCGAGTCCCTTGGAGATCACGAATACACCGACGCTAACGACGCCGATTGCACCTGTGGCTGGCGGGGCAAAGTGCGGGACATGATTGATGAGGAGGAGTCATAAATGGGCTGCAATTACAAGATTTACGGCAGCATCACGCTGCGCCGGTCGCAGGAAGTCGATGTGCTTCTGGACGCTCTGCGCGAGAGACTAGACGACGGCGCCATCGAGGTAGAGGAACTAGACCCGAACACTATCGATCTTGCGCTCAATTTCGATGATGCCACGACTATTCACACCCCGCCGGCAATGGCCGACCTCTTCAAGCAGATGGAACCGTTCGTCATTGGCGCTGGCAGCTTCGACATCGAGACATCCGGGGACAGCTGGACCGAATACGTCGGCACGCCCGCGGAAGTGGCGAAGGCAAGAAGCGCCTCGGCGCTTCAGCTGATCCAAGAACATTTCGAGCTCTTGACCGCAGAGGATCGGGCGAAGCTGGGTGGGATTGGGCACGTAATCGCGTTGCAAAATGCCCTCGGCGCTCTCCTGGGAAACATCCTGCCTCCGACGGCTGCGGAACTGAAAGATGCGCAGCCAGGAAGCTTGGTTTACAACTGGCAGCGAGCGAAGGCTCTGCTCGGGAATGTTCCGCCCGTAGAACCGCGGAAAACTTCAGCTGATGTATTGAAAGCTCTGATCTCCACAGTACAAGCGACGGGCGGATTAGTTCATTTCCCGGATGGCTCATACGGATGCGCTGCGGACGAGGAATGGTTGGACCTTGCCGATGCAATCCTCGCCGCCAAGCAGACTTTGGAGAACGAAACCGGAGTTGTTGTGGAACTCACAATCACAGAAATACCGGAGAACTCCTGAGTGCCGCGAACAATGAACTCCCGTAGGTTTCATAGGCCTGATGAATTTACGCAAGTCTGGCACGTGTCGTGCCTACTCTTGCGAAAGCACCTTACAACCAGCCGCTGATCAACGCATCAGCGGCCTTTTTCAAAACAGAAACCTCTCTTCATTTCTATATGAACTTCGCCCAGAAATATGTGCTGTCCATCAAAGTCGACACCCTCGATGAAGGGGTAGAGGAGGCGCTCCACCTCGCCTATATGTTTGTCATGCGTGCCCTCCAAGAACATCGCAGCCAGGGCCGGAACGGAGAGTTTGAGGCCTTTGCCTTAGAACTCCTGGCGATGCTGCAGAAACACCGATACCTGTATACCAATCCACCTGAGGCCCCCGGACCCGATTGAGTGAGTCTCCTAGAACCCACCAAGGCCTCGGTGACCAGGGTCATCTGATTGGGTGGAAATTGGCTTCATTAAGCGGAGTGATTTCTGAACAGCCCCATTTTGACCCTGTATTTGTGACCAGGGTAGGGTCAGATTCCGCCTTAAACCGCCCCTAAAAACCTTTCGCTAATACCCCAACATATGAGGCAGCTGGGGACACAGCATATTTTGCTATTTCGGCTCCTGCGAGACCACTTTTTGTGCTTAACGAGGAGTCAAATCGAGCGCGTTTTGACCCTGGTCACGCGTACCGCCAACAGGCACCTGGATTGGCTCGTCTCAGAGCAGTATTTGTGCAGGCGATTTCGGGTGGATAGTTTCACCCATTTTCAGACGCCGGTGTATTACCTCGGCAGGGCGGGGTGGAACGCCGCCGGTCGCCTGACAGAGGATTACAAAGGCTACGAACGGGCTGTCGCGGCGAGAAAAGAGCGGGGCATGCGGCACCTGTTATCCGTGTATGACGTGTGCCTCAAGTTTATTTTGAACTCAAGGGTAAGACGGATCATAAGCGCCGATGATGGCACATGGCAGCAACATATCACCTTCGGAAATGTGCCAGATTGCTGGATCCAGTTCGACGGGAGCGAAGCATTCATCGAAGTGGACTTGGGCACCGAATCTCCGCGGGTGGTGGAACGCAAATTCCAGAACTACATAGAGTTCCAACAATCCGGAAGATATGGTTCGGCATTCCCCGGTTGCGACTTTAGAATTTTGTTCATCACGACGACAGCAGAGCGCATTGGTTCGCTGCAAACCATTGCAGCATCAGACAGCATTTGGTTTTGTACGATGGAGGAGTTTCTGAGGGAAGAATTAAACCATACGCACTGGTTCGCGTTGCGTGGCTTCTATGCTCTACCTGCTGTTACAAGAAAGGAAATGTAAGAACTGCGGTAAACTATCCCACAGAGACTTTCTTTTCTGCTGGCTGTGCGGTTGTTCATTCGATCACCGGATCTGTGTATCCGGTCACAAGAATCCGCCATGGGTTCGGCACTGCCTGACGTGCGGCAAAGACCGCTCCTTTATGTCCCAGCCCCACACATCCAAAGATTTGTCGTTCGTGCGGCACCCCACAAGACAGTCGACCTTTCTTCCAGGTCGCCAGAAAGCGCACTACGCGTTTGCGTGGTTGGCAGTTTGCCTGGGCATCGCAATCCTGTGCTATGTGGCGTTACTTATCGCGCGCGGAATATGAAAACCAGTACTACTTCGAAACCCATGACAAACGAAGAGCCGGTTGACCTCACCATCATGGCACTGGTACCGGGTTTTTGCGAGTATATGACCGCTGAGCGGCACCTCTCTCCAAAAACGATCCGTGGCTACCACGAAGCGGTTCGATTCTTTGTGAAGCTCATGGATGATATTCCCATTACGGCTCTTCGCTTGCCGCATGTCATTACATTCAAATCCCGTATGTCGCAACGGCATGCTGGAGAATCCCGGATTGCCAGCATCCTCAATGCCGTGAAATGCCTGCTCGTGTATGCCCGGGATATCCACCAACTTTCCGTTCTCGATATTACTTCTATCAAGGCTCCGAGAGTGCCGCGTCGAAATGTCGTATATCTGAGTCCTGATGAAGTTCGGTTGTTCACTGAAGCCATCCCTCTACGTGCCTGGAGCGGCAAGGCACGTCGCTCAGGGCACTGCTTCAGGGCCCTTGTTGAGACGCTGCTGGCAACCGGCATGCGAATAACGGAAGCGTTGAGCTTGGATCGGGAGTCAATAGACCGGGTCCGGCAAGAAGCGGTAATTATCGGCAAGGGCAATAAGCAGCGGACAGTCTTCTTTACGGAAAGAGCTCTCGAGTGGGTCGATAGATATCTGGCACTTCGTACCGACTCGAAGCCCGCTCTTTTTGTCTCGCTGAACAACACCCGGCTTACCATTGATGCGGTTGAACCCATGTTTCGGCGGACCAGGCGCTGGGCGGGATTGGATAAGGCCGTTACGCCACACATGCTTCGCCATACTGCGGCGACCAATCTCTTGCGAAACGGCTGTCCGATCGGTCACATTAAAGAGATCCTCGGGCACGAAAACCTTATGACGACCTGTCGGTATTATCTGGGCATCCTGGATAAAGTCGAGACGAAGCGGGCACACGCACGGTTTTCCCAGATTGATGTTCAGGCTGGCTCCGTGATGGCAGACAATCCTGCGCCTCCTCCGCCGACACCGTCTTGAGCGAGGTTGACAAAGCGACCCCCATCAACAGGGGGCCGCTTTTCAGACGAGGACGGATAGATCAAGGATCGGCTAAAAATTAAGATATTTCTGGTGGGCTTCCTTTGCCGCCTTCTTATCAACACCGAGATAGTACCGGCACGTCGTTTCCAGTCGATCATGGCCAAGAACTTCCTTTATGAATCCGATCGGGCAACCGTTGAAAAGAAGCGTTGTAGCACACGTGTGCCGCAAGATGTGCGGTGACACGCGCTTGGACAGTTCGGATCTCGCGCGAATGAATCTGAAATTCTTCTGTACCGTATTGACGGTAAAGGGCGCGCCTTTCGGGCACACGAACAGCCATTCTGAATGGTCCGAACGGCGATTTACAAATTCCCGAACCCAACCGAGAGCGCGTGGCGTGAAGAATACGGTCCGTTGTTTATTACCCTTCCCGACGATTTGAGCTTCTCCGGTGTCGAGCTTCACGTCCGCCACCTTAACCGACAGCGCCTCCGTGATACGCATACCGGTAGCAAGGAGCACTTCGACCAGACAGCGGAACCCGAGCCAGCGCCCATCCATGCGTTTGGTTTTTTCGTCGTATGCCGGGATAGCCGAAACAAATTGCTCGATTTCTATAGGTTTCAGGAAAATGACCTCCCTCTTGGGGATGCTGGGCATGGTGATCGCTTTAGGTTCCATGACGTTGAGTCCCAAAACGAGGCGGGAAAACCGCAGAAAACTTCTGACAGAATTTACGATCTGCCTGACATGATATTCCCCCGCATGGGCAAGGTCCGCTTTAACGGCAACAATGCGCTGAAAGTCAATCTGCTCCGGCGTAATATCACCCACGACTTTGAGGACGCGCTGGATTCCTTCAACGTAGGTTTTTATAGTGCGCGGCGAGAATCCCCACTCATGGGAGGCGAACGCAATATAGTAGGGGAGCAATTCACGAATGGTGCGCGCCTGCTCACCGTCCGCGCGCGTTGGGCTTATTGCCGATCGTGGCATTGCAGAAGATGGAGACATCTCTGCATCTCCGGAAACCACAACGTGGTTTAACATGGATACGTGTCCCGAAAAGAGAACAATGGAGCGCGACCAAAGCGACGGGTACTTACAAGAAATTATCCTCCCATCTACACACGGTTGGAGAGCAAAACCGCGTAACGACGATAATCCGCGTAACGACGCCGGACAATGACACTCATTGATGGATGCGTCGTGTATTTCGACCTGAGCTATGGGCGGATATTTGCCGCGTATTGTGGGATGTCTTGTGATGATGGGCGGATGTTCCATAACCGCCCAAGAACCCCTTGTAGGACGAGCTAATCTTCTCTTTTTAGGGATAGTTAAGACTAACTCCATTCACTCTAATGCTTTTAGACTGCTTGGTCAAGAATTCATCGAATATAGGTGAAGTATTGATAGCTGAATAGTTCCTATTTGTCGGCGGGCATGTCGGTGGGGCACACTTGACCAGCCGCAACCAATTCGTAAGATGAAAGTGATCTGGCGAAAGCCGACAACAGCAGACTATGAAAACCTTTATCTTTGAAGTCCGACTGCTCAAACACGGGAACGCTTCCCGGACCATCGAAATCCCCGAAGCGTTCAGCCTCTATCGCCTGGCGGAAGGTGTAATTGGCGCATTCGGTTTTGCCTTCGATCACGCATTCGGCTTTTTCGACTCTGACCAGGGAATCGGTCATATCTTTGGGGCCAAAAGGAAGTATGACTTGTTCACCGATATGATCGAGCAGGGTCAAGATATCGAGCCGACAGGCGCGGGAAGCGTCAAGAAAACAATGGTCTCCGAGGTGTGGCAAAAACCGGGCGATCGCATGGTTATGCTGTTCGACTACGGCGATGATTGGCGCTTCAATGTACTACTCAAGACCGTGGGCGCAGAGGACAAGAAAAAGAAATATCCGGTAGTTCTGGAAAAAACCGGCCGTGCCCCAAAACAATATGCTTGATCGTCTGGCCGTCCTCAACTCTTTAAAAATCCACCCTACTTGGTCACGCCTCTCCGTTGGGACGCTGAGCTGTCGATGGATCATTTCTTTTTAGAGTTTGATTTCGGACGTTTCAGTGATGGTTTTTCCGCATTCTTATGCGGATATGAGTAAAAAGTCCAAAAAGAACCCAGGATGGGTTTCTTTCATCGACAATTTTACCCTAAACAAGCCACCACCCGAAACACCACCCGTGTCAAATTTCTAAGCGTCGGTACGGACACCGTGCAGCGTGATATGGAGATGTAAGAGTATGCGGGGGTCGAACCTCGGACTCTTACGGAGCTATATCGCGGGAATCGGCTATCAGCCGTGAGTGTTGGTCGGGGGACTGTAAAGCCCGACTCGTTCCGAGAACGCAACTCGGTTCTATTTCAGGGCAACGACAAGCATACAACGGTCACCTTCCTTTTGGAGTGACCGTTTTATGTTTCCTAATTCCTCTGCTGCTGCGATCGTCCCCGTCGGGACGGCGCCCTTAGCGGCTCCTCTGGCGGCAGAATTTGAACGCCAGGCGACCATCCGGGAACTCATGCCGTATTTTCTCGGCTACGGCAAAGTCGAGCTCCGCTGGGCGCCAGGAACCCTCGAAAAATATGAAGACGCGATGGGCTGGGTTATCCGCTGGCTGGGGGAGATCCCGCCGGGACGCATCACGCAGCAGCATATCCTCCTCATTAAAGCCGGGTGCGCCCAGCGCAACGTGGGGCCGAGTAGGATCGCGCATATTCTCGCGGCGTTGAAAGCTTTCCTGCGCTTCTGCCAACTCGCCGTGGGGCTTCAAACGATGGATGTCCGGCAGATCCGCCTGCCCAGGATCCCGAAGCGGGAGGTCCAGTTCTTGACACCCGACGAGATCCAACAATATGTCTCTGCAATTCCCCTCCGGAAGGGTCCGCGTTCGTATGACGTGGACTGGCTCGGCTTCCGGGTACTCGTCGAAGTCCTCCTCGGGACTGGCGCGCGGATATCGGAAGCCTTGTCGCTCAAGCGCAGCTCCATCAACTTCCAGACAGGGGAGGCAACGATCATCGGCAAAGGCAACAAGGAGCGGGTGTTGTTTTTCAGTCCGCGGGCTCTCAACTGGGTCAAAGAGTATGTGACTCGGCGCAAGGACGAGGGCGAGGCGCTCTTTGTGGTGGGTCGGCGGGGGAGACCCATGCAACTTTGCGCGGCGCTCACCCGGTTCCGGCGCTTCCGAAAAATGATCCGTTTCCCCAAACCGGTCACTGCGCACATGCTGCGCCACACGGTGGCCACGACCCTCCTCTTCAATGGCTGCCCCATTGGCCACATCAAGGACATCTTGGGCCACGACCGCCTTATTACCACGTGTAATTTCTATTTGGGCGCGGACAAACGGGCGGCGAAGAAGGCGCATGGGGATTTTTTGGATTATGAACGGGGAGAATAAGCCTTGACGAAGCTATAATCAACACTAAGATGACTATGTAGCTGTATGGTCGCCACCAAATCTCCATGTTAGAACCGATGTACAATCAGGAGTCTTAGGCGCTAACTTTTATGAACCCTTATCAAAAAGGATCAGAATGGAGAAAATGGGATTTCCACGTCCACAGTCCGGCCTCGGCCCTAAATAACCAATTCTCTGGAAAAACCGACAAGGACAAGTGGGCTTCCTATATCGCCGCACTCAAATCGATCAAGGACGTGTCAGTCATAGGCATCACCGACTACTTCTCTGTTGAGGGATACAAACAAGTCAGAGATGCAAAGCTGACCAATTTCGACCTCATCGTCCCGAATGTTGAATTGCGAATGCTACCCGTCACAAGTGCTGAAACGCCGATAAATATTCACGTCATTTTCAACCCCACGATCGTGGACGATCTTGACAGCAAATTCTTCTCTGGGATCGAGTACGAATACAGTGGAGAGACCTACAAATGCACGCGCACTGATCTTATAAAACTCGGCCGCAAGTATAAGAATAATCAGGCCTTAGGTGAGGAAGTCGCATATCGGGAAGGAGTCAATCAATTCAAAATCAAAAGCATTGACGATATCAAGGCACTCTTCAAAAAGGACCAAGTACTGAGGGATAATTCACTGGTTGCCATCTCAAACAGCAACTTCGATGGCGCTTCCGGCATTCAGCACTCCTCCCTTGCTAGTACCAGGGAAGAACTATATCGGTTTGCAGATTTCATATTTTCAAGCAATCCAAAAGATCGCAAGTATTTTCTCGCAGAAGGCGTAGATAATGCGGCAGCCATTTCTCGGAAGTACGGTGGCCTAAAGGCATGCATCCACGGATCGGATGCTCACGATTTAGATCGAATCTGCAAACCTTGCGCCATTCGATCAACGCATGACTGCGTCAACAATCCTAAGGATTGTGATATGCGTCATTGCTGGGTAAAAGCAGACCCGACCTTCGAAGGATTGAAGCAGATAACTTTTGAACCCGATGAGCGTGTTAAGGTGCAGAGCGCCGACCCTACTTCACTCAAGAGCAACTACTGCATCGAAGCCGTTGAGATTTACGATTCGTCCATAGATGACGAGCTCTCATTCGCGCATTCGATCCTACCGATAAATACAAACCTCGTCGCAATCACCGGAGGCAAGGGAAGCGGAAAAACGGCGTTCGTCGATCTGGTCGCAAACTGCTATTCCGACAGAAAGAATGCCGGCGATACAAACTCCTTCGTGAGACGAATCACGACCGACGGAGAGCCGGACTTAAAATTAAAAATAACTCTCAAGGACGGCACAGTTTTTGAAAAGAGCGTCTCCGATCCGAGCTATTACGAAGACAGTCCCATCGTTTACATCGCGCAAGGCGACCTTGAAAGTCACGTCACTAATACCGAAACGCTCGAAAAGCACATCGGCGAGCTCATATTCGAGAGCCCGAAGGTAAAAGACACTCAAAAGCAATTCGAGTACGAAAGCCTCTTGGTAGAAGCCGGCGGATTCTCATCGAAGCTCCAAAAGAAAAACAATCTGATCTACACGCTCGAATGCAAAACCACTGAAGCGTTCGCGACGGCCTTAACGACCGACCTTGCTCAACATAAAGCCAAGTTCAAGGATGTATCGACACGTATAACAGGCATTGAAAAAAGCCAAAGCAAAGCAAAAACCGATGAGGCCAAGAAGAAGCAGACCGAACTCGAAAAACTCCGAACTCGCAAGCAGCAATTGCTGGACCTTCAGGAAGCCGTCCAAGCAGCTATTGAATTCCACGCAGAAAGCGTGCCACTATTCAACAACGAGGTAAAGAAAATAAACCTAGGTATTTCTAGGCTGAACCTTAAGTCGAATCCTTATCCAGAAATCACCTACGAGAAGATCAACGACCTCGAGGCTCTCGACAAGACAGTGGCAAAGGAGCTGAAAGCCGTGGTTGCCGGCATTGAAAAGTTCCAAAAAGCGATTCAAAAAACAGCAGAAGAATTCAAGCTACATACGAAATTACTCGACGACAGGAAGAACCTGGAGAAGGCGATTATCGATACACAGGAGAAGGTCAAAACACTTGCCGCCGACAGAGCCCTCCTGATCGACGAAAAAAAGAAGCGCAACGAAATCCTCAAGGAGCTCCTGCAAAACAAAATTGCACTTAAGGAGTCCTATGATGCTGTCATTGCAGCATTCTCGGAGAATGCGGATGAGGTGTTGAATGACCTGACCTTCTTGGCCGACTTGCACTTCAATGAGGATGCCTTCCACGAAGGCTGCTCTAAGCTCTTTGATGAAAGAAGCGTAACTGTAAAAGCGACAACAGATAAGGCCTCCGATTTTGCAGGACTCGTGGGTGCGGCAACAATACTGATGGAAAAGGGTGATCCGGCAAGTATCGCGCACTATGTGGATGAAATCGATAAGGTAATCTCGAGCCTGCAATCAAAAGCCAGAAAAGCAGTGAACGCTAAAATGATTTGCGACCATCTCTATAGCGACTTTTGGTCCGTGGTACCTTCAGTAAAGTACAAAAAGGTGAGCCTCACCAAACTCTCCCTCGGCCAGAAAGCGACTGTGCTTATAAAGATCTACCTCGCGCAGGGCGACAAGCCGATCATCATCGATTCGCACGATGACCATCTCGATAACGAGTTCATTATGGACGAACTCGTTGTCGCGGTCAGAAAGGCGAAGAAATATCGCCAGGTCATCATCGTTTCCAACAACGGAAACATGGTGGTCAACAGCGACGCTGAACAGCTCATCATAGCTTCGAGAGATGGCGCGGGCAGCATCTCCTACATTTCAGGTTCTCTTGAGAATGTTCTTCTACGAGATAAGGCATTGACTGTTCTCGAAGGCGGCAAGAATGCATTCATAAAGCGACAGCAGAAGTATAGACTTCACTCGTAGTTGTGGCGAGAGGTCGGTCGATATGCCGTGGATCAGTCTTAATGCGCGCAAGCCTTCCCGTCGTGTCATTGATCTCTCTGTCATGAGGGACGCCACCTTTCCGGTAAACACCGCTCATGCCTGTTCGGATGGGCCAGGAGTTTTGGCGACGTCGGGATAGGGCTTGTTTTTGCTGGATTCCGGGATTCGGGCTAGGATGAAGGGGTTACTTCCCCAGCCGCGTTTCTGCGGTATTATCAGCATTTGCTCTGTGAAGAAGAAATACTTTCGAAATCACAGTATGTTCGAACAAGCCTTCAAAAACATCGATGACGTCCTCTGGAAAGAGGCCGGTTGCACCACCGAGCTCGATTACACGGAGCAGACCTCCTGGCTGCTCTTCCTGAAATACCTCGACGACCTTGAGCAGGACAAGAGTACCGAGGCGGCGCTCGAAGGCAAAAAATACACCCACATCCTCGACAAGCCCTACCGGTGGGAAAGCTGGGCCGCGCCCAAGGACAAGGACGGCAAGCTCGATCACAACAAGGCCTCGACCGGCGACGACCTCCGCGACTTCGTCAACGCGAACCTCTTTCCCTACCTGCACGGCTTCAAGCAAAAGGCGAGCGGCCCAAACACCATCGAGTACAAGATCGGGGAGATCTTCGGCGAGATCAAGAACAAGATCCAAAGTGGCTACAACCTGCGCGAGATCATCGACCACATCGACGAACTGCGCTTCCGCTCACAGAC
>ODAK010004179.1_pt1 | contig 14845 bp, 9 predicted proteins | sample 1539591 | NCBI WGS metagenome assembly ODAK01 (sample SAMEA3539303, study PRJEB22396) | soil metagenome | biome: tundra; feature: field; material: soil | place: USA | collected 2010-05 | depth 0.15 m | reverse complement strand
GCGGCGCGCGCCTTCTTCCGGCGCTTTCCGGTCGCCTCGATTTCCAGCTTCATCTCGAACGCCGGCACTGCATCCGCATCCAGGTCGCGCCCGTCCGCGCTCAGGCCCGCCAGCCGGTAGTCCACGCGTCGGCCGTCCTGCTGAAACGAGGCTTCGGACATCTCCACCCACCCGGCGCGCGCCATGGCGCCCAGCACCTGTTCGAACCCGTCGCGATCCAGCGAGTAGTCCGCGAACACTTCGCTGTGCAGCCGGCCGGTGGCTTTGCGTCCGGACTTCTTCAGCGCGCTCAGGATGCGCCCCGCGGCTTTGCGCTCGGCATCGGAAGCCGGCCGGAAGCTTTGCGCGATGGATTCGTCCGGCGCGCAGAAATCGCAAATGCCGCAGCGCTGCTGCGCGTCGGCGTAGTCGCCGAAATGGCGGACCAGCCCGAGCATGCGGCACTCGCTCGATTGCGTGTAGCGGATCATCAGCTCGATCTGCGCCAGCTTGTGCTCGGCCTGCGCCAGATACAGTTCGCGCCAGGCTTCGTTGCCGCGTTTCAAATTCTCCGCGGCGTCCACCACCGCGCCGCCGTGAATCCAGAGTTTTTCGAGCGCCTTATCGAAAACGTCCGGGTCCATCCGCACCATGCTCTGGACCATCTCCTTGGGCCGCGCCTCGTCGACTAGCCGCGCATAAATGTTCTCCAGCACGGACACGTCCGGATAATCGCGGTCGAAGAAGTAATCGTGCGTGAAGCGGTCGGCATAGGCATGCATCAGCACCGCGCGCGATGGCGCTCCATCGCGGCCGGCGCGCCCCACTTCCTGGTAATAGGCTTCGAGCGAACCGGGCAGCGCGGTGTGGATCACGGTCCTGATATCGGGCTTGTCGATGCCCATGCCGAAGGCGATGGTGGCCACGATCACCTGCAATTCCCCGCTGAAGAAAGCGTTCTGCACTTTCTTGCGGCGCTCGGATTCCAGGCCGGCATGGTAGGCGGCCGCCGGGAAATCCTGTTTCAGTTCGGCGGCGAAGCTGTCGGCCTCGCGCCGCGTGGGCACGTACACGATGGCGGGCCGGCGCGCGGCATCCTGCAGCAGCTCGCGGGCCAGGTCGGCGCGCTCGCTGGGCGGCACTTCCACTACTTCGACGGCGATGTTGGCCCGCCGGAACCCGTGAATGAAACGGGCGGGTTCGCCCAGCCCCAGTTGCTCGACGATGTCGTTCTGCACCAGCGTCGTGGCCGTGGCGGTCATGGCGATCACCGGCGCCGGACGGAAATGCGGCAGGTGTTGGCCGATCATGCGGTAGTCGGGGCGGAAATCGTGGCCCCATTGCGAGATGCAGTGCGCTTCGTCGATGGCCACCAGGTTCGGCTTTCGTTTGGCCAGCATCGCCGGAAAACCGGGCACGCGCAGCCGCTCCGGCGCGACGAAAAGGAATTGCAGCTTGCCCTCCAGATAGTCGATGCAAGCCTGGCGCGAGGCTGCGCGGTCGCGCCCGGAATGGATACGCTCCACCGCGCAGTTCTGCGCCTTGAGCTTGGCCACCTGATCTTCCATCAGCGCGATGAGCGGGCTGATCACCAGCGTGGTGCCGCCGCGCGCGACGCCGGGAAGTTGGTAGCAGAGAGATTTCCCGGAGCCGGTGGGCATGACGAGCAACACGTCGCGGCCCGCGATGACGGCTTCGCAAACGGCTTCCTGGTTCGGCCGGAACGATTCGTACCCAAACACGCTTTGCAGCAGATCCGTCAGGCTCGCGTTGCTCGCCGTGGCTGGTGTTTGGTGGCTGGTGGCTGGTGGTTGTGTTTCGGGCGGTGCCCCATTCGGGCGCTGCCCCACCTTACCCACCACCTCCCGCACATAGTTTTCAATCCCCTCGATAAACGGCTCCAGCTTCGCCGTCCCTCGCTGGATGCGCTTCAGGTAGGCTTCCCATTGGCCCGTCATCGCCGGGCTCTTCACCTCCGGATGCACCACCTCGATCAGATGGATGCCCTTTTCGGTGGCCTGCAGCATCTTGCCTTCCCGCACGATATACCCGCGCTTGAGCAACACCTCGATGATGGCGGCGCGTGTGGCAGGCGTGCCCAGGCCGGTCTCCTTCATGGCGTCCGACAATTCCTTCTCGTCGAGCGTCTTGCCCGCGGTTTCCATGCCCGTGAGCAGCGTGCCTTCGGTGAATCGCTTGGGAGGCCGCGTCTTCTTCTTAAGGGCTTCCACGTCCGCCACGGTCTGCGGTTGTCCTTGCGCCAAGCCCGGCGGCAACGTGGGCGTGTCCGGCGCGCGCTCCTGCCGGCGCTCCGGGACCACGTCGAGCGCCTTCCAGCCCACCTGCACGACGGCGGTCCCGCTGGTGTGATAGTGGTCGGTCACGCCCCCGTTGGACATGCTGGCGATCGCCGTGATCACGGTGGTCACCGCCCAGATGTGATCGTCGTGCCAAGCACCCAGCAACCGCCGGCAGATCAGATCGTAGATCTTGCGCTCATCGGCGGTGAGATCGCCCGCGTGCATGGCCGTCGGGATGATGGCATGGTGATCGGTCACCTTGGAATCGTCCACGAAGCGGCGGCCCAGCGGACGCTCGCCGGTGCCCGGCGCCAGCAGGGCCTGGTAAGGTGGCTGGATCGCTCGCACCACCGCCGGCAGTGTGCGCGCCACGTCCTCGGAAAGGTGGCGGCTATCGGTGCGCGGATAGCTGATCAGCTTGCGGCTCTCGTAAAGCGCCTGCGCGGTCTCCAGGGTCTTCTGCGCGCTGAAGCCATAGAGGCGATTGGCGTGCCGCTGCAGTTCGGTGAGATCGTAAAGCAGCGGAGGCGCCATGCGCTGCGTTTCGGATTGGATCGACGCAATGCGCGCTTCGCCGGTGCGCGCCCGCGCCACGATGCGCCCCGCTTCTTCGCCATCGGCCGGAAGCCGCATGGCCATCTGGATGGAATCCTTCGCGGGCTCGCGGAACCAGGTGCCCCGATACTGTGAATCCGCGCCAGGGCTGAACGTCGCCACCACCTCCATGTAATCTTCCGGCACGAAAGCGCGGATAGCCAGTTCCCGTTCCACCAGCATGGCAAGCGTGGGCGTCTGCACGCGGCCCACCGAGAGATCGTCGTCCAGCGCCAGCGTGTAGGCGCGCGAGAGATTCATGCCCACCAGCCAATCGGCGCGGCTGCGCCCGCGCGCCGCGTCGGCCAACGGATCGTATGCCGCGCCGTCCTTCAATTCGCCGAAACCTTTGCGGATGGCGTCCGGCGTAAGCGAGGAAATCCAGAGGCGGCTGAACGGTTTCCGGCATCCGGCGGCCTCGTAGATGTAACGGAAGATCAGTTCGCCTTCGCGGCCGGCGTCGGTGGCGCACACCAGCCTCGCCACTTTCGGCGAGTTCAGGATCTTGCGTACCACCTCAAACTGGGGCTGCGTCTTCTCGTAGACCACCAGCGGCCAGTCGCGCGGCAGCATGGGGAGCAGGTCGCGCCGCCAGTGCTTCCACTCCGGCTGGATCTCGTGCGGCTGCGCCAGCGCGACCAAGTGGCCGATGGCCCAAGTGACTACGTAGCCGTTGCCGTGCAGGTATCCTTGCCCTTGTTTTGTGGCGCCCAGCACGCGCGCGATGTCGCGCGCCACCGAAGGCTTTTCCGCCAGGACGGCCACGCTGGAGCCTTCCGCATCCGGGCCGCTCATGTGCCGAGCGTAACATGGGGTAAAAGCGGTGGTGGGGCAGTCCCACCACAGAAGCCGGCTAAAAGCCGGCTGCGGGCAGGATTGCCCGCCCTCCAGAGGTTCAGGCGGAATAGAGAAAAGTCTCGATCTCGTCGATCCGCTGGTCCGCGTCGCCGTAACCAATCTCGATCAGGTCTTTGGTGTACTTTGACGTGAACAGCAAATAGCTCATCAAATCCGCGGACGAAGCCGCGTCCCGCCCCAGGCTGTTGACGAAATACTGGATCAGATAGGGCATGTCCTTCTGGTGCACCTCGGCCAGGTGGGACAAATCCACGGAAGGCGTGAGGAGCAGCGTCTTGAGAGGGCGTAGCTTCTCGCATCCTTCCGTGCCGGACTGTCCGATGTGGCCGCTGCTTAGCAACTGATTCAGCCGCTCCAGATGCTCGATGTCAGTCGCCAGATGATCCAGAAACATGACATTGAAAAGCACGCCCATGATCTGCGCCACAGAAGGATCTCTGTGATCCGTGGCTTCTTCCTGGTGTTCCAGCTTTTCGCAGCGGGCGCCGATGGCCACAATCCTTTGCGCCCCCAGGCGCACCACCGGGCTGAGAGGTTGCTGCAGACGGATGCAACCATCGCCGAAGAAGGCCGTCCCCAGCGCTGTCTGAAGCTTCACCGGCCGGAAGACCAAAGGGATGGCCGCGGACGCGCAAATATGATCGACCGTGATCTTGGTCGCGAGGGTCACTCGCCGGCTCCTGTTCCACATCGGATGCCCTTTTTTCCCTTGAATGAACAGGTAACCTTTCCCCGAGTTATAGTTGGTCGCGGAAACCGCCAGGGCGTACAGGTACCCGCGTTTGATATTGGCTTCGATCCGGTCGCAATCCAGGTGCGCCGCGAGAAAATGCTTCAAGGGCGTGGCGTCCAACAGGGAATGGGCGTTACCCCCTCCCACGACGCCTCCAAACGAGAGATCCAGTATCCAGGTCAGAGAATTTTGGGCCTGCGTCAAAACATCGCAGTGAAAGATGTTCGAAGGTTTGAGGCCGGACCAGAGCCGGGCGAGGATTTCGGTGGTTGACGCGAAATCGTCGCTGCCCGCGGCCAAGGCGCCGCCATTGATCGCGCCGGCTGAGGTGCCTCCGATGATGGAGAACGGATTGCCTCGCGTGCGAACCCGTTTGATCTCCCCAATACGTTGGAGAACGCCCGCTTGGTAAGCGCCGCGGGCGCCTCCGCCGGTCATCACTAGACCCAGCGTGTTGTCCATTTCCCCGGACTCCGGTTTGCCGGAAGTATCAGTATATCATCTGCCGGGCGATTCAAAAGATATTCACCTCTTGTAATATTTAAAGGCAATCCGTGGCGCCGCAGCCCGCCGTGCAGGCATGCTCCGGGAACATCAGCGAGAATGTGCACATCAGGTATGTTTTCGCGCCCTCGCGCCTGCGAAACTCCTTGCCGCCTCCCAGGCTCCGGCCCCAATGCCGGGCAAACAGCGTTCCCGCCGGCAGTTTCGTGATGCGGGAATAGAAAGGCCCATCGCGGGTGTAGTGGATGAAATTGCAGGGTTCGATGGCGTTGAGTTCCATCCGGCACCGCTGGCAGATCAAAAGGTGCTGCTCAAAGCCAGGCATCAGGTAGGGAACGAGTCGTCCCAAGGAGTAGCTCTCCGGATCCTCGCCGGTTTGGTGGTCGTCGATACGTCCCCGCATACGAATTCGGGGCGCCGGCTGCGCGATGGTGCTCCTCAAATGCAATCCGTGGCGCCGCAACGCGCCGTGCAGGTATGCTCCGGGAACATCCGGGAGAATGTGCGCGCCAGGTATGCTTTCGCGCCCTGGCGCGTGCGAAACTCCTTGCCGCCTTCCAGGCTCCGGCCCCAATGCCGGGCAAGGAGCGTTCCGGTGCGCAGCTTTGTGATCCGGGAATAGAAAGGCCCATCGCTGGTGTAATGGACGAAATTGTAGGGTTCGATGGCGTTTAGTTTCGCTTGGCACTGGTGGCAGATTAAAAGGTGCTGCTCAAAGGCGGCCGTCCGGGAGGGAATGAGTCTTCCCAAAGAGTAACTCTCCAGAGCCTCACCGGATTGGTGGCCGTCGCCGTTTTTCCGCATGTGAGAAGAATACGGTCAGATCTGAAACAATTCAACCCAGCTTTGTACTAGACTTGCGTACTAAGGGTTAGGGATTGCCAGGTTCCCCGGCGAAGACGGTGGCCTTTCACCCTTGCTCGGCGGTTTTTGGAGCGCCGACCTAAATCCTGCCAAAGCGCGCGAGCCAAGAGCCCGTGTCTCCCCTGGTGGCCCGCTGCAATGCAACCTGAGGCGGCTCTCGGTTGCAGGTGCATTCTGGTAACCGAGCGTCACATGAATGCGTCTTAATGTGTGCGGGCTATATGAAAACCCTACTAGTGGTGGCCGCCACGGCCGGGGCTTGATCCGCCGCAAGCACCGGCAACGACGAAAGAATCACGTTAGTGCCGCCTGCGGTTCCGACGATGTGATGTTCAGTGTGAAGTCAAGTGCAACCCAGCAACCCGCGCCGCAACCCGAACACGGGAGGGCGCTGGTTTACGTTCTGGAGCAGTGGGAAACGAAATGGGACAAGGAGCTCCCTCCCACAGGATTTCTGCAGGGCAAACCCACCGTCAGAGTCGCCTTGGACGGTTCCTGGGTGGGCGCAAACCGTGGCGCATCCTATTTCTTCTTCCCCGTGGAACCAGGTGAGCACCACCTGTGCGCGGATTGGCAATCCGCTCCGCCGTCGGTGGTTGGCAGGAAGTTGGCATTGTCAAACCTGAGGGCGGAACCCGGGCAGACCTATTACCTCAGGGCACGCTTCGTGGAAGGCGCCCGCATTTACCAACATCCGCAAACAAATTCGGAGACGGTCTTGTCTCTGTGCCTTGAGCAGATAAATCCCGATCAAGGGCGGGCTGCTCGTTGAGACCTCGTCGCTCAGCGACTATCGTAAGAAGTGACCCGCCGCTGGCTCCGGCAACAATCCGCCGCGCCGACGAAGGCCCGGCGCCTCGCAGATTTCGGCCGCAAAAACCAGCAGGCGACCACCGGGAAGCCCGGCCATTCCCTTAAAGCAACCTGCTCCGCGGCCCAACCCATTCTGTGATAGGGTAGAGTTTCATTCCGTACTGGAGGCAAGAATGTCGATGGAGGCCCTTGGCCTGATCGAAACGAAGGGACTAATCGGCGCGATCGAAGCGGCCGACGCCATGGTGAAGACGGCCAACGTGGTGCTCACCGGCAAGGAATTCATCGGCGCCGGATACGTGGTGGTCAGCGTGCGCGGGGACGTGGGCGCCGTCAAAGCCGCCACCGATGCGGGCGCCGCCGCCGCCCGGCGCGTGGGCGAACTGGTGGCCGTACACGTGATCCCACGCCCGCATGAAGAGACCGAAAAGGTGCTGCCGGGCGCCGGACCGGTCAAAAAATCTCTCGGCTGATGCTCGAAGACAAAGACCTCGTCTCCATTCAAGAGGTCCGCACCAAGGTGGAAAAGGCCTACGCCGCCTGGCAGAAGTACCGCCAGTACAGCCAGGCGCAGGTCGATGCGATCGTCGAACGCATGGCCGCCGCGGGCCGCGCCAATGCCGAACGTCTGGCCGCCATGGCGGTCGAAGAAACCGGCTACGGCAACGTCAAGGACAAGATCGCCAAGAACCTGCTGAACGCGGACCTGCTGCCGCGTAAGATGCGCGGCATGCGCACCGTCGGGATGCTGCGCGAGATTCCCGAAGAGCGCATCGTGGAGTACGCCGTCCCGGTGGGCGTGGTGGCCGCCATCCTGCCCACCACCAATCCCACCTCCACCGCCATTTACAAGATTCTGATCTCGCTCAAAGCCGGCAACGCCATCGTGCTCAGCCCGCACCCGCGCGCCGTGCGTTGCACCTGCGCCACCGCCGACCTGCTGTATCGCGCGGCGCTCGAAGCCGGCGCGCCCGAAGATATCGTCCAGTGCCTGGGCTACGCCAGCCTGGACGGCACCAACGCCCTGATGCGCCACGAGCGCACCGGCGTGATTCTCTCCACCGGCGGACACGGCATCGTGCGCGCGGCCTACTCCAGCGGCAAGCCCGCCTTCGGCGTGGGACCGGGCAACGTGCCGGTAATGATCGAGCGCACCGCCGATGTCCGCGACGCCATCGCCAAAGTCATCGAGGGCAAGTCGTTCGACTACGGCACGGTCTGCTCCAGCGAGCAGGCCATCGTGGTGGAAGATGTGCTGAAGGATCGCGTGCTGGCCGAGCTGAAGGCCGGCAAAGCGCATTTCTGCAACGCGGAGCAGAAGCAGGCGCTGGGCAAGCTGCTGGTGACCCCGAACTGGACCATCAATCCCGCATGCGTGGGACAGGCGCCCACGAAGATCGCCGCCATGGCGGGGTTCACGGTTCCGCCGGAGACTTCCATTCTGGTGGTCGAATTGGATGGCGTCGGCAAGCAGCATCCGCTTTCGATGGAGAAGCTGTCGCCGGTGCTGGCGCTGTACTGGGTGAAAGATTTCGCCTCCGGGATGAACATTTGCGAGAGCCTGCTGCGGTTCGGCGGGCTGGGCCACACTTGCGCGATCTACGGGAAAGACGACGCGCGCATTCGCGAATACGCGCAACGCATGCCGGCCAATCGCGTGCTGGTGAATACGCCTGCGCCGCAAGGTTCGACCGGCATTACCACGAATGTGTTCCCCTCCATGACGCTGGGCTGCGGCGCGGCGGCGGGCAACATCACCAGCGACAACGTGGGGCCGCAGCACCTCTATAACATCAAGCGGCTGGCCTACGCGGTGCGCACACCGGCCGAGGCGTTCGAGACTCCGGTGGGGCAGAGCTCGGAGCAGGCAAATGTTCCGCCGGCCGCCGCGACCAACATCGCCGCGCCCAAGATCGCCACCGATATTGTGGACAGATTCCTGGCGCGCCGGGGCGCTGCACCGCCGGCGCCCGTTGCCCCGGCGGCCGCACCCGTGCCCGCTCCGGCCGCCTCCTGCGCCGCCTGCGCGGCGCCCGCACCTCCCAAGCCGCAGACCGTGGACTTCGTCTGCGAGGAGGATGTACGCATCGCCATCAAGCAATCCCGGAAAATTTACATCGGGCCCAAAACCATTGTGACTCCATCGGCCCGCGATTTGGCCTCACCCTCTGATATTCTAGTGTTGGTCTAAGCGCAAAGGAGGACTTATGGACCTGAATCTGGACACGCTGAAGCAGGAAATCGTGGAGTACCTCGAGCATTCGGAATTCGCCATCTTCCGCAGCGCTCCGGGGGGCCTCGAAGGCCTGCCAATAGTACTCTGGGACGCCGAACGTTACCCCGATTACCAGATGTTCCTGGATACCGCCCGCAAGACCGGCGCCAAGATGATTCTGTTCGCCGCGCGCGAGTTCGAATCACCGGAGGTCGACGAGGCCGTCGAGGAACTCGATGAGTGCGATTTGAGCCGCGAAGAACGACGCGGCCTGGAAATCCGGCTGCGCGAACTGCGTGTGCACGAAGGCGTGACCTGCTCGCTGGAGCTGGCCTTCGATCATCACGCCCGCATGTACGTGTATGAAATCCGTCCCGACTGGTACGACGAATTCCTGAGCATCGGCGACGAAATCGCGGTGCATCTGCCGGCCGGCGAAACAGAACAGGAAGACGACGGCTCCTTCGGTTATTTTTCGAATAACTGACGCGCGGCATGCCCATTCAGGCCCGCTGGCTGATTCCCGAAGGCAACGCGCAGGAAGCCGAGGCGTTGGCCGCGGCATTGGGCATCCGTCTTCCGGCCGCGCGCGTCTTACTGGCCCGTGAGCTGGGCGATCCGGATGCCGCGCGGCGTTTCCTGCAACCATCGCTCGCCGATTTGCACCCGCCCGGCTCGTTGCGCGGCATGTCCGAGGCTGTCGAGCGGCTGCGGCGGGCCATCTCGGGCGGCGAGCAAATCCTGATCTACGGCGATTACGACGTGGACGGGACCACCTCCGTGGTCATCCTGAAAAAAGCCATCGAAATGGCCGGCGGCGCGGCGTCGTTCTTCGTTCCGCATCGCCTGCGCGACGGCTACGGGATGCGCGCCGATGTGGTGGAAAAGGCCGCCGTCGAGGGCATCAAGCTGATCGTCAGCGTGGATACCGGCATTCGCGCGGCGGAAGTCGTGCGGCGCGCCAATGAGCTGTCGATCGACGTCATCATCACCGATCACCATCTGCCGGAGGCCGAACTGCCCCCGGCTCTCGCCGTGCTGAATCCCAACCGGCCGGACTGCGCCTATCCCGATAAGAACCTGTGCGGCGTGGGTGTGGCGTTCAAGCTGGTGCAGGCGCTGCTCGCCTCGCTCGATTGGCCGCCCGATAAGCTGCGGCGCGTCACCGAATCGTTTCTGAAACTGGTGGCCATCGGCACAGTCGCCGACGTGGTGCCGCTGATGGGCGAGAACCGCATCATCGTGAAGCACGGGTTGAGCGGCCTGGGCGAGGTGCGCAATCCGGGGCTGCGCGCGCTGCTGGACGTGGCGGGCTTCAGCGGCGGCCGCGTGCCGTCTTCCACCAGCGTGGCGTTCCGCATCGCGCCGCGCATCAACGCCGCCGGGCGCATGGATACGGCCAACGCCGTGATCGAGATGTTCCTGACCGGCGATCCGCAGCGCGCGCGTGCGCTGGCCGAGCAACTGCACACGCTGAATGGCGAGCGCCAGCAGGCGGAGGCGGAAGTCACGCAGCAGATCGTGGAGCAGTGCGCGCGCCTGCCAGTCGACGATGGGCAGCGCGCGCTGGTATTCGCGGCGGACAATTGGCATCGCGGCGTGTTGGGCATTGTGGCCGCGCGCCTGGTGGAGCGCTTCCACCGGCCCGTCTTCGTGCTCAGCCGGGATCCGGAGGATGGCCGGGCGCAGGGTTCCGGGCGCAGCATCCGGCCGTTTCATCTGCTGGAGGCGCTGGAGGCCATGCCGGAGTTGTTCGAGCGTTTTGGCGGGCACCGGCAAGCCGCGGGAGTGACGCTCGCTTCCGGTAAGGTGGACTTGTTCCGCGCGCGCTTCAACGAATATGCCGCCGCGCGGCTGACGCTCGAAGATCTGGCGCCGCAGGTGGAGTTCGACGCCGTGTTGGAATTCCGCGAGATCGATGAGCGCAGCGTGGCGGAGGTGTTCAGCCTGGCCCCCTTCGGCTGCGGCAACCCCGCGCCGCTGTTCGCCGCGCTGGGCGTGGAGGTGGCCGGTCCGCCCGCCGTGATGAAGGAAAAGCACCTGCGCGTGATGCTGCGGCAGAACGGGCGCACGATGATGATGAAGGCCTGGAATTTCGCCGAGCGCGCTGCGGAGCTGCAGGCTGGCGCGCGCGTAGACGTGGCCTTCACGCTGGAAGACGACTCTTACGCCGCGGCGCGAGGCCTGCCGGCGTGGGGCGCGGTGCTGCGGGATGTCCGGCCGGCAACGCCCTAACCAAGAGCCGCCACTTGTCTTCCTGGACAGCAACGTTATACTCGCTATCTCTGAGGCGAGCGGCGGGAGTCGAGGCGCTTGCGGCCGAGGCTGCGCGAGCGATCGAGAAGATGCCAAACCGGCGCCGCCTTTAAGGAAGCGGTTGGCGCAAGGTCTCCAGGGTGCTTCGCAGGGGGTCCTTTATGCAACGACCGCCGAAACCCGTCGAGCGCTGCCGCGACGGCACACGGGACTGATTGATGAGTGGCCGCCGATGCCTCCCGGGTGTTATTACTTCGGGCTGGCCGACGATACGCCCAACGCACTGTCATCTACTGTCATCTAGCAGCTCTGGGAACGCCTGAAAATGCGCCACGGCCGCGCGGCGGCAGGCTGCCGATGCGCAATTAATCGACAATAATTGACAAACCTTTTACATCTCCATGACACAAGCAACGATTGCATCTGGTTAACTAGGATCACCTGCGCAAGTGTTTCCAAACATCCGCATGCCATGGATTGTTGTTTGGCCGCGATCTCGGTCCGGCATCGCTCCACGGTACGGGTCATAGTCACTTCTTGTCAGACACCACGCGGACGTAGTGATCCGCAAACGTGAACGCCGGGGCGGAACTTACCCTTGGGTCAACGCGGCCCAAGACTGGTCAAGGCCGCCAACTTGAGTGACTTCGTCGTTTGAAATCGGCGCCTTCACGTTGTATTCAAGTTCACAGTACTTACAGAGAGTTCACATGTGGTCCTATCACTTTGCGCTTATCATTCAGGAAGAAGCAAGATGAGGCTGGCATAGCGATGCATAAGTGATGCGTGCCGAGCGGATATTACGGATATATATGAAAAACACGATACATAGCGTGGCAACAATCGCCGTTCCAATGCTCTCTTTGCGAACGGCTGTTCATCGGTCAGCCACTTGTGTTTACCTGCCGCTGAAATATGTCGCGGCAGGCGGATGAGGGTAGCCGGATCGATCCGGTCCTTTCCTTGTCGTCCGGTATCCGGTACTATCGCCACGGCGCTTTGTCGCTCTGTATGCCGCCCTGGACGTTAAACCAGGCTAGAAGCCTCGATAAATCGGCTAATATCACTTGAAAACATGAGGACTCAAAGATGATCGGTATCAATACGAAAGCTCGATTGGTTTGCATTGCAGTTACATTCGCGGCGGTGGCGTCCGCACAGGCCGCCTGGGCTCCACCCGTAGTGCTCAGCACGGGCGGTCAGGGCTGGGAGGCAGCCGCGGCCATAGATGGGAGTGGCAACTCGGTGGCGCTCTGGGACGAGCGCACAACCCTGGACCAGCTCTGGTCACGCTCGAAACCGAGCGGCGGCAGTTGGGGGTCCGTAACGGAGGTCTCCCCTGCGCTCCAGACAGTCTCTGTTCTTCCGGCCGTGCGGATCGCCGCGACAGGATTCGCTACAGCGGTATGGAGCGACGACAACGGCGTCTGGACGGCCGATCGCCCGACCGCTTCGAAATGGAATACGGCTCAGCTTCTGATCCCCGGCGCGTCAAATCCGATTTTCGTAATGAATTCACAAGGCGCTGCCGCGATAGTCTGGACTGTGGGAGGCCCCCGGGGCCCCGGTAGCTCGGTCATGGCTGTAGTGCGGCCTGCCGGGGGCGTCTGGACCTCTCAACAGACGGTCGCCAGCGGCGTATTTGTCGCCGCGGATCACGCGGGAATCGGCGACAATGGCACGGTGATCGTGACTTGGGAAACCTTCAATGCGGTTTGCAAGAAATATGGTTGCTCGCTGAACAGCTTCGTTCTGCATGCCTCCCGGCAAAATGCGGGCACCGGCGCCTGGGTGGATTCGGGCGCGCTGCTGGGTCCCGATGGCGAGACGCATGACGCGCGAGCCGCGCTCGATTTGGCCGGGGGGGCCGTCCTGGTGGCAGTGAACAGTTCCGGCGCCTACACTTCCGCCACACAGGGCGTCTCCGGCGGGGCCTGGAGCGCGCTCAAAACAATTGCGGCGCCGCAAGGCATTTCCCTTACTACCGATCTGGCGAGTGACGATGCGGGGCAGGTGACGCTAGTCTACGAGTTCATCGGTTTCTCCACGTCGCAGGTGTTTGCGGTCAGCGGCGCCATTAGCAGCAACGTGTGGTCGGCGCCTGTGGTTCTGTCCGACAGCGACACGAGTCTCGGCTCGGTGTATTTTGCTGTCGCTCCGGGTGGCCCGGCGCTGGCGGTTTGGGTGACGGGCACCGCCACTCCGCAGATCCATGCCGTCGTCAGAGCCACCGGTACGGGGACCTGGGGCAGTCCGGTCACTGTCTCCGGACCGGGCAGCGAACTCGCGCCGGAAGCCGCCGCAGTGAGCTCCGCGGGAAGCGCCATCGTCATTTATTCCGCCTACGACGCCGCCGGTGTGCACACTGAGTACGCGACAAACTATACGCCTTAGAAGCGATCTGGGGCGGGACGGCGGGCTGCCGCGACGCTATGATCGGCGAGTACTCTCTAAGTCGCTTTACCGCTGGGTTGGCCGTTCGGTTCGCCGCCAAAGCGCCTGCCTTCTGCGGCCGGCAGGCGCCGGCGCGCTGCTAGAGCAAAATTCACAACGACAAGATTCTGAAATAGCCTGACGGTGGAAACCGGCAGCCATGCCTTCTTCCGATTTAAGGTGGAAGATTTAATGTGGAAGACCTGGAGCAGTCGTTCGAGAATATCGCCAACGAGCTCAGCCTGGCCCCCTTCGGCTGCGGCAACCCCGCGCCGCTGTTCGCCGCGCTGGGCGTGGAGGTGGCCGGTCCGCCCGCCGTGATGAAGGAGAAGCACCTGCGCGTGATGCTGCGGCAGAACGGGCGCACGCTGGCGTTGAAGGCTTGGAACTTCGCCGGGCGCGCGGCAGAGCTGCAGGCTGGCGCGCGCGTGGATGTGGCCTTGACGCTGGAAGACGACTCGTACGCTGCGGCGCGAGGCTTGCCGCCGTGGGGCGCCGTGCTGCGGGATGTCCGGCCCGCAACGCCCTAAACAAAAGCCGCCACTCGTCTTCCTGGACAACGACGTTATACTCGGCTATCTTCGACCTCCAGGGGGCCCTTTATGCAACGACCGCCGAAACCCGTCGAGCGCTGCCGCGACGGCATCCGGGACTGATTGATGAGTGGCCGCCGATGCCTCCGGGGTGTTATTACTTCGGGCTGGCCGACGATACGCCCAACGCACTGTCATCTACTGTCATCCAGCAGCTCTTGGGAACGCCTGAAAATGCGTCACGGCCGCGCGGCGGCAGGCTGCCGATGCACAATTAATTGACAAACCTTTTACATCTCCATGACAAACAAATGACACAAGTAACAATTGCATCTGGTTAACTGGGATCACTGGCGAAACCCAGGACCATTTTCCTGGTAGCGGAATTCGTGCCGTCATGGCGGTTGGGGGTCGGGTCGTCGACCGAAGGGAGAAGAACTAAGTGTCCACAACGAGAAAGTCTGTCTCGACACGGCACGCATGAGTGCGTGCGCCACATCACCGCAGATTGAACTTCTTCATCTTATACCGCAGCGTGTCGCGGGTGATGCGCAGCAGCCGCGCGGCCTGAGTCTGGTTTGCCGCCGGTCTTTTCCAGCGCGGGCCAGCAGCATGCGCTCGTTGTCTTCGAGCGAGAGGCCTTCGGTGGGAACCTCCGTGCGGGGGGCGGCGGCGGCCGGGTGGCCGTCCGGCCGGGTGATGGCGATCGGCAGGCTGGGCGGCGTGATGTAGGTGGATTCTTCCAGGATCATGGCGCGCTCGA
>ODAK010004178.1_pt1 | contig 14846 bp, 10 predicted proteins | sample 1539591 | NCBI WGS metagenome assembly ODAK01 (sample SAMEA3539303, study PRJEB22396) | soil metagenome | biome: tundra; feature: field; material: soil | place: USA | collected 2010-05 | depth 0.15 m | reverse complement strand
ACTGTGGGCGGCGTGCGGTGACAATAAACTTATAAAATTTGATTATGATGCGATATATAAGAATCCTTCTCCTCTAACTTTGCGAATAATAAATGTAAAAGTGAATGATAACGATATAGTCTGGAATAATCTTACCCCAAAGGTCAGTATTGGCACGCTAGCGGATAGTTTGGCATTGCAGAATGAAATGGTAACAACTTTTGGCAAAATGCTCCCAGCTTCCGTCCTGGATAGCATGCGCAAAAAAAATAGCGACATAAGATTTGACAGTATTACAAGGTTTTACCCAGTACCCGTTAACTTGGTGCTGCCATATATGGAAAACAGTCTAACCTTTGATTTTGTAGCTATAGAACCCGACAGGCCAAAACAAGTGAAATACCAATATACACTTGAAGGCTATAGCAAAGGCTGGAGCTCACCTAGTAATCGCACCACGGCTAGCTTCGGCCATATACCGGAAGGCTATTACACTTTCAGGCTAAAAGCTTTAAGCCCCTTCGGTATCTGGAGTGAAACAACATATAAGTTCAAAGTCCTGCCGCCATGGCAAAGGACCTGGTGGGCTTATTCCATTTCTATCTTTCTGCTGATTGGTATAACCTACTTAATTTATAAAATCCGGCTAAAACTAATTTTAGATAAATTAACATTTGAAAAAAAAATCTCTGAAGTTGAAATGAAAGCTCTTCGTTCACAGATGAATCCCCATTTTATTTTCAATTCTCTAAATTCTATACATTGCTTTATTCAATCTGATAATTCGGCACAAGCTTCAGAATACCTGATCAGGTTCTCAAAATTGATGCGGCTCATATTGGAAAACTCTCGTTACCCGGAAGTGCCATTAGAAATTGACCTTGAGGCTTTGCGTTTGTATTTGGAACTGGAGTCAGTAAGACTGCACCATAAATTTACTTTTGAAATAAATACTGGCTGGGAATTGGATATTCAAAATATAATGATTCCACCTCTTCTGTTACAGCCTTTTGTAGAGAATGCCATTTGGCATGGAATGGCAAATAAAGAATCCAACGGTAAGATAATGGTCAGCATCAATAGAGAAAATGACACAATCAGTTGTGTGGTGGAAGATAACGGCATAGGAAGAGAAAAGGCTGCTCAGTTGAAAACGGCACAACCCAAAAGAACAAGAGAATCGCTGGGATTGAATCTTACACTCGATCGTATCAACATCATAAATCGGATTAAAAATTCAAAGGCAAGTATTATACTAACTGATTTGTATGATGAAAGTAAAAATCCTATTGGCACGAGAGTAGTAGTTAAATTACCTTTGGAATTTGCATTTTAATTCTTTATATGATTACAGCTATTATTGTCGATGATGAGCAAGACTCCCGGGCAGCCCTGGAAAGCCTGATTGGTAATTTTTTTCCGGATATATTGCTCAACCCAAGTTGTAAATCTCCGGCTGAAGGGATAGATGCTATCCGTGAATATCATCCTTCCCTTGTATTCCTGGATGTAGAAATGCCACCATCCACGGGCTTTGAAATGCTGCGTAAATTAGAGGACATAGACTTTGAGATTATTTTCACAACAGCTTACGAAAAGTATGCAATTCAGGCAATAAGATTTTGTGCATTGGATTTCCTGCTTAAACCAATCGGGAAAGAAGATCTTCAAGAGGCCATTTTAAGAATGAAGCAGAAAAAAACAATTGAAAAATCTGCTAAAAAAATTGAAGCACTTTTCGAAAATATAAAAAACAAGGAAAATACTCAGAGAAAGATTGTGCTTCCTACCTCAAATGGTTTAGAACTGATCTACTTGCAGGATATTATCAGGCTTGAGTCTAATGCTAATTATACAATGTTCCATCTTAAAAACAAACAAAAAATGATAGTGTGCAAAACAATCAAAGAATATGAGGAGATGCTTGAAGATGTCAATTTTTTCCGGGTGCATAATTCTCACATCATAAACCTTAGGTATGTAAAAAAATACATAAAGGGAGAGGGAGGAGTTGTCAAAATGGAAGACGGTAGCGAGATAGATGTTTCGAGGCGCAGAAAAGAAGAATTTTTAAAAGCGCTGCACGAAATGTGAAGAGTTTATTTAGGAATACTTTAAACCCCTCAGATCAATTGAAAGGTTTAAATACCACACCAGCTTTCAAAAGAATCCCGCCGGAATTCAATTCATAACCGGAATTTATTCGTTATGGCTTGACATGGGCTCTTTACCGATGCAGCTTTATATCACAATCATTCTTTAACAACTAAAAATAAAAAGAATGAAAAAATTAATATCATTAGAAATCCAGACTGTAAAGGCGGTGATTTATCTTATAATTCATCCCCGTAATCTTTCAGGAACTATCTGGGATAAAAAACTTCATTCCTTCTTTTTTTTTGGAACCACCTGGACAAGTAGGCGGTTGGAACATTTCCATCTTCGATGATCCAGGACCTTTTTTTTCAGTATCATCTAATCCTAAAGTCCAATTGAGGAGTTTTGTTTAAACCATACCAGCTTTTAAAAGAATCCCGCCAGATTTCAAGTCATACCCGCCAGCCTTTCGTTATGCCTTGACAGGGGCTCTTTATCGATGTAGCTTGACTTCAAATCATTCTTTAACAACTAAAAATAAAAAAAATGAAAAAAAATAATAGCATAAATCATTTAGTCGCACTTGCTATGATATCTGCAGCACTAATGCTTCCCGCATCTTGTAAAAAGGAATATTTTTCAGGTGGGGGTAATGAAAATGGGAAGCATTTTTTATTGCCATCTCCATGGCAGACGGTTTCAAGTGGAGTGTCAGTTTCTCAGCGAGGGATTATCAACATGTCTGCAGCGGATCAAACTACCTGCTATGGTATTATCTTTGATGAAAATAATTATCTTGGCGACCCACTTCAAGACATTACCGTTACCCATGATGGTGGAAAATCATGGCACGCCCAAACGATCGCCGGTTTGGAAAACAACTACCTGTTTGGAATAGCAGCTACCACTCCACAGACCGTGCATTCATTTGGCTGGGATTACGTTACAGGGGGGGGCAATGTTTTTCGCAGTAAAGATGGTGGGAACTCATGGCAGCGGGAAGCAGCAAATGCCTTTACCGATCCGGCGAGTTTTCCAGATGACATAAAATTTTTCGATTCCCAAAATGGAGTCATTTTTGGCGATCCTCTTGGGGGCTATTATGAAATTTACACTACTCATGACGGTGGTAACACCTGGAGCCGTGTACCTTCAAATAATATTCCTGTTCCGCTGGCAACCGAGTCGGGTATGCTCTATTATTCAGAAACTTATCGCAACACCATATGGATGATTACTGTATCACGGGCTAATTCTACTGGTGATATAACAGGTGCCCGATTGCTTCAATCAGATGACAAGGGAGAACATTGGTATGTCAGAAGCCCTTCTCTTCCTACCATCGCAGCTTCTGATGGGGCCCTAAAATTCCGTAATTATTCAGTGGGACTATATAAAACCAATGCAACGTTATACCGGACTACTGATGGAGGCTCTACCTGGAACAAGGTGAATTATTCGGGCACATGGTTTAGTTATGATTTAGACAAAGTTCCCGGGAATGATGGTTGGTGGGTAAGCACCGGTGGAAAGGATAATTTCTACCCTACTAACCCAGCTAATGGAATCGGTTCTTCAATTTCTTATGATGATGGGAATCATTGGATCACATTGGACACTGCAGTTAATCATACATGTGTTTTAATGACAAGCCAAACCCATGGTTATTCAGGGGGCATCTCCAGCGGTAACGGAAATGATGGAGTGTTTGTGTATCGCTACGGAAACTTGGGAAATTTGAATTTTTTGGCACATTAAGGAGTAATAAGATGGACATGAGAAGAAAATAGAGGAAAAGATAAATCAACATGGCAGGAGAATTGATGGGATAGTTAAAAGCATGCTACAACACTCACAGTCAAGCACAGTCGTAAAAGAACCAATTAATATTAATATAATGACAGATGAATATTTGCGTTTGGATTATAATGGTCTTCGAGCAAAAGATAAATCTTTCAATGTTAAGATTAAACCTGAATTTGATGAAACTACCAGTAATATCAACATCATTCTCCAAGAAATTGGAAGAGTGCTACTGAATGTATATAATATTTCATTTTATGCAGTGAATGAAAAGTATAAGCAACAACGAGATGGTTACGAACCTACTATTACTATATCCACAAAAAAGATTGGTGATAAAGTTGAGATAAGAGTAAAAGATAATGGCAATGGCATTCCTCAAAAAGTTTTGGACAAAATTTTTCAACCTTTTTTCACTACCAAACCTACTAGAGTAGAAACTAGATTGGATTGGGTTTGAGTTATGATATTGTGAAGGCGCATGGCGGGCAGGGGAAGGTAAATACCTTTGAAGGGGAGTTTACTGGGTTTGTGGTTCAGTTACCTTCACAAGTGGCTTTTTAGGTGGGTTTCAAATAATGTTTGTGCTATAAAAGATTTTTTTGCAAGTAGTTAAGAGCAATTCCGGTATTAACATTCCAATATGTTTTCTAAAGTAAATTGTATTGTAATCTTTGATTCCATTATTGATTATCATGACTTATACGAATAATTTACAACTTTATTACTATTAAAGAGATATCGCTTTGGACGATCTACCAAATATGCAAAAGCGTTGTCCTTCTTTAAACGCTTTTTGGCATTACAGTTTATTAACCTGCCTCCTTGTTTTAATGGCATGCAGCAACCAGACCAATGTACATTTACAGAAGGAAACTGTAAAAACAACAAATTTGAGCGACAGCGTTGAGCAAGAAGGTTTTTCTGCACCAAAAATAATTCCAATCACTTTGGCCACTTTACCTAAGGTTGTAAAGACCGGAAAACCCATTTTTAAGATAGATTCATCCAACGGAGGAGCTCCCTTTTTTACCAACTATGGCACGGAGCAGGGTTTAGCACTTAGTTCGATCATTTGCGGCATTGTGGATAATGCCGGCAATCTTTGGTTCGGTACAAAGGGGGGGAGGTGTGAGCCGGTATGACGGCAAAAACTTCACGAACTATACCACAGATCCGTCTTTCATCTAAGATTATAGTTTGATAAATATTTTTTTTCTGTACAACAGCCACGCAGGAATAAAATTAATTCCTACAAAAAGCAATGCATATAGAAGGCTTGCCAGTCTTGGGTCTGCGCCCAAATTGGTTAGACCGTCAACAAATTTTTCGTTCAGCGATGTTCCGCCAAACTTTGCCACGTAAAAAAACAAGGCCCACACATCGGCAAAAAAATAAATGGTGATGGCATTTGCACCAAAAATAATTCCGGGCCTTGTGCCCCATGTTCTTCCTTTCATGTCAACCAAAAAATAAAACACACCAAATAATAAAGATGCAAACCCCGAGGTTACCAGCACAAAGGAACTCGTCCAGAGATTTTCATTCACAGGAAATGCAAGTCCCCAGAAATAACCAGCAATGGCCATGAAAACACCCGCCGTCATCTGGTAGTTGACTTTCTCACCGGGTGTTTTATTACTCAGCATCAGGCGGCCGGCAAGCATTCCTGTTATACAGCTAACCACAGAAGTGATATTGGTTAATATGCTTTCGGGATCCCAGGTGCCACGCCACATTCTTCCCGGCAGGAATTTCGTATCAACCCAGGCCACAATATTTACGCCTGGCTCGAGCATTACTTTGCCTAAACCAGGTGTTGGAATACAGGTAAGGGCCAGCCAGTACAACACAAGTAAAATAGCGGCTAACCATGCCTGTTGTTTCCAGTTACTGTTGAGATAAATTATGGCGGATATACAAAACACTATGGCAATTCTCTGCAGCGTGCCTGTCCAACGGATATTATGAAAGTCAAACTGTGGCATCAGGTTAAGAAACATGCCCACGGCATAAATCTTTAGCGAACGAAAGAATATCTTTTTATACATGTCAGAGCGGGGCACCCCGGCCTCCAGTCTTTTTGAATAGGCAAAGGCAATCGATGCACCAACGAAATAAAGAAAATAAGGCGCCACCTGATCAGTAAAGGACAATCCGTTCCAAACAGTATGCCGCAACGTGAAATAAACAGAGTCTTCACTGCCGGGATAGTTCACAACAATCATTGCGGCAATGGTAAAACCTCTTAATGCATCCAGCGAAATGAGGCGTTTGGTTTGATTGGTCATTGCAAAACTTTATGTTATCAATAAGAAATTCGCATCCTGCGAAACAGGTCCCTGTCATTTAATTTTCGCCTCAACATTCATTGGTGAACTTAGATGTGTTGAATTCTTTGGGGCACTTATTACTTTTAAGTACCGTCCCATCCAGTATGGTAGCAGCCAAATATCACCTGCGCTGTATTCTGAACTGCCATTGGCATCACCTCCATCCAGGTCAAAGCGATTTGAATTATGCCGGCTGACAGGCAATTCATCGGGCGGCAACACTTCTTTGATCGTTTGGCTGCGGAAATTTTGAGGTATGAATTCAATATCTTTTCTGTCGCTGTTTTTTACTTTCCAGGTAATCAAATCCATTGGAAATTTTTGCAGGTACCAAACTGCTTCGTTCAAATCAAAATTTTTAACTCCTGTTATAGCCGTGAAAATATCCCATGCGCCTTCTTTTTCGGGACGTTCAATTTCCCAGTGATCAAGGATAGCTGCTTTGAATTTATTTTTTAAAGTATCGTTCAATGCATAACGATAAAGCCCCCAATAACCCAGGAAATACATTTCATCATCAGAATGGTTCCAGCCATCGGATAAATCCTTGCTCAGTGCATCTGCATCGTCCGGCGCACGGCCAATATCTTTCATGGGGCGCATCAGGTTATCCAAATAGCCGTATTTATTCATCAGTTCCAACGCTTTCTCTTTGTATATTTTTTTGCCCGTGAAATGATAAACAGTTTGCAGCATCGAAATAATATTGGAAGAAGTAATCTTCCTGTCACCCACCATTTTGGGTCTTGCATTTACGTATTCCGGGTTCCATCTTCCCCAGGTAGTGGGTTTGCCATTCCAGTCAATAAGATACATTTCGTGTTCCACGATATGGGTCATTAATGCGTCCATCAATTTGATGGCTTTATTCTTTATTTCCTCCACATCAACCAATTCCGCGAGAGCGCCAAAAACAAACATGTGGCCAATGGCTTCATCACTGCTGGTGGTGGATTTCCAATCCCATTCGGGATTATCTGCATGTCGCCAAACTTCGAAGGGTGATTGAACACCAGCATTGCCATCATTTTCCTGCTTCAATCCTGCATCGGTCTTATTGGCCTTATGCACATCGGAAGTTTCATATCCCCTTCTTTCAAATGACCGCGAAGGGAACCCTTTAAGCGGATTAATAGTGTACAGGCGTTCTATCGCATCCAATGACTCGCGGCAGTTCTCCAGCGCTTCCGGTGATTTGGTAGCAGCATAGCGGAATACTTCAGCGCCTAAATACATCGAGGTCCAGAGACCATCATTATCCGAATCTTCCAACGAGCCTGTGGCAACATCGCCGTCTTTCGTTCCCGAAATAGTAGCATTAAAACCTAAGCGGATATGATGCTGCCTCACCTGTTTTTCGAAATACAAAGTCTTGTCATATAAAGTCATCGGTTCAAAATGTATTTCCCCCAAACCTTTATCGGTGAGGATCAAGACAGAACCATTGTTGCCCTCTGCAATATCTTTTACGTCATTTGCGGGTAACCATCTCCGTGAAGCGTAATATTTATATTTCCCGTCAGCCTGTAACATGAATGCCCCGTTCACTGAGCCAAACCAAAGCTTGTTGCCAATCTCTTTTACAACAGTAATATCGGTACACGGTAATTTATTGTACATGGTCCCGATTTGTTTCCCGGTAACAGCATTAATTTTTAAATATCCGTTGTGTGTGCCAACAATCAATTCATTATTATTATTTTTTAATGCGATACACGTTAAACTATCACCATTAAATTTTGTATGAAGTGATTTGTCTTTTGCATCAAACACCGATACACTGTGTTCGCCCAGCAGCCAAAAGAGATTTCTTTTTTTATCAAACAACATATCAATCACCTTATCATTGGTTTTTAACTCTGATAACAGTTTAGAATCCTTGATATATTGGATAGATGTGCCATCTATCAATAGGAATGAAAAGTCGTCACCGCCGCAAAAGAGAGTCATGTCCGGCATTGTATGAAGAGTGTACAATTTCCCGGCCCATGCATTGCTTACAATCGCTTTATCATCTGCATATACAAATTGATTTTGGAAAAGGGCAATGCCTTTTAAATTCATATCGAGCATTGCCCGGTAAGAAACATCCTGAACCAGTTTACCGGGATATAGGAACTGGCCTCCTGATTTTACTAAAAGTCCTTTGGAAGATAATACCTGGACAACGCCGTTGCGGTCGCAACGAACTTTTGAAAGAAAAATATTTTCAGAATCTTTCGAACGATCTATTTCATATTTAATACTATAAGCCTGCAAAAATGCCGTGTCTTTATATTCAGGTTGGGCTGGCGATTTGTGATCTTGGAAAGGAGCAGCTTTTGAATAGTTAGAGACTAAGCTTAATGATAGCAGGAAAAACAGATAGGATTTATGCATTATCGTTCAGATTTATTAAAAAAATTATTGAATCATTTTAAGATATCGGCCCATCCAGTATGGATAGAGCCAGAAAACCGGTTCTCGTTCCGTAACAGGCGAACCGCTTACAGCGCCCCACGGATTTTTATCCCAGCGTACTGTGCCACGGATGCTTGCCGGCGGCAGTTCATTCACTTCCAGGTCATCTAAAACAGGTGAATGAACCAGCTTTATATCTTCTCTTTTAGTATGGTCAATATTCCAATCAACGAGATCAAGCGGTGTGTCAATAAGGAAATCAATTGAAGCTTTCAGTTCTACCTTTTTATTCCGGGCATAGCAATACAGAAAGTTTATGAGCGGGTTCTTGTCATTCTTTCTGTTCGCCATCCAAATGTCCATTTGATCTTGATAAAAAGCAAGCAGTTTCGGATCTTTTTCACATCTAAGCAGTATGGGATAAAGATAGGCCTGCATGGTAGCGTCAAAATAGATGAACCAAGCAGGATTCTGATTAGGTATGTCTGCCATATTATCGAGATAATGCTCTTCATTGATCAGCCTGAGATACTGCTGCTCATACTTTTGATCGTCCGTCATGAAATAGGCAAGCTTTAAGAATGCAAGTAGTTCGAGGGAGTTCTGGCTACGGTCAGGCGACCACTCCGGGTCATGATTGAGTGATTCGGGCGACCATACTGACCAGCGGGTATGAGTACCGTCAAAATCCATCATCGAAAAATTGTGTGCAATCAAATGATCTGCAAGAGAAGCAACGTGCTTTCGTACCAATATTTTTTCTTTTTCGTCTGCAGCGAGAACGTAATAGAAATAATATCCCATCATATGTCCGCACCACTCATCGCTGCTTGCATCGCCTTTCCATAACCATTTACCGTCTGCGGATTTGTGCCATCGGATCTCAACAGGTTTGAACCGCGGTTCATTTACCAGTTCTTCGGCTTTTTCCCTTTCAGTAAATACGCGGTTTCCATCATGCACCCTGTCTGCCCAATCAACCGGCACAATCGTTCTGGCAAAGTATCCATCACCGTTAGTGATATCCTGCAATTGTTTTAGAAAATGAAATGCTTTTCCTGCTTTTTCCCTTGCCTCCGCACTTTTAGTCACTGCATAGCGAAATGATTCCATGGCAAGGTAATTACCGGTATATTCTCCGTCGTTGTCATCCTCCTCCGGCAACCATTTTGCAGTATCCCCCGGATTTACAAGGTGGCATTGACCTGCTATCCATGGCTCGCGGATATGTCTTCTCATCAGCACATCATAAAAATAATCCTGTTTGGTGTCGAGGGTCATCCATTTTTTCTTAATGGCGCTTACTCCCCGTTCAGTCGCGATCCAGGCATTGCCATCTTTATCAAAAGCAATATCGTTCACGTGATCGTCCATCAGCCATCTGCGGCTGAACAAAAGTGAATGTTTTCCATCGGGAAAAAATCTAACAACGCCAACCTTTGTTCCTACCCACATCGCACCTTCAGAAGATTTTTTTACACAAGTAGTGTAAATGGAAGGGCAACCTTCCTGTGGCCTGATAACCCGTTTCTGACTGCCATCTTTAATGATGGAAACACCGCCCAAACCTGCTACCCATAGATTCCCGCTTTTATCGAGTGCAAGCCCCTTAAGGCCCGCACTCAATAAAATATCTGTCCTATAAAAATATTTTGTTCCTGCCTTATTTGAATGATAAAGACCCACATCGCTGGCCACCCATATGCCTCCTTTATTGTCAGAAACAGCGCTCCGCAAAGAACGGGCACCCGCATAATCTTTCTGTCTACAAGCGGTCCCGTTGAAAAACCAAACACCTTTTGGCCCGAGGCCATATACGCCTTCTTTTGAAGTACAAATAACTGATACAGGCCCTTGCGGGCCCGCTACCTTGATCGGCAAATTATTTTTATATACAAACATGCCTTTCCATGTTCCCATCCATACTGCATCATTCTCGTCAATAGCAACAGCGTAAGCAGGCCCTTTGTCTGAATTCTGGAAAGGTATTGCAACCCAATTGTTGTTTCCATTCTTCTTCATAAAAATACCGGCCGCTGTAGTAATCCAAACTGTCAATTGCTTATCTACGGCGATGCTTCTTACATTATTTTCTATGGCGACAGCGCTTACAGGATACGCCTCATGATATTCCTGCCAAAATCCTTTGTCTTCAATATACTGCGGTCCGGAAATACTTTCAGTTGCTTGTTGGCTGAAGGCAACATTTATAAGGCATAAAAAAAGAAAAGAGACCAATATTTTTTTCATACAAATTCCTGTTACTGCTGAAATATTAAAAAATCGCCCACAAAATTTTCTTCATTGCGATATAATAATAAAATGCATTGCTTTTTTAAGAATGAACGTTTTATTTTTTATCAGAAAAATATATTCATCAGTCAGCCGCACGCTGTATCAATTTTTGAATAGCGTCAACCACTTGTATTTCGCATCTACCTCCCTGCCGTTTTGCTTTGTTTGCCACGTCCAGTTCTTCTTGTAGCCAGTCTGATCCGGCTTTTTTATTGTCATGCAAGTATTGAATGGCTTCCAGGCCGGCTACAGCCAACGAAGAAAGATTTTCAGATAATGAAGCTGCCTCCAAAAGCACTGGCGAATTGTTAAGCAGCAATTTGAATTGCGCATCGTTTTCTTTCCAAAGGATTAGCTTTTCGGAAATTTGTTTTTCCAGTTCGGGAGAAGGTTTGCTTAAAAATTCAGCCACCTGTTTGTTGAATATCCTGGGTACTTTCTGATCAGGTGTGGCTACATCAGCCAATTTTGTAAAAGGAGAAAAAACGGTATACATAGTATCTCCTTCATTGCGCTCATATATTTTCAAAGGCTCCAGCACACTAACCAATACTTCAAGCGCTTTTGTATCCCGGCCATTGGCTAGCTGCCGCATCAATGGCGGCTTATAGGATATATGCTGCAGGCCAAGCGATTCCAATTGCAAGCTGACAATATCAAGCCTGCGATACATATCATCCACATTATTCACGGCTTTGGGCGACCATAGTCTTTCTGCAATGGCTGCTGTGCGGGGCCAAATCCTGGAGTCTACAGTCACAGGTGTTGCCATCTCGCTCCACATGGTTGCTTCCCCTCCTAAAACCAGCTTTTTTTCATCGGCAGTTAAGGTTATACTATCCGGTAGGGGATCGTTGAGATAATGGTATGAGGCAGGTTGTATTAAATCAATATAGTAACCATAAGCAAGGATGGAAGGATGGCCCTTTTTTACGGAGCCATAAAAACTTTCTTTGCCACGCCATGATTCGATAACAATTTCTTTCGGCAGTTCCGGTTGAAATATTTCATCCCAACCTATCATTGTCTTACCGCATTTTGTGATGATAGGCAACAAGCGCTTGTTGAAATAAGTCTGTAAATCTGCGGCAGACTTCATACCGTGCGCTTTCATAAAAGCCTTTATATGGGGCATACTATTCCAGTCTTTACCGGTATTCTCATCGCCGCCAATATGAAAATATTGATCCGGAAAAAGAGCCGACATCTCCCCGAAAAGTTTTTCCAAAAAGGGGTAAAGCTTTTCGTTTGTAGGATCCATAACGGGATCGAATACCCCAAAATATCGTTGTAAATGATAATCTCTTTCTACACTCGCAAACCGAGGATAGGCAGTTAGAATTGCGGTGGTATGCGCTGGCACCACAAATTCCGGCACAACCCTTATGCCGCGTTGCGCTGCATATTTTACAATACCGCGGATTTCTTCCTGGGTATAATAAAGGCCATCGGATGCCACTTCCTGAAGCCTTGGAAAAATTTTTGATTCAACCCTGAAGCCCTGGTCATTGCAAAGATGCAGGTGCAGTACATTCATTTTTACTGCCGCCATGCCGTCCAACGTTCTTTTCACCACATCAACTGGCATGAAGTGCAGGGCGACATCAAGCAACAACCCCCGCCAGGCAAACCTGGGATTATCGTGGATGTATACTCCTGGAAAATAATATCCATCCGTATCGGTACTGACCAATTGTATTAAAGTTTCCAGCCCATGAATAGCTCCTAAATCTGTAGCAGCAGTTACGATCACCTGGCCTGTCGCGGTTTGTATTGAATAGCTTTCATCCTCACCAAATTTCAATCTGCCCTGAAGATGAATCTGGACAAGTAGTTGAGATGAAATATTGGTATCCTTCCGGGTAATATATCCTTGCTTATCAAGAAAAATCCCTGTCTTGTTACTTAACCTTCTTACAAACCTGCTGGCTTCGGCATAAATTCGGGAGTCCGCCGGGCCAATAATTGACAGCCTGAATTGGTTGGTAATCCTTACCCTGTTCGTATTTACTTTCAATTCTGCCGGCACCGGCATCAAATTAAAGGTATTGTTTACCTGGGCACAACAATTCAGGATCAACATAATTGCCAGTAATACCAACGCCCCTTTATGAATCATCGCTATATTTCTATTGTTTATTACCAAGGCTCATTTGTTCCTTGCAATAACCAGAATTTTGACCAGGAACTATTGTTTCCATCGGGCCCGATGTAAGGGGAGGTTTGCAACTTATTAATGGCCACCCCTGCATGGGCAGAATTATTTTGCAGTTCTGAATTGGCATACGTGAATCGCACCGGTATTGCACCCCTGTAGGATCCGTATCCAATGGTCAAAGCAGGGAATCCGGTCCTTCTCCAATCCATATAAGCCTCATTACATGCCTGCCAGGCCGCAATCCATTTCTGTGTGATGATCTGCTGAAGCGTACCATTGAATGCAACAGCAGGCTGAGCTATATAATCGTTGTAAGTTTTTACACAACCGTAATAATTATTTACATCTGATTGATAACTGCTAAATACCTGCCAGGTGGTGAATGAAGCCTGGATACCATTATAATACCAGGTAGAAGCAGTATTACCTACATTCCAGTTTTTAGGTGCCGCCGCCGCCTCCGCAAGGTCGAAACAAATTTCGCTATAGGATGCCATTCTTTGCGCCAGCAAAGGACCGCTTGGGTTATCATAAATATCCCTACGTAGATAGGACACAAAATTATTAAGCGATGTCGACTGTTGCCCGGTTAAATTAATATTATATTGGAAGTCAGGGTAGTTCGAATAGCTGATTGGGATACCCACATAAACGGAAGAAGTATCATATAAATTTTTTACAGGGAGGTTTAAACCCTCCCAAGGCCTGTCCTGTGTGTAGATAGCCAAATCGAATTGCTTATAATTATTCAACAAGGCAGCAGCAGGATTGATATAGCGTATATTGTTTATAATAGTATCAAGGGTGGTAGTATTCCCAGGCGGAAATTTTGTTGAATCTACTATGGTAGGGGTTACGATGGGCTCCGCCATGATCACAATCCTGGGGTCCCGCAGTGCTTTCAAAGTCATGGTCATGGTACCGCTCATTTTGTTCCTATCATACCCGGAGGCTCCATTGTATGCGCTACAGAACTGGTAGGATGATTCCTGATCCTTGCCAGGCAACATCATCATGCAATCATCTCCCGTACTCTGGAATACGCTGTCAGCAATTGCTTCTACATTAGCCTGCTCGTTAAATTTGGAAGAAAGGCGCATATAATAGCGCAGCAGCAGCGAATATGTAAATTTTTTCCATTGAACCGGGTCGCCACCATAAAATACATCTGAGGATTGGGTTAAGCTTGTTATTTCTGGATGTTGCGCCATCGTTCCCTGAAAATGAGGAATGGCCGCCTTAAGGTCTGCGATAACCCGGGCATAGATGCTTTGCTGTGTGTCGAATGTAGGAAACTCATAAACTCCACCTTGATCACCACTTATTGCAAGGGAATCCGGGGCATCGCCCCAAAAATCAGCAATATTGCCAAACTGGAAAGCACGCATAACCAATGCAACGCCCTGGTGGAAATCCCATTTGTTGGCCTGTGCTTCTGTTAGCAGCGCCTTATTATTTAACAAAACACCATAATTGCCGGACCAATCAAAATTTCCCGGATCCCATTGATATTCGCTGAACGTTCCTTGAAATGCATCTTGTGCAGTTTGCTGCATGGCACCTGATATGACCCCAGAACCCTGATTCCCATACCATTGAGCTGTGCTTGTAAGCACACCCGCCATCAGATAATCCGGAGCAGCACCCGAACTGGGTATATTATTGGGGTTGGTATTCAGTACAGAGAATTTTTTACAGGAGTCCCCTGTCAAAAGAATTACCAGGAAAACGCAGCTAATCATTAAAAATTTTTTTGCGCTTTTCATCTTGTTATATTTATA
>ODAK010004177.1_pt1 | contig 14851 bp, 10 predicted proteins | sample 1539591 | NCBI WGS metagenome assembly ODAK01 (sample SAMEA3539303, study PRJEB22396) | soil metagenome | biome: tundra; feature: field; material: soil | place: USA | collected 2010-05 | depth 0.15 m | reverse complement strand
TCGTGCGCGGCGCGCGGCTGCCGGCCGAAGTCGTAGAGCACGGCGGCGACGTCGTAGTAAACGTTCGGGTTCTCGTCGAGGAGCTTCCCCGCCCGCGCCAGGTCGTTCGCGTGCCACCCGAAGTGCGCGAGGATGAACCTCGTGTGTCGGTGCTTGCCGACCATGTTGTTGCGCTCGGTCATCAGCTGCTCGAAGCGTACGCCGGTCTGATGCCGGCGATCGGGGAACAACGACAGCTCGAGCCACCGTTCATTCTTGTAGTCGAGCGGGTCGAAGAAGGCCGCCGGCTCCGCGATGTGAATCAGCACCGGCACGTTCAGGCGCGCGCACGTCTCCCAGATCGGATCGAGCTCGGGATCATCGACCGGCAGACGGCTGCCGTCCGCCTTCTGGTCGAACATGCCGAGATCCTTGAACACCTTCAGCCCCTTGGCGCCGGCCTTGATGTCCTCCTCGAGCTGCCTGGCCGCCTTCGCGCCGAAGCCCGGCCCCACGGCGTCGCGGAAGTTGACGTTGGCGAAGAGCACCATCCGATCGTCGTGACGGCTGTCGTGAATGGCCGCGATCCCTTGCCGGAGCCTGTCGCCAGAGCCGCCACTGAGGTTCACCAGCAGCTTCAGGTTGTTGGCGTCCATGCCGCGGACCACCACGTCGAACGCGGCAGCGCCGATCGGCTCGGGCTGATGGCTGTGGATGTCGATGACGGGGAACTTGGCGCGGGGCCTCGGATGCTCTGGCGTGACGAGCATCGACTTCGGCTTGTAGTCGGTGATGCTCGGCGGCGGAAACTCCGGACCTCGCCGCTGCGGCGCGGTGATCGCCGCCAGTGGCAGCGCGAGGCCCAGAGCGGCCACTGTGAGGACGAGCGGTGTGCGCATGGACAAAAAAAGATCGCAGCGAAGCCGTAAGCCGAATTCTGTTCGCCTCCACCGGCTTGCGCCGGCTTCGGCGTGACGACCATTCCTCTAGCCTCGCCATCGCTGGCGAGATCGAGCGACCGACCCGGAAGCTTCGGATGGACCATCCGTCCCACGCCAACGCCTTTCGGCGCCGGATGAGGGCTTCCCTATTTGGTCTTGCTCCGTGCGGGGTTTTGCCTGCCACCGACCTTACGGCCGGCGCGGTGCGCTCTTACCGCACCTTTTCACCCTTACCCCGCCTCCGCGCCTTGCGGCGCTTCGGCGTGGCGGTATATTTTCTGTGCCACTGTCCTTCAGGTCACCCTGACCGGGCGTTACCCGGCGCACTGCCCTACGGAGTTCGGACTTTCCTCCCCGCCTTCGCGCTTGCGCGCTCCGGCGCGGCGATCGTCTGGCTTGCTGCGAAGATCTGATTGTACGCCTTATCCGTCGGTTTCCTGCGAGATCTGATACTGCTCCAGCTTCTTATACAGATTGCTGCGCGGCGTATCGATCACTTCGGCGGTCTTGGAGATATTCCAGCCGTTCTCGCGCAGTTTGTTCACCAGAAACGCGCGCTCCGCGTTGTCCTTGAACTCCCGCAGCGTGCCGGCCTTCCCGTCGCCGGCGTCCACCAAGGACGGCCCGCGCCCGGCGCTCGACGGTGAACGGACCGGATCCGGCAAATCGGCGACGTCGATCGTGTCGGCGCCGGTCATGATGTTGAGCCGCTCGACGGTGTTTCTCAGCTCGCGCACATTGCCCTTCCAGCGGTACCGCATCAGCGCGTCGAGCGCGGCCTGGGTGATGCGCTTGGGCCGGATGTTGTTCTCGCGGCTGAAGTAGTCCATGTAGTGGCGGACGAGCACCGGGATATCCTCCGGACGATCCCTCAACGGCGGCACGAAGATGGGGATGACCGCGAGGCGGAAATACAAGTCCTCGCGGAACCGTCCCTTTTCGATCTCTTCTTCGAGGTTCTTGTTGGTTGCCGCAATCACGCGAACATCCACTTTGATGGTCCGCGCCGACCCCAGGCGCTCGACCTCGCCTTCCTGCAGGACGCGCAGCACCTTGGCCTGCGTCTTGGCGCTCATGTCGCCGACTTCGTCGAGAAAAATCGTCCCGCGATCGGCCTGCTCGAACTTGCCGACCTGCTTCTCGGTCGCGCCGGTGAACGACCCCTTCTCGTGGCCGAACAGCTCCGATTCGATCAGCTCCTCGGGAATCGCCGCGCAGTTCACCTGCACGAACCGCTCGCGGCTGCGCAGGCTGTTGCGGTGGATCGTCCGCGCGACGAGCTCCTTGCCGACGCCGCTCTCGCCTTGAATCAGGACCGTCGCGTTGGTCGGCGCCGCGCGGCCGACGAGCGCCATCACCTGCTTGAGCGCGGCGCTCTCGCCGATTAGCTGATGACGGACCTCGACGGCCTTCTTCAGCGTCTTGTTCTCGTCGCGCAGCTGCCGATGATCGAGCGCGTTGCGCAGACTCACCAGCACGCGCTCGCTCGCAAACGGCTTCTCGATGAAGTCGAACGCCCCTTTCTTCGTCGCTTCGACCGCCGTGCTGATCGTGCCGTGGCCGGAGATGACGACGACCGGCAGCGCGTCGTTCATCGCGCGCAGGCGATCGAGCACCTCGAGGCCGTCCATGCCGGGCATTTTCACGTCGAGCAGCACGAGATCGGGCGGCTCGCGCTCGGCGAGCGCCAGCCCTTCCTGGCCGGTGGCGGCGCCGACAAACTCGTACCCCTCGTATTCGAGCGTCATCCGCAACGAATCACGGATCGCGGATTCGTCGTCTATGACGAGGATGCGGGACTTTGGCATGTGCAAACGGCTCGCGCTCAACGATCCTCGACGCGGATCGTCTTCAGCCTGCGCAGATCGGCGTCCGGCTCGTAGACGTAGAACGTGAGGAGGTCGCCTTGATGCGCCGCGCGGGCAATGCGCCGGAAGTCGGCCACCGACGCGACGGGCTGGCGGTTGATTTCGAGGAGCACGTGCCCGCGCTGGACCTCGGCGTCGAACGCCGCGCTCAACGGCTCGACCCGCGTCACGAGGACGCCCTTCATCGCCTTGGGCAGATCGAGGCGGTCCGCGATCGTGCGATCGAGATCGCGCACCGTCAGGCCGAGCAGCACATCCGGGTCGGCCTTCCGCGGCGTCACCGGCTGCGGCGCCGTGGCGTCGCCCTGGCGGCCGTCGTCATTGCGCGGCGGCCGCTCCGCCAACTTCACGATGACATTCTGCTCGCGGCCGTCCCGCACGTATCGCAGCCGCGCCGCCGATCCCGGCGAGCGCGCCGCAATCTCGCGAATCAGCTGATCGTCGTTGGCGACCAGATGCTCGTCGAGCGAGACGATGACGTCGTACGCGCGAAGCCCGGCGTGGGCGCCCGGCGAGCCTTCCGTGATGTCCTGCACGAGCGCGCCGTGCGTCACGCCCAGGTTGAGCGACCGCTGCAGGTCGGGATCGACGTCCCTGAGCGCCACGCCGATGTAGCCGCGCGACACCTTGCCACGCGCGCGCAGCTGCGGCATGACCGCCGTCGCGCTGTTGATCGGCACGGCGAACCCGATGCTGCTCGCCCGCGAGCTGATCGCCGCGTTGATGCCGATCACCTCCCCGCGCGCGTTGATGAGCGGGCCGCCGCTGTTGCCGAAATTGATCGCCGCGTCGGTCTGGATGTAGTTGTCGAGGCTCGCGTCGAAGAGCTTCCGGCCCAGATAGCTGACGACCCCGACCGTCACCGTGTGCTCGTAGCCGAGCGGGTTGCCGATCGCGCAGACCCATTCGCCCATCCGCAACGCCGAGGAATCGCCGAGCGGCGCCACGGGGAGACTCGCCTGTCCGTCGACTTTGATCAACGCGATGTCGGTGTCCGGGTCCGCGCCGATAACGCGCGCCAGCAGCGTCCGGCCGTCCGACAGCTTGACAGTGATCCGCTCGGCGCGATCGATGACGTGATTGTTCGTGAGAATGCTGCCGTCCGCGTCGATGATGAAGCCGCTGCCGGCGCCGCGCCTCGGCGCGCCTTGATCGCGCCGCGGGCCGAAGTCGGGCGGGCCGTCGAAGAGGTCGGGCTCATCCACCGTGCCCGATCGTCCGCGCCGCCCGCGCGTGTCGCGTCCCGGCGTCGTCGCGTCGATGTTCACGACCGCGGGATTGATCCGCTCGACGACGTCCGCGAAGTTCACGATGGACGCCGAGGCAGGCAGCGCCGCCGATCGACCCATCGTCCGCGCGGCAGCCGTGCGCATCGTCCCGCTCACGACGGGGGACGGCGTCAGGCCGCCGGCGAAGATCGCGCCCACCAGGAACGCGACGACGGCGGTGAGGGCGAGCGTGACGAAGGTGAAGCGGCGCGACATTACCTGTCTTTCATTATAAGGGTGAGAAACGCCTGCTCATCCAGCGTTTCGACGCCGAGTTGCCGTGCCTTCTCGAGCTTGCCGCCGGCGTCGGCGCCGGCCACGAGAAATGTCGTCTTCTTGCTGACCGACTTGGCGACGCGGGCACCCAGGCGTTCGAGTGGCACGGCCGCCGCTTCGCGCGACATCGACGACAACGTGCCGGTCAGCACGAATACCTTGCCGGCGAGCGGACCCGCGGCATCAGCGGCATCGGTGCCGGGGGTCGGCTCGGGCGCCCGGCTCGCCATGTTCACGCCGGCGTCTTTCAACCGCGCGACGAGCTTGCGGTTGCGCGGCTCTTCGGCGAACATCCGGATCGAGGCGGCGACGACGGGGCCGATCTCCGGCACCGCTTGAAGCGTCTCGACGTCCGCGTCCAGAACGGCGTCGAGCGTCCGGAGATGGCGCGCGAGCGTCGAGCCCGCTTTCTCGCCGACGTGGCGAATGCCCAGCGCGTAGATCAGCCGAGAGAGGTCGTTTTTCTTGCTTCGCTCGATCTGATCGACGACGTTGCGTCCGACCTTTCCCAGCTTGCGCGCGACGGCGCGCTCGGACCGCGGGTCGCGCGGCGCGACGACGAGCGTTTCGAGCTGCGAGGCTTCGAGGTGATAGAGATCGGCGAAATCGTGAACGAGGCCGTGCTCGATCAGCTGATCGACCAAGGACGCGCCGAGCCCTTCGATGTTCATCGCGGATCGCGAGGCGAAGTGTTCGAGGCTGCGGCGCAGCCGCGCGGGGCACGACGTGTTCTCGCAGCGCCAGACCACTTCCTCTTCGTCGCGGTGCAGCGCGCTGCCGCACTCAGGGCACGCCGACGGCATCGTCCACGGCGTGGACTCGGCTGGCCGGAGGCTGAGGACGGGCGCGACGATCTTGGGGATGACGTCGCCCCCTTTCTCGAGAACCACCGTGTCGCCTTCGCGCACGTCTTTCCGCGCGACGTCCTCGGCGTTGTGCAGCGTCGCCATGGAGATCGTGGATCCGGCGAGGACGACCGGCTCGAGGACCGCGTACGGCGTGACCGCGCCGGTCCGGCCGACGTTGACCTCGATCTTCAACAGCCTGGTGTGCGCCTGCTGCGCCGGGAACTTGAAGGCGGTCGCCCAGCGCGGACACTTCGCGGTCGTCCCGAGCCGCTCGCGCAGCGCGAGATCGTCCACCTTGATCACGACGCCGTCGGTGTCGAAGTTGAGCGACCGCCGCTTGTCGGCCCATTCCTCACAGAAGGCGGTCACCGCGTCGATCCCTTCGCAGCGCCGCCAGTGGGCTTCGACCGGCAGCCCCCAGGCGCGCATCGCGCTCAGGGCCTCGCCGTGCGTGGTTATAGGGGCGGAGCGTGCTCCGCCTTCCGTTGCCCAAACGATCTGATACACGTAGGCGGACAGCCCTCGCTTCGCGACGAGCGTGGGATCAAGATTGCGCATCGTCCCCGCCGCGGCGTTGCGTGGATTGGCGAAGAGCGGCTCGCCGGCGTCCTCACGCTCGCGGTTCATGCGGGCAAACGCCGCGCGCGGCAAATAGACTTCGCCGCGCACTTCGAAGCGGCCGGCCGGGCCTCCCCTCAGCGAGAGCGGGATGGCGCGGATGGTGCGGACGTTGGGCGTGACCTCTTCGCCCCGCGTGCCGTCGCCGCGCGTCGCGCCGCGGACCAGACGGCCGTTGTCGTAGGTGAGCGCGATGCTCAGGCCGTCGATTTTCACCTCGGCCACGTATGCAACCGCCGCGTCGCCCAGGCCGGCGCCCTTGCGCACGCGCTCGTCGAAGGCGCGCAGCTCCTCGTCGCTGTAGACGTTGTCGAGGCTGAGCAGCGGCGTGAGGTGCTCGACCGTCTCGAAGCCTTCGGCGGGACGGCCCGCCACGCGCTGCGTCGGCGAATCGGCGGTGACGAGATCGGGATGCTCAGCTTCGAGCTGCTCGAGCTCGTGCAGCAGACGGTCGAAGGCTTCGTCGGCGATCTCGGGGCTGTTGTGGATGTAGTACTGCTCTTCGTGATGGCGGATCGCATCACGAAGCTGACGGATGCGCTGTTCGGGCGGCTGCTTCGCGGGCACCGATCAGCGGTCGCGCGACAGAATATAGTCGGGCAGCGCGAGCAGGGCGTCGCGCTCGGCGCTCGGCGGAAACACGCAGAGCGCCTTCTTCGCGCGCTCGGCGAAATCGGACGCGCGCCGGGCCGCGTAGTCGATTGACCGGTGTTCCTTGAGAATCCGCAGGAGCTCGTCCCACTGGCCCGGCTCGACGGTGCGGCTGGCGATGATGTCGCGGATGATCTGCGCCCCCACGCCCTCGCCCTGCTGACGCAGATGGATGAGCGGCAGGGTCATCTTCCCCTCACGCAGATCGCCGCCGACCGGCTTGCCGAGTGCGGCCGCATCGCCCGTGAAGTCGAGCAGATCGTCGACGAGCTGGAACGCGATGCCGAGGTTGTAGCCGTACTCCCGCAGCGCGTCCTCCTGCTCGCTCTTCACCTTGCCAAGCATGCCGCCAATCTGCGCGCAGCCGCCGAACAAATACGCCGTCTTGCGGCGGATGATCTCGAAATGCTCGTCTTCGGTGATGTCCGCGTCGCCGTTCTTGGTGAGCTGATACAGCTCGCCTTCGATCATCCGCAGCGTCACGTCGCACAGCAGGCGGATGATCTCGAGCGCGTCGTGCGTGAGCGCCAGCGCCATCGACTTGATGTATAGGTAGTCGCCGAGGAGCACGGTGATGTCGTTGCCCCACCGCGAGTGAACGGCGAGGCGGCCGCGGCGCAAATCGGAGTCGTCGATGATGTCGTCGTGGACGAGCGTCGCGGTGTGAATGAACTCGACCACCGCGGCGTACAGAATGGACCGATCGCCCTGGTACCCGCACAGGCGCGCCGCCATGAGGAGCACGGCCGGCCGGATCCGTTTGCCGCCGCTCGTCTGGATGTACTGGCCGATCTTCGGAATCAGATCGACCTGCGACTGCACGTGACGCGCGAATTCGCGGTCGACCCGCTCCAGGTCGTCGCGGATCGGCTCGAAAATCTGCGTGAGGGCGAGAGATGACTTCTCCACAGCGGCTCAGTTACAACTTTATCACGGCCCGAACAACGTGTGGAAGTTCGCCGTCGTGCGCGCCGCCAGATCGGCCGGGTCGAGCCCGTGGAGCGCCGCCAGCGCCGCCGCCACCAGCCCCACGTGCGCCGGCTCGTTGCGCGTGCCGCGGTGCGGAACGGGGGCGAGAAAGGGGCTGTCGGTTTCGGTCAGGAGCCGATCGACCGGCACGCCGCGCACCGTCTCACGCAACTCGGCCGCTTTGGGAAACGTGATGATGCCCGCCAGCGAGATGTAGAACCCCAGGTCGAGGGCGGCCCGCGCCAGCGCCGGGGTCCCCGTGAAACAGTGCAGCACGCCGCGGACGGCCCCACCGCCCTCTTCACGAAGAATCGCGACGGTGTCCTCGTCGGCCTCGCGCGTGTGAATGATCACGGGCCGATCGAGCGCCCGGGCCAGACGAACCTGAACGCGGAACACCTGCTGCTGCACGTCGGCGGGCGAGAAATCGTAGTGATAATCGAGGCCGATTTCGCCGATCGCGCGCGAGCCCGGCGTGGCCGCCAGTTGCGCCCGCACGACGTCGGCGGCCCGCTGCGGCTGGCCCGCGAAGGCGTGCGCCTGATGCGGGTGGACGCCGACCGCAAACCACACGCCGGGCCAGAGCTGCTCGACGCGTGTCGCCTGGGCGGCTTCCTTTTCATCGCCCGCCGCGAGGATCACGAGCGCGCGCTCGAGCCCCGCCGCGCGCGCGCGAGAGACGACGCCCTCGAGATCGGCGGCGAAGACGTCGTCGGCGAGATGGCAGTGCGAGTCGATCACCGATCAGCGCACTCGCGTTCCGGGCGCGGGAGGCTCCTCGAAGGTGACCACGATCGCCTTGCCGCCGTCAGGGCTCGCGGCCAGCACCATCCCGTTCGACTCGATCCCCATCAGCTTCGCCGGCTTCAGATTGAAGACGATGACCACCGATTTTCCGACGAGCGCCTCGGGCTCGTAGGATTCGGCGATGCCGGCGACAAGCGTGCGCTGCTCGGTGCCGACGTCGACGTGCAGCTTGAGCAACCGCGTTGACTTCGGCACGCGCTCGGCAGCGAGGACCTTGGCGACGCGGAGCTCGACCTTCATGAAATCGTCGATGGCGATGCGGTCCGCGGATGGCGCCGGCGTTGCAGGCGCGGCTGGTGCCAGTGGTGGATTCGGATTGTCGGTCAAGCGGATCTCCTTTTTTAACTCTCGCGGGGCCCCACCCCCACTCGCCCCCAAAGCTTCGCTATCCCTCGGCCTCGAGCGTAGACTCTCGGCCTCGGGTGTCTCGAATCGGGGCCAGAGCGGGCCGCCTTGCGCGATCAGCCGCTCCCCTTCGCCACGCCAGCGGGCGTCGCGATCCAAACGCAGCGGGTCGCTCGACGCGCCCACGCGCCTCAGAATTTCAGCGCTCGACGCCGGCATCATCGGCGTCAGCAGCACGGCCGCCAGCCGAATCGCCTCCGCCGCGTCGAACAGGACCTGCGTCAGGCGATCGGCCGACGCGGGATCCTTCGCGAGCTTCCACGGCGCCGTCTCCGCGATGTACTCGTTGGTCGTGTCGATGATGCGGAACGCCGCGGCGGCGCCGTCGTGCAGGGCGAGCGCATCCATCGACCGCCGATACGAGGCGGCGGCTTCTTCCCCGACACGCGCCAGCCGGTTCGACGAGGCGCCCACGGGGATCAGGCGGCCCTGACGATACTGATGCGCCATCGCCGCGACGCGGCTCACCAGGTTGCCGAGATTGTTGGCGAGGTCGACGTTGTAGCGCTCGTCGTACCGCTCCCATGAAAAATCGCCGTCGCCGCCGAAGGCGATCTCCTTCACGAGATACAACCGCAGCGGATCGGCGCCGTGCCGATCCGCCGCTTCGATGGGATCGACGATGGTGCCGAGCGACTTGCTCATCCGCTGCCCGTTCATCGTCATGAACCCGTGGCCGAACACCTGACGCGGCAGCGGCAGCTTCGCGCTCATCAGCATCGCCGGCCAGATCACGGTATGGAATCGCGTGATGTCCTTGCCAATGACGTGCAGGTCCGCCGGCCACCACCGCTCGAACATCGCAGGGTCGCGGCCGAGACCGACCGCCGACGCGTAGTTGATCAACGCGTCGAACCACACGTAGACGACGTTGTCCGGGTCGAATGGCAGCGGGATGCCCCACGACTGCCCCGCGCGGCTGACCGAGATGTCCTCGAGGCCGCCTTCGATCAGCCGGAGGATCTCGTTGCGCCGGACGTCCGGTTGCAGAAACTCGGGATGAGTCGTGAAGTGCTCGAGCAGCGGCTGCTGGTACTTGGACAACCGGAAGAAGTAGTTCTTCTCGCTGATCCACTGCGGCGTGACGGCCGGGTGCAGCGGACAATGGCCGCCGACGAGATCCTTCTCCTGTTTGAACGCCTCGCAGCCCTCGCAGTACCACCCCTCGTACTTGCCTTCGAAGATGTCGCCGGCGTCGTGAATCCGCCTGGCGAGCTCGACCACGCCGGCTGTGTGGCGTGGTTCGGTCGTGCGGATGAAATCGTCGAACGAGATGTCGAGGCGCCGCCAGGTGTCGCGGAACTCCTGCTCCATCTGGTCGCAGTACGCCAGCGGATCGAGCTTCTGCTCGACCGCGCGCTTGTACACGTTCTGGGAATGCTCGTCGTTCCCCATCAGGAACCGCGTATCGAACCCCGACAGCCGCTTGTACCGCGCGATGACGTCCGCCGCGATCTTTTCGTACGCGGTGCCGAGATGCGGCCGGCTGTTGACGTAGTCGATCGCGGTCGTGAGATAGAAACGGCTCACGGGTGGTACGCTTTCACGGCGAGCGCCTGCACGTCCTTCACCGAGAGATTGTGGGCGGTGGCCAGGCGGACGCAATCGTCGAACTCGGGCACCGCATTGATGATCCGTCCGTCTCGCCAGGCCACCTTGAACCGCACGGCGCCGATCGGCGTCTCGACGTGGACAATTTCTCGCCGCAAGCACTCGCGATCGACGTCGTAATGCCGCAATCCAATCGTCGTCGTTTCGCGAAAAATCACGTCGGCGAGCGCGGCACGCCGTTCGGGCGGCGCGACGACGGTCAGCAGCGTGCCAGGCCGGTTCTTCTTCATCTGGACGGAGACGTAAAACACGTCGAGCGCGCCCGCGGCATACAGACGATCCATCGCGACGCCGAAGATCTGTGGGTTCATGTCGTCAATCTCGCACTCGATGACGCTGACGCGCTCGGCCTGGGTGTGCCCCTCTCCCTCGGCGCGCCCCACCACCACGCGCAGCACGTTCGGCGTCGACGGGATGTCCCTGCCGCCGGCGCCGTACCCGACGTGCTCGACGGTCATCCGGGGAATCGGGCCAAACGACGACGCGTACGAGGAGACGATGAGCGCGCCGGTCGGCGTCACGAGCTCCTGCTGGACGGAGCCTCCGTAGATCGGCGCGTCGCCGAGCAGCTTCACCGTGGCCGGCGCCGGAACGGGAAAATGCCCGTGGGCGGTGTCCACCATCCCGCCGCCGACGTTCAACGCCGACGCGACAATCCGATCGGCGCCGAACCATTCGAGCCCGAACACCGCGCCGACGATATCGATGATGGAGTCGAGGGCGCCGACCTCGTGGAGGTGCACTTTCTCGATCGGCATCTGGTGGATCGAGGCCTCCGCTTCGGCAAGGCGCTGAAAGAGCTGCTTCGCGCGATCGCGGCCCGCCGGCGACAGCGCCGAACCGTCGATTAACTTGAAAATCGCGGCGAGATGGCGATGGGGATGATGGTGATCGCGGTCGTGCTGATGTTCGTGGACGACGGACTGCGTCGCCGACACGCCGGCGCGCAGCACGCGCTTCGTGCTGATGTCGTAGCCGGCCACGGCGAGGCTGCCAAGCGCGCGTTTCAACTCGCCGAGCGGCAGACCGGCGTCGATGAGCGCGCCGAGCGTCATGTCGCCGGAGATGCCCGAAAAGCAGTCGAAATACAGCAGTCTGGACATTCGCAATTTGGCCGTTGGCGCTACAGACGACCCATCTCCCTGAAGCTACAGTACCCGACGTCGCCGAGGATCACGTGATCGACCACGTCAATCCCCATCAGCGTGCCCGCCGCCACCAGCCGCCGCGTCAGCTCCACATCGTCGGGACTCGGGCTGGGATCGCCGGAGGGATGATTGTGGAAGACAATGACCGCAGCCGCCGCGCCGAGTGCCGCTTCGCGAAAGATGTCGCGCGGAACGACCGCCGTGGCGTTCAACGTGCCGACCGCAATCAGCGTGGTGCGCAGCACGCGATGCCTGGAATCCAGCAGCACGACGCCGAAATGCTCGGCCGAGCGCGCCCCGAACACCGGTACGAGATACGCGGCGGCCTCGGCCGGCGTGCGCAGCTGCATGCGCGCCGCGGGCGCGCGCGTCAGCGTCCGGCGTCCCAGCTCCAGCGCGGCGAGAATCTGCGCGGCCTTGACCGGACCGATCCCGCCGATTCGCGACAGGTCGTCGCTCGTCGATCGCACGAGCCCGTGCAGGCCGCCCCGCGCGTCGAGCAGCGCGTTGGCCACCGCCAGCGCCCCGGTCCGCCGCGAACCGTGGCACAGGACGAGCGCCACGAGCTCGTTGTCGCCGAGCGCCGCAGCCCCGTGGCGCAGCAGTTTCTCGCGCGGTCGATCGCCCGGTGCCAGATCCTTCACTTACTATAGCCCATCGCGGAACGCTCAATTGGCGCGAGCAGGCCGTGCAAGAACCGCGCGCAGCGACGTGGCGGCGAGTGCTGAGGACGGTCGTTGCCGCCGCCCGTTTTGAGGGAAGAATCTGACGGCCGACCGGCGGGCGTGTACGAAGAAATTGCCGGTACCGGTCGAGCGGGGCATCAAGGCGGCGTGCGGAGCCAGTCGCCGTCGCAGACGATTTCGGCCCATCCCGTGAGATACACGCTGTCGTCGCGCCACTCGACCCGCTGCGGGCCGCCGGGCGCCACGACATCGGCCGATCGCGGCGCGCCGCCGAAGGCCGCCGCCGCCACGAGCGCGGCGCAGGACCCCGTGCCCGACGACTGCGTCGGCCCGACGCCCCGTTCCCAAATCAGGATGCGTATCTGTCCGCCGGGCTCGACCTCGGCGAATTCGACGTTGGTCCCCTCGCTGAACGTCTCGTGGTGCTCGAGCGCGGCGCCGAGACGACTGAACCGCTCCTGGGCCGGGAGCGCGCCAAGGAGGACGCACTGCGGGTTTCCGAAATCCATCACGACGAGCGAGAGCGACTCGCCGCCGGCCGTCACCGGCATCTGACGCAGGTCGCGTGGCAGCCCCATCGCGGCACGAAAGGTCTGGCGCGACGCCGACCGGCCGGTCCGAGTCAGCCGTTTGGGGCCCGCATCCGTCTGAATCGTGAGCTCTACGCCGCTCCGGCCGTCGTCTCGCAGCAGCAGCGCGGCGAGGCCGCGGACGCCGTTGCCGGACACTTCGGCGCGGCTGCCGTCGGCGTTGAACAGGCTCATCGACGCGCCTTCGTCGGTTCGCGCGTAGAGGATCAAGCCGTCGGCGCCGATGCCGGTGTGGCGATCGCAGAGCTCGCGGGCGAGCGGCCCGGGGAGAACGCCCGGAACGGCTGGAACGGCGCTTCTCTCCACGTACAGAAAGTCGTTGCCGTAAGCGTGGGCTTTGATGAAACGCATCGCGCTACTTCGTGCAGAACGCCAGCAAATGCCATCCAAACCGGCGGACCAGCGCGCGCGGCAGCAGGTTGAACGCGCCGACGAACACGCCGTTGAACAGCGCACCCTTCCACCCGCCGTGGAGCCTCGATTTCACCGGGAACCGCTCGGGCACGATCGCGACCTCGCGAAAGCCGCTCAGGAGCCGGCGGAACTCGCCGATGCTGAACTTGAGCAGAACGGGCGCGCCTTCGTGCTCCAGGCCGACCTTCATGAGCTTCGACAGCGCGTTCAGCCAGGAGAGGCGGTTGTACACCTGAAAGATCGCCGTACCGCCCGGCTTCAGCACGCGCCGGCATTCGTCAACCAGCCGCTGCGGATTGGCGGTGTACTGCACGACGCCGTGCGCGTACACCAGGTCGAACCTGGCGTCGGGAAACGGCAACGCCTCGCCGTTGGCCACCTGGAGATCGGCGTCGAGTCCCTGCTGCGCGAAGTTGGCGCGCGCCAGCTCGATCGCCGAGGGCGCCAGATCGACGCCGGTGACCTGCGCCCGGCCCTGCGCGAAGCGCACGAGGTCGACACCGGCGCCGCAGCCCACCTCGAGAACGCGCAGGCCGCGGTACCCGTCAAAGTTCACGAGCCGCAGCAGGTGGTGCAGCTTTTCGAAATGATATTGGTCGAGGTCGTCGAAGAAGCCGCGCGAGCCGACCGGATGCCGCGTGATCTCGAGGTCGTGAATGTGATCGTTCCAGTACGCCCGGACGTCGTCTATGGTCGCCACGCGGGACACTATACTATCGCCGATGCATCGTGACGTTGACCTCCTCACCGAACGCACGTTCGACGTGCTCGTCGTCGGCGGCGGGGTGTATGGGCTGACCATCGCCTACGACGCCGCGCAGCGGGGGCTCGCCGTGGCGCTCATCGAAGCGGACGATTTCGGCAGCGGAGCGTCTTTTAACCACTTGCGGACGATTCACGGCGGCCTCCGGTACCTGCAGGCCTTCGACATCGGTCGCGCGCGCGAATCGGTGCGCGAGCGCCGCACGCTCGCCCGGATTGCGCCTCACGCGGTCCAGCCGCTCGTCTTCGCGCTGCCGCTGACGCGATCGCTCACCAGGGGCAAGCTGGCGATGCGCGCCGGCTTTCTGCTCGATCGCGTGATATCCGCCGGCCGCAACACGGGCGTCCCGCCGGCGCACCGCCTCCCCGCCGGACGCGTCGTGTCGCGCGGCACCGCGATTCAGCGCTTTCCCGGCCTGCGCCGGCAAGGGCTGACGGGTGCGGCGGTCTGGTACGACTACGAGACGACCGAGGCCGATCGCCTGACGTTCGCGTGGGCGATCGCCGCGGCTGAACATGGCGCGGTGCTCGCGAATCACGTCGAGGCGATTGCGCCGACGCGGGATGGGCGGCGCGTGGTGGGCGTGCGCGCCCGCGATCGGCAGACCGGGCGCGAGCTCGAGATCGGCGCCCAGGTGATCGTGAACGCCACCGGCGCCGGCGTGGATCGCCTGCTGGCCCCGCTCAGCCTCTCCGCCGATGTGCCGCTGCTCAAGGCCATGAACCTCGTCACGCGCCGCGAGGCCGGCGAGGAAGCGCTCGGCGGCCGTTCCTCGTCGGGGCGCCATCTGTTCTTGATTCCGTGGCGCGGCTGCGCGCTCTTCGGCACGTGGGAGTCCGAGCGGACCTGCGCGCCCGATGCCACGGGCGTCAGCGAGGCGGAGATCGCGGCGTTCATCGCCGATCTGAATCAGGCCTTTCCCTCGCTCGACCTCAAGCGTGCCGACGTCTCGTTGGTGCATCGTGGGATTGTGCCGGCGGTCGCATCCCCCGACGGCCGAGCCACGCTG
>ODAK010004176.1_pt1 | contig 14852 bp, 17 predicted proteins | sample 1539591 | NCBI WGS metagenome assembly ODAK01 (sample SAMEA3539303, study PRJEB22396) | soil metagenome | biome: tundra; feature: field; material: soil | place: USA | collected 2010-05 | depth 0.15 m | reverse complement strand
GACCTCCTCGTGAAGCTTGGTGATCTCGCGCGCCACAGTGAGGTGGCGTTCGGGGAGCACCTCGGCGATGATCGCCAGCGATTTTCGGATCCGATAGGGCGAATCGAATGCGACCACTGGGTGCGATACGTCCGCAATGGTCGCGAGCAGGCGGCGCATCTCCCCTGGTTTGCGCGGCAGGTAGCCCAGAAACGTGAATCCCGGACCGCCGTAGCCGGCAATCGACAGGCTGGCCGTGACGGCGCTCGGCCCCGGGATGGGCACCACCGTGTGTCCAGCCGCCCACGCCGCCTCCACCAGTGCCTGGCCCGGGTCCGACAGGGTCGGAGTGCCCGCGTCGCTCACGAGCGCCACGTCATGTTCGTCGAGCGCCGAGAGCACTCGGGGCAGGCCCCTACGCTCCACCGGCGCTCGATAGCTGATCAGCGGTTTTCGGATTCCATACCGTGCGAGAAGGCGTGCGGTGACCCGTGTGTCCTCGGCCGCGATCGCGCCCACCTCGCCGAGTACCCGCACCGCGCGCGCCGTCGTGTCCTCGAGGTTGCCGATCGGCGTGCCGACAACGTAAAGCGTGCTCACGAGCGCTGAGGTGCTTCATCCACGCCCGCACCCCACCCGTCCCCGGCAGCGGTGGAGGGTGTCTTGGCTTCCAGCCACCGACCTACCTGGTCGGCGATCTCGTCGGCGGGGCCGACGAAGCGCGAGGCCGGTGGCAGAACGTCGAGGAAAGCCTTGCCGTAGTCCCGGCCGAGGATGCGGTTGTCGAGGATGACGACCGCGCCACGGTCGGTGGAGCGCCGGATCAGCCGGCCGAAGCCCTGCTTCAGCTTGAGGGCCGCCTGCGGCAGGGCGAGCTGCGCGAACGAATCGCGCACCAGCTCCGCTCGTGCCGCATACACCGGCTCGGTCGGGACCGGAAACGGCAGCCGGACCATGATCACGCAGCTGAGCCGCTCGCCCGGCACGTCGATGCCCTCCCAAAAGCTCGCCGTGCCGAGGAGCAGCGGCCTGTCCGCTTCCTCGAACGACTTGAGCAGATGGCGCCGCTGGCCGTCGATGCCCTGTCCCAGGATGAGCACCTCATCCAGGTCGACCCGGTGCTTCAGGGCCGCGTGGACGTCTCGCAGCTGGCGATGCGACGTGAAGAGCACGAGGGTGCGGCCGCCAACCCGGCGGGCCACGGCCGCCACGACCTCCTCGACCCTGCGGTCGAAGTCGTCATGCTCGGGTCCGGGCAGGTCGGTGGGCAGGCACACCAGCGCCTGGTGGAGGAAGTCGAAGGGCGAGGGCAGGATGAGCTCCTCGGCGTCGGGGCCCAAGCCAACCCGCGAGCGAAAATAGTCGAAAGTCCCTCCCACCGCCAGTGTCGCCGAGGTGAAGACGGTCGAGCGGCGCTCCGCATAGACGCGGTCGCGCAGCAGAGTGCCCACGTTGATGGGAGCCGCGCGTAGCAACAGGTTGTCCGTCCGCGCAAAGAGCGTGAACCAGTAGACGCGGTTGGGATCAGGCGCGAGGAGCGCCTCGCCGACCAGCTCCGTCGCGCTGTGCAGCCGGCCGCGGATGATCTCAAGCTCCCTTACGCCCTGGTCGGGCTCGCTGCCGCCCAGCCAATCACGGGCACCGCTCACCGCACGGCGCAGGACGCCGTCCAGGGCGGCCAGCGCGGTCGCCGCGTTCTCCCCGGACAGGCGAACCGTATGCCAGCCCGGGTCCTCACGCAGCAGCGGCGTCAGGCGTAAGGAGTCGTCCCGCCGCTCCGCTTCGTTGAGCCGCGCTCCCACCCATGTCACCGCAGACTGGAACAGGTCGCGGACGCGTTGAGCCGCGGACAGTGTCAGCGGCACGGCTTCGGCCAGGGCCTCGCCCGACGCGCCCAGATGCGGCTGGCGGCGAAGCTCTTCCAACAAGCCGGACCCTGCCCCTCCCCCGCGAGGTTCGCTCCGCGAGCCTGGCGGGACCTCCCCACCATGCGGTGGGGACAGGCGGTCGAGCAGCGCGAGCAAGCCGGGTCCGTCCAACTCCTGGCGCAGACCCCTGGTCGTCGCTTCCTCGAGGTGGTGGGCTTCGTCGATCACCAGGTGGTCGAACGGGGGCAGAAGGCCCCCGCCCACTCCCGCGTCTGCAAGCAGCAGGGCATGGTTGACGACGACGAGGTCGGCGGCCTCCGCCTCCGCGCGGGCTCGGTGCACATAGCAGTCCTCTTTGGTGCAGTGGATGCCGACGCAGTCGAGCGGGTCGGACGCGATCCTGGCCCACAGGACCTCCTCCCTGCCGTGAAGCCGAAGCTCCGAGCGGTCGCCGCTCTCCGTTGAATGCAGCCAGACAAGGACCTTGAGCTTGAAGCGCAGCTCGTCCGCATCGCGGCAAACCTCAGCCAGGAAGTGCCGCCAGCGGCGGAGCGATACGTAGTTGGAACGCCCCTTGAGCAGGCTGGCGGTGAAGTCCCACGGCAGCCACTCGCGCAGCCCGGGCAGATCTTTGATCATGAGCTGCTCCTGCAGCGTGTGTGTATTCGTCGACACCACGACGCGCTCGCCGTGGCGCACCGCCCGCGCGATCGAAGGTACGAGGTACGCCAGGCTCTTGCCAGTGCCCGTGCCGGCCTCCACGACCAGCGATCCCCCGCGGCCCTGGATCTGGGCCACGGCAAGCAGCATCTGCATCTGCGGCTCGCGATGCTCGTACCCGGGCAGGACTCTTGCCAGCGGGCCCTGTGGCCCCAGCAGCGCCGCGAGCAGGCCGGGGTCCTGCGGAGGCCGGCCAGAGGATTTGCCGGCACGAGGCGGGTGAGCGCGGGCGGCGGATGCCGGCGCCGGGTCGGGGTTCGGCGCCGTCACGGCTTCGGCGAAGAAGCGCGCGATCGACCATTCGTAAGGCGCAACGAGCGCCAGCATCGACTCTTTCAACCCATTGTCTAAACCAACTGCCTCTTCGCGCAGGCGCAGGAGCAGCTGCCGCGTGGCGTCGGCGTCATCGAGGGCGCGGTGCGGCCTGGGCTGCGAAAAACCCATCTCGATCGCGAGCAGCGGCAGGCTGTGACTCGCGGCCGCCGGAAGCAGGATGCGCGCCACATCGAGCGTGTCGAGGATCTCCTGGGTCGGGTCCCACAGGCCGGCGGCGGTCAGGAAGTCGACGTCGAGTCGCGCGCCGTGTCCCACCGGCTGGCGTCCCCGCAGGAACTCGGACAGCTCGCGTAACGCAGACTCTGGGCTCGCCGCCCCTCGCAGCTCTTCCTGTCTGATCCCGGTCAGGCGCAGGACCGTTTCGGGCACGGCGCGGCCGGGGTCGACAAGGCGCTCCATGGTGTCGCCTATCCGGTCGGTCGTGAAGGCGACCGCCCCGACCTCGATGACTCGGTCTCGGGCCGGGTCGAGACCGGTCGTCTCGAGGTCGAGAGCTGCGTATTCCGGCACCGCCGCCCAGATTCTACGGGCGCTCGCACTCTAGCAAGGGTCCAACCGGGAGCGCCGGTTGCTATATTTGCCCGCGATGCAGACCGGGGCAATCGACGCACCCAAGCGAATTGAAGACCTCCACGTCCGGCGCGACCTCGTCGCCAGCCTTCTGCTGCGTACGCTCGCGTTCTCCGACCAGCTGAGCGGCGCCGCCCTCGAGACACGGCTCGGCCTGCCCTTCGAAACACTGCAGCCGCTCATCGAAGAATTTCAGAAAACGCAGCTCATGGACACCCTCGGCTTCTCGAACGACCCTGCTGTCGAAGGCCGCCCAATCCCCGTCCGCATGAATTACACGGTCTCGAGCGCCGGCCGCCAGCGCGCGGCGGAGATGTCCGCGGTACAGACCAGGTACATCGGGCCCTGCCCGATCAACTTCGAAGACTACCTCTCGCTCGTCCGCTCTCAGGTCACGGGCAAAGCAAACGTCACGGATTCCGCGCTGAAGAAGGCGCTGGGGACGCTGGAGCTCGAGCAGCACGTCATCGACCAGATCGGTGGCGCCATGGTCTCCCGCGCCTCGCTGTTCATCTTTGGCGCTCCGGGCAACGGCAAGAGCACCATCACCGAACGCATGGCGCTTCTCATGGGCGCCCCGATCGAGATCCCGCACGCGGTCTCGGTGGGCGACGAGATCATCCGCGTCATCGACCCCGTCTATCACAAGATCGCCGAGGGCGAGCAGCCGATCGACCGGCGCCTCGTCAAGGTCGAGCGCCCGGTCGTGGTCGCCGGCGGCGAGCTCAAGCTGCAGCAGCTCGACCTGACCTACGACGCCTCGAACCGCTACTACGAAGCGCCCCTGCAGTGGAAGGCCAACGCCGGCGTCTTCGTCATCGACGACTTCGGACGGCAGGAGGTGCCGCCGATGCGACTCCTCAACCGTTTCATCGTGCCCATGGAGAAGAAGGTCGACTACCTCGACCTGTCCGCCTCGGGTCGAAAGATCGAGCTTCCCTTCCTCTGCCAGGTCGTCTTTTCCACCAACCTCTCGCCCACCGAGCTGGTGGACGAGGCCTTCCTGCGCCGAATGGCCTACAAGATCGGCGTCGGGAACCCCTCGCCGGAAGCGTTCGGCCGCATCCTCAGGTATGAATGCGATCGCCAGGGCGTCAACTTCGACGAGAAGGCCATCGGTTATCTCCTCAACAACCTCTACGGCAAGAAGCCCCTGCGTGGATCGCACCCCCGCGCGCTGATCGCGCGCCTGGTGGACCTGGCCAACTACCGGCAGGAATCGCCGCGGCTGACGCCCCAGACTTTGAAGGAGGCGTTCGATGCCTGCTTCAACCCGGCCCTCGGCAGCGTCACCGAGGACGACTGGGCAAGGCCGGCGATCAACTGATGACGGTATGAGAGGGAACCCCGATGGTTCCCTCTCATCGCCGGGTCGGCTTCGCCGACGCGGCTGCTCTCTTTCCGGTGTATCGATGGGATTTTGTTGAGGAACATCTCTCCTAGCCACGCTTGGGAGTGATCAACGACAAAGTCATGGCCGGGGGGACCCCGGCCAGCCCGGCCACGCGGGTTAGACGGGTTGAGTTACTCCCGCCAGGCGCTGGCGGAGGGAGTGGAGGTCGCTGAAGGCCCCGCGCTGGTGGGTGGGGAGCAGCTCCGCAATCTCCAGCATGATCGCGTCGGCGGCCTCCTGGTGCGAGATCCTGGCGCCGTCCGGGCGCTTTGAAGCGACAAGGAAGGGCTTGCCGAAGGTGATGGTGACCGGGGTGCGGCGCGGCCAGTGAGCGCCCTTGGGCAGGCATTCGCGCGTCCCGGTCAAGCCGACGGGCAGCACGGGGCAGGCGGCCTTTTGAGCGATAAAGCCCGCGCCGGGCTCCGGCGTGGCGAGGACCCCCGACTCGACCCGGGTGCCCTCCGGGTACATGATCAGCGCGCTGCCGCCCCTCAGCAGGTCGAATGAGCGCCGGACCGCGATCCGGTCCGCGGAATGCCTCACCACCGGGAAGGAGTGGTACTGGTGGAAGAAGAACTCGATGATGCCGCCCCTGAAGTACTCAGACTTGGCCATGCTCCAGGTGTCGCTCCTCGGCGTGAATGCGGGCACCATCGGCGGATCGAGGGTTGCCGAGTGGCTCGGGCAGATGATCAGTGGACCCTTTCTCGGTACGTTCTCCGCACCCACCACCCGGAAGAGCCCGATCAGATATGTCCGCGTTATCACGCGCATAAACCAGCGCAGCGCCGGGTAGGTCACAGCGTCTTTCGCCCCTGACCCGCGTGTTGGAGGATGAGGTCGACGACCTGGTCGACGTTGAGCTGGTCGGTATCGATGATGACGGCGTCCGGCGCCGGCCGGAGCGGGGCGACAGCACGCTGCGTGTCCACTCGATCGCGGGCCTCCACCTCTCGGCGCATCGCGGCCTCGTCCACCCGCTCGCCGCGCCTTTCATACTGAGCTGCTCGCCGGCGCACCTTCTCCTCTAGGTTGGCGGTCAGGAAGAACTTGTGGTCCGCATCGGCAAACACGACCGTGCCGATGTCCCGCCCCGCCATGACGACGCCTCCCTCGCCCAGGCGTCGCTGCTGGGCCACGAGCGCATCGCGCACGCCGGGGATGGCCGAAACTCGAGGCAGCGCATCGGACTGGTCGGCGTCAAAGATCCCCTCGGTCAGCTCGACTCCGTCAGCCCAGACCCGTTCTCCGTCGACGCGCAGGTCGACCGATCGCGCCAGGTCAGCGACCGCCTCCGAATCGCTCGGATCGATGCCACGCTCGGCCGCAAGCCTGGTCACAGCCCTGTACATGAGACCGCTGTCCACGAAGGGCAGGCCGAGTGCCCCCGCCACGCGGCGTCCCACCGCCGACTTTCCAGAGGCCACCCCGCCGTCGATTGCGACTATCACTTCGTGGCGATGCCGACGGCGCGGCGCAACGCGGCCACCTCGGCCTCGCCGAGGAGGCGCCAGCCGCCGATCTTGAGCCGGCCGAGCTTCAACGGTCCAAAGCCGGTGCGGCGAAGCGACTGGACCTTGTGGCCGATTGCATGCACCATGCGGCGGACCTGGTGATGACGGCCTTCGCGAATCACAATCCGCAGCTCGGCCAGCGCCGAGTCACGGCTGCCCGGGGTGACCGCGAGGGGCTCGACCTCCGCGGGAGCCGTCATTCCCTCCTCGAGCTTCACACCCGTGCGAAGCGCTTCGAGATCCGCCGCGCTGGGGTTTCCGATCACGACGGCGATGTACTCCTTGGCGACCTTGTAACGAGGGTGCGTCAGTCGAAACGCGAGCTCGCCGTCATCAGTGAGCAAAAGCAGGCCGGAGGTGTCCGCGTCGAGCCGTCCAACCGGGAAAAGCCGGTGACCGGCCTGTCCCTCCTCGCCAACCACGTCGAGTACCGTCGTCCGGCCCGATTCGTCCCTGGCCGTGGTGATCGCTCCGAGCGGCTTGTTGAGGACCAGGTAGCGATGCCGGGTCACCGGCTTGACAACGTGGCCGTCGACGGTGACCTGGTCCCGGCTGGGGTCGACCAGGAGGCCCGACGGGGGCGGGCGCTCGCCGTTCACGCGGACCGCACCGGAGGAGATCAGCTCGTCGGCCGCGCGGCGGCTCGCCACGCCGGCCCTCGCGAGGAAGCGATTCAGCCGCTCGTGTGACGAGGACTCGTCGGGGATGGTCCTACCTCCGCGCGGTCGAGCCGTGGCGTGGGCAGGTGATCGAGCGACTCGAGACCCATCACCTGTAGGAACCTCATCGTGGTGCCGTAGAGCCTTGGCAGGCCGGGTCCGCTGCCGCGCCCGACCTCCGTGATCAGGTCGCGCAGCTCCAGGTTGGTGAGCACGCTCTCACAGTTCACGCCGCGCACGTCTTCGATGCGCGATCGCGGCACCGGCTGCTGGTAGGCGACGATCGCCAACGTTTCATAGGCCGCCGGCGACAGCTTTCCCGAGACCTCTGGGCGAAGAGCGCGGCGCACGGCCGCCGCGTATGCGGGGCGCGTGGTGAGGTTGAGCTCGTCGTGGTGCCGCATCAGCATCACGCCGCGCCCCTCCAGCCCCTGCTTCAGCTCATCCAGGGCTTGCTCGACCGCGGTGCGGTCGCTGCCACACGCCTGCTGGAGCTCGCGCAGCTTCAGCGGCCGGCTGGAGCTGAAAAGGATCGCCTCGATCGTCGCGGACAGATCACTCAATTTGCAGGTTCATGGGGCGCAATCCTGGATTCGATGTGGATGGGTCCGAAACGGTCCTTCTGCCGGACGCTGATCACCGAGCGCCTGAGGAGCTCCAGCACTGCCACGAAGGTGACCACCGCCTCCAGGCGGTCTTCAGATTCGAGGATCAGCTCCAGGAGCTCAATCGGGCCCAGGCGCAGCCTGCCCCTGATTGTCTCCAGCTTCTCCTCCAGGGTCCAGGTTCGCCCGGTGACCACCAGCGGCCGCGGTGGGATTCGGGCGAGCACGCTGTTGAAGGCAACCACGAGCAGCCCGACCTGCAGGGGTTCCTCCTGCCCGGCGGCATCGACCTGCCGGGTGGGCGGCGGAAAGGCGAACGGCTCCTGCTCCGCGCGGGTCATCAGCCCTTGGGCCATCTCCTTGTATGCGCGGTACTCCTCGAGGCGCTGCCGAACATCCTCTTCCCAGCCGAGGAGCTCGGTCTCCTCGTCGGTCGGCGGCTCACCCGGCAGCAGCCGGATGGACTTGAGGAGCAGCAACCGCGCGGCCATCCAGAGGAACTCCGCCATCTCGGCAGGGTTTGCAACCTCGCGCCCGGCCAGCTCGATGAGGTAGCTGTCCGTGACCTTGGCGAGCGAAACGTCGAAGATGTCGAGCTCCTCGCGCTCGACCAGCGCCAGGAGCAGCTCGAGCGGCCCTTCAAACACCGACGTCTTGACGTCGAGGCGCGACCCCGTAACCGGCAGTTCCACGACGGGTAAGGATAGGGAATGAGAGGGAACCCGGATGGTTCCCTCTCATCGCCGGGCGCTTCGCGCCCGGCTGCTCTCTTTCCGGTATACGGAGGTGCTTTGATTAACGAAGAGTTTCTCCTCGCCGCCCTTGGGAGTGTCAGAGACAATGTCGCGGCCGGGGAACCCGGCCGCCCCTGCCACGATTGCGATTCTTCGCGCTGGGCGATGCTTGAGTCGCGTGGACCCCTTATCGAAGGTCCACCTGGTGGAACTTTTCGAGGGCGCCTATCGCGCGCCACCGGTGCCTCAAAGCAGCTGCGCTGCCCGTCTGGCTCGCGTGCGCAAGCCGGGCGTCGATCTTGGTGTTCAGGACGTCGACAACGTCAACCTCCAGGGTCGGGTCAGGGCTGGCGAAGCACCATGCCTCCGCCGTCTCGTGCGGGTCACCCGCATCGGAAAATGTCAGAGGGTCTCGCGCGCTAGGCCAAACCGCATCCAGGGCTACGCGCCCCACGACCCGGTGATCCGGGTGGTAGCGATACGCGACGTTGGGGTCGAAGGTAAGCAGCACGTCGGGCTTGGTGGTCCGGATCTCGCGCACGAATTCCTCCCGCAGCTCGAGGTTCTCCACCAGCTCGGCGTCGGGGTGGCGGAGGAATTCAACGCGGCCGATCCCCAAGAGCTCCGCCGCCGCCTCCTGCTCGCGTTCGCGCATCCGCGCCACTTTGGCGCGTGATCTATTCGCATCGCGCGTGCCCTTGTCGCCCGAGGTCGCGAGCACCAGGTGCACCACGACTCCCCGGCGAGTCATCTTCAAGACGGTGCCGCCACAGTAGAACTCGACATCGTCCGGGTGCGCGGCGATGCAGAGGGCTCGCTTGATGCGGCGATCGTCCGGTCCCGTAAACGGCTTGGCACGCGCCATGGTCAGCGCCGCGCCTCGTCGAGGAGCTCGCGCGCCCGTGCCAGCGCTTTGGGGGTGACCCCGCCGCTCATCATTCGCGCCAGCTCGCGAGCCCGTTCCTCGTCAGAGCTCAGCTCGCGGACCGTGACGACGTTGCGTCCATCCGAGCCGGGAGATTTCTCCACCACCAGGTGGTGGTCTGCAAATGAGGCGATCTGCGCCAGGTGCGTGACGACAAGAACCTGATGCCGGGAGCCCAGCGCTTTCAGGCGGAGCCCGACCTGAATCGCGGCCTCGCCGCCGATTCCGGCGTCCACCTCGTCGAAGACGAGCGTCGGGAGGCGGTCCACATCGGCCCCCACCGTCTTGATGGCGAGCATCAACCGCGCGAGCTCACCGCCGGAAGCGACGCGCGCCAGCGGCGCGATGGGCTCGCCAGGGTTGGCTGAGAACATCATCTCGGCCGCCTCGGCGCCGTCTGGGCCAATCTCCGAGCGTACTCGCAGCTCGACCTCGAACCGAGCGGCCTCGAGCCGCAAGCCGGCAAGCTCCGCAGCCACTGCCTTTTGCATTCGACGGGCAGCGCCACCTCGAGCCTTCGTCAGGCGGGCAGCCGCCCCTTCGAGGTCGGCCCGGCGGCCATCCCGCGCCTTCTCAGCGGCGGACGTCGCCACTTCGAGGTCCTGCGTCGCACCGATTTGACTCTCGAGACGGGCGCGTTCCGCGATCGCGGCCTCCAGGGTCCCGCCGTACTTTCGCTTGATCCCATCAAGCACCGACAGGCGCGACTCGACGATCTCGAGCCTGCCGGGGTCGGAGTCGAGCTGCTCTCCGTAGCGGCGGATCTCCACGGCGATGTCGGCCGCTTCGCTCTCCAGCGCCGCCAGCCGAGCCACCTGCTCCCGCAGACGCGGATCGAGCTCGGCCGCGGCCCCGAGCGCCGCCGCGGCGCGGGCAACACCATCCTCACGAAGAGCGGCGATCGAATCATGGCCCAGCTCCGCCAGGCGAGCGGCATGCCGAACCGCGGTCCGCTCCGCGCCGAGCTCCGCGTCCTCGCCGGGATGGGGATCCGCCGCGCGCAGCTCTTCCAGCTGCCAGCGCAGGTACTCCTGCTCACGCTGTCCCCGGGATCGGAGCTGGTCGAGATCGCGCACCGCGCCGACCGCCGACGCCCACTCCGAATGCGCGGCGGCCACAGCAGCTCGCACCTCGATCCCCCGCATAGCCGTCAAGAAGCTCGGTCTGTGTGTTCGTGTCGAGCAGCGCGTGGTGCTCGTGCTGGCCGTGCAGCGCGACCAGGCCACGTCCGAGCTCGCGCAGCTGGCCGGGGCTGGCGGGGCGCCCGTCGATGCGCGCTCCGCCGCGCTTGCCGAGCTCCCTGAAGAGGACGATGGAGTTGCCTCCCGACTCGAAGACACCCTCGACCGTCGCCTTCTCGGCGCCGTGCCGAACCTGGTCTGCCCCGCCCCGGCCACCGAGCGTGAGCCCGAGGGCATCCACGATGAGCGACTTGCCGCTGCCGGTTTCGCCGGTGAGAAGGTTCAGTCCTGGGCCAAAGCGCACGCGAGACTCCGCGACGAGGGCCAGGTCCCGGACCCTGAGCTCCCGCAGCATCACTTCATGGGGACGAGCGGACGCCCCCATCCGAGCTTTTCGCCGAGCCGGCGGTAGAACCTTTCAGGGGGACTGAACCGAACGACTTTGAGGCGCTTCGGATGCGAACCGCAGCGGATGGTGTCGCCGGTCTCGACGGAGCGGCTGCGCCGCGCTCCGTCAACGCGCATCTCGGCGGGCCCGCGCACGATCGCCAGGCTGATGTCCTGGCCGGGAGGAAACACTATTGGCCGCACCGTCAGCGCGAATGGGTTCATCGGCACAAGCACGAGGTCTCGGAGTGTCGGTTCGAGGATCGGCCCGCCGCTGGCGAGCGCGTAGGCGGTGGATCCCGTTGCGGTGGCGACCATGATCCCGTCCGCATCGATGACACCGACCGCCTGCCCGCCGACGTCGATCTCCACCCTGAGCATGCGAGCGTCACCGCCGCGATTCACCACCACCTCGTTCAGTCCGATCGCGCGCAAAACGTTTCTCGTGGCACGGCGCAGAGTCACCTGCAGGATTGTTCGCTCCTCGACCCGGTAGGCGCCTTCTATGAAACGTGTCAGCCCGTCTTCGACCTGTTCTGCTTCGAGCTCGGTCAGGAATCCCAGGCGGCCCAGATTGACCCCGAGCAGCGGAATGCCTCGCGGAGCGGCCAGTCTTGCGCCCGAGAGAAAGGTCCCATCACCGCCAAGCGTGACCACCAACGAGGTTTCCTTGAGCCGGCCGGCGAGGGCGCTGAGTGGGCCATCCCTGTCGGCTTCCCAGCAATCGACCTTTCGGTCCTGGAGGGTCTTGAGCGTCGCGTCGATCACAGCCCTATCAGCCCGGGGTCCGTGCAGTATGCAGACGTTCACGCCGGCGTCAGGTCCAGGAAGATCTCGCGGTTTCCGTCCGCGCCAGGCAGCTCGGACGGCGCTTCGGCGCGAACCACGTAGCCATTGCCTGCACACCAGCCGCGCAGGCGCTCGAGCGCGGCCTCGATCGCATCCTGGTCCCGGACGATACCGCCCTTCCCCACCTCGGAGCGTCCGACCTGGAACTGCGGCTTGAACAGGGCGATGACCTCAGCGCGTGGCGCTGCCCGGCGCAGGGCCGGCAGGACCTTCTCCAACCCGATGAAGGAGACGTCGACGACGATGAGACCCACTGGTTCGGGGAACGCTTCCAGCTCGCGAGCGTTGACGCGCTCGATCACCACCACCCGAGGGTCCTGGCGCAGCCGCCAGTGCAGCAAGCCACGCCCGACGTCGATCGCGTAGACCCTGGCCGCCCCGCGTCGCAAAAGCACGTCGGTGAAACCACCCGTCGAGGCGCCGATGTCGGCACAGATCAGACCGTTGGGGTCGACGCCGAACGTCGCCAGCGCGGGAGCCAGCTTCAATGCGCCCCGGCTTGCATAGCCGGGGCCGCTCTCGACAGAGATCGAAGCATCGTCGCTCACCGCGCGATCAGGGCGCCGAACGGTTTCGCCCGAGACGCGCACCTTCCCGGCGATGATCAACGCTTGGGCCCGCTCGCGCGATTCCGCCAGCCCGCTTCTCGTCACAAGCACGTCAAGGCGCGGCACCGTTAAAGGATCAACCCCGCCGCGACGCCTAGAACCGCGCCGACCAGCACCTCAACGGGCGTGTGGCCCAACAGCTCACGAAGTTTCGCCTCCTGCACACCGCGCATGTGGACGAGATCCTCGACGAGCCTGTTCAATACGGCGGCCTGGCGGCCGGCTGCTCGCCGCAGGCCCGCAGCGTCGTACATGACCACGAACGAGAAGATAAGCGCGATCGCGAACTGGGCGGAAGTGATCCCCGAATATTTACCGACTGCCGTGGTCATGCCCATGACGATGGCGCTGTGGCTGCTTGGCATTCCGCCCGTCACCGCCAGCACCCGAAGGTTCAAGCGATGCTCCCGAACCGAGTACAGGATCACCTTGGCGGTCTGCGCGATCGTCCAGGCCACAAGCGGCGCGAGCAGGAATCTCATTCTTTCAAGGCGATGACGAGTCGGTCGGCGCGCATCTTCAGCGCCTCGAGGCGCGCCTCGGCTTCGGTGAGCAGGCCCGCCGCCCGTTGATGGGCGGCGACGAGCTCGTCCAACGGCGCCGTGCCGTCCGACAGCTGGGCGATCGTGCTTTCGAGGCGGCCGAGCACCTCGTCGAAGGTGGCGGTATCGGGGGATTCGTCCGAGCTCACGTCACGTTCGCCGCCACGCGTCCCAGGATGCCGTTTACGAATCGGCCGGACTCCTCTCCGGAGAAGGTCTTCGCCAGCTCGATCGACTCGTTGATGGCGGCCTTGGTCGGCACGTGCCGGTCGATGGTGATCTCGTACACGGCGATGCGCAGCACAATTCGGTCCACCTTCGCCATCTGCTCCAGCTTCCAGTTCTCCGACGTCTCGCTCAGGATGCTGTCGAGCTTGTCGCGGTTGGCAATCACCCCGCGAACGAGCTGGCCGGCAAAGTTCGTAACGTCGGCTGTGGCCGCTCCCTCGGCGGCGTGATAAAGCAGCACCTCTTCGGGATCGTCGCCTGAGCTCTCCAGCTGAAAGAGGACCTTGAGCGCGAGCTCCCTCGCCTGGTGCCGCTTACCCATCAGGCACGAGGGAAAACCCGGCTGTTTTCCCTCATCGCTGCGTTGGCTTCAGCACCTTCGACAGGCATTAGTGGGCAAAGGCGACGCTGGAGACGAAGACGTTGACCTCCCCCACTTCCAGCCCGAGCATCCGCTCGGTCGCTTCGACAACGTTGACCTGGACGCCGCTGGCCACCTCAGCGAGCTTGCCCTCCGAATCGACCGTGATGAAGACCTCGAGATGGATCGACCGATCCGCCTCGACCTGGACCCGGACCCCGCGATGCGCGGCCTGGCGCCGCACCCAGTCGCCGAAGTGGCGTGCGGCGGTCTCATCCATGCCTGCGACCCCTTCAACCTCGCACGCCGCAAGTGCGGCTATGCTGGCGATCACCTCGTTGGCCACCCGGACCGCACCATGTGCGCCGTTCTGTCCCATGAGGGCCAGTCTACCCGTCGAGCGCCTGCCTGGGCCCCCCCACGTCCAGCTGGCGCGGCCTCGTTCGCGGGGGTCCGTCTCCAGCTAAAGAGCTTCGCATAACTCAGTGACAAATTGGTCATAAAGAAAGACCGGTCTGGCTGAGGAAGCCGAAGAGGAGTTGCTGGTTGCTGCGGACGCGGCTGATGCGGTGCTCCGCTGCGGCCACGGTGTCAGCGATCTCCAGATCGCAACGGTTGGCCAGCTCGGTGCCCTTTAGGTTGGCCCACAAACCCTCGACGGGGTTGAGGTCGGGTGCGTAACCGGGTAAACGCTCGACGCTGAGCCACGCTCGCTGGCGCTCGAGATGCTCGCGCATAAGCAAGCTGCGATGGCAGGTGAGGCCATCCCAGATCAGCAGCGCCTTCTGGGCGCGGAAGTGGCGGCGGAGATCCTTGAGAACTGCGATCAAGCTTTCCTCGTTGTTGGTGCCGGCTCGGAGGTGGACGTAGAGCCGGGCGCGGCGGCCATCCCAGCGGTAGCAGAGCAGCGCTGCAGCCGAGATTCGCTGCCAGTTGCGGTGCCGGTGGACCAAGACGGGGGTTTTGCCCCTGGGCGCCCACGTCTTGCGCACGCTGGGGGTTAGCGAGAAACCGCTTTCGTCCTCGAAGATGATCCAGGCTCGCTCTCGCTGGGCCCCCTTTTTAGATCCGGCCAACGTTCCTTGACCCAAGCCTCGATGGCATCAGGGTTGCGCTCGGCGGCCTGTCGAGCCGGCTTCTGCCGGCTCCAGCCGAGGCCGCGCAGAAGGCGCCAGACGTGGCCCTGGTGGTAAGCCACTCCGGTGGTTCGTTCGATTACCTCGGCCACTCGCCGAAGCGTCCACAACTCGGTTGAGTAGCCCTGTGCCCGCGCTCCTTGGAGTAATGCGCGCTCGACTTGGCGCAATTGAGCCGGGGTCAGGCGTGCCGGCCGACCGGTGCTGGGACTCCTCTTCAGAGCTCGCAAGCCGCCCTGCCGCCACTGCTCGAACCA
>ODAK010004175.1_pt1 | contig 14854 bp, 9 predicted proteins | sample 1539591 | NCBI WGS metagenome assembly ODAK01 (sample SAMEA3539303, study PRJEB22396) | soil metagenome | biome: tundra; feature: field; material: soil | place: USA | collected 2010-05 | depth 0.15 m | reverse complement strand
CTACACGACGCTCTTCCGATCTCAGGGTGTTTCCAACGGATCTCTGAACGCGAACGCGAATCGAATCTTCCCTGGCTTCGCCAACATCAACCAGGAGGAGAACGAAACCAATTTCAACTACAACTCGTTCCAGGCAGGCGTGCGCCTGGAGAATCGGCATGGACTTACAACGCAGGTAGCCTACACATGGTCCCACGAGATCGATATCGTGAGCAATGACCTCAATGGGCTCTCCAATCCGTTCAGCCCGAAATATGACCGCGGTTCAGGAACAGGGTTCGACCGGCGGCACATCTTCAACGTGAGCTACATCTACGCCTTCCCGTTCTTCGCCAAGAGTTCTAACTTAGCGGGTCGCGAGATTCTGGGAGGCTGGTCGATCTCCGGCGTAACGGTCGCGGAAAAGGGCGTACCTCTCTACATCGGCTATACCGGCAGCGACACTCTCGGTCTTGGCGGCGGCACCAACAACCGCCCGAACCTAGTTTCAAAAGTCTCCTATCCCAAGAAGCTGGGAGCCTGGTTTAGCACCGCCTCTTTCGCAGATCCAACCGCTCCCTGGAATGGCGGCGGAAACCAAGGTTGGGGCAACGCCGCAAAAGACTCGGTCGTGGGACCGGGACTCTTCAACTGGAACTTGTCCCTGTTCAAGACCATTCCGCTCACATCCCGCGAAGGACCGAGAATTGAGCTGCGCTTCGAGTCCTTCAATACCTTCAATCACACCCAGTTCCAAGGCGTTGACACGGGCTCCCACGACGGGAATTTCGGACACATTACCAATGACTATGGTCCCCGCACTCTGCAGCTCGGCGGGAAGTTCCAATTCTGAATTGTGACCGACCTTAACCTGGGCGCGGCAGAGCAAACTCTACCGCGCCCGCTTCTTTGCGCCCCGCCCATCGGCGTATTGCGCGCCGCCTTCCGGCAAGCGAGAATGCGAATGGAGGTGCATGTGAAGCGGGTTGTACAGATGGCGATCGCCCTGACGTTCACACTGGCGTTGACCATTCTCAACTGTCCAGCCCAATCGGCAGCGGATGCCGATCATGAACGGCAGGTGGCGCTTGCCTCTGAGCAACAGGGCCAGTATCCCGAGGCCGCGGCAGCATGGCGCGCCTTCTCGAAAAGGCACCCCGGGAACTCCGAGGCCTACGCGCATTTGGGCCTTCTTGAAGCTCGCCAGGAACACTACAAGGAGGCTGTACCCCTTTATCGCAAGGCGCTCGCGCTGAACCCGCTTATGCCCGGCTTGCGACTGAACCTTGGCCTTTCGCTGTTCAAAGCCGGCGCATTGAAGGAGGCCGCGAATACTTTCACATCACTTCTGAAAACTCAGCCGCCGTCCTCACTCGATGAGCTGCGTTTGACGACACTGATTGGGCTGGCCTGGTATGGATCGGGAGAGTACGTTGCAGCGGTTCCCTATCTTAAGAAGGCCACAGCGCAGGATCCGCAGAATCTTCCCTTCCGCCTCGCTTTGGCGCACAGCTGCTTAAGGTCAAAGCAGTACCAATGCGTTCTCGATGTCTATCACGAGATTCTGCTTCTAAACGCGGAGTCGGCTGAAGCCGACATGTTGGCCGGCGAGGCGCAGGACGAGATGAGAGATAGAGCTGGCGCCACCCAGCAGTTTCGTGCTGCCGTTAAGGCCGATCCGAAGGAGCCAAATGTGCACTTCGGCCTCGGCTACCTGTTGTGGGGTCTCTTGCAGCTCGACGAGGCCGCTCAGGAATTCCAAGCCGAACTCGCAAACAATCCGGATCACGCTCAGGCTCTCACTTATTTGGCGGATAGCAATATGAAACTGAATCATCCCGAGGGCGCGACTCCACTCCTTGAGAAGGCGATCCAGATCGACCCCGGGATTGAATTGGCGCACATCGATCTGGGCATCCTGTATGGCGATGCCGGACGGCCCAACGAAGCTCTGCGGGAGCTGAAGATTGCAGAGAAGCTAAGTCCAGGCGACCAGAATGTTCACTGGCGCTTGGCACGATTTTATCAGGCAGCAGGAAAGAAAGACGAGGCGAAAGCGGAGTTCGAAAAGACAAAGAGCCTGCAGAAGGCCTCCGACCAAACGATCATGAAAAAGCTCCACGAAGCTCAGGCCAAGGGCATGCCGGCACTGGAAGTGCCAGGTGCGCCTCTCGCCAAGTAGCGACGGCGTTTGGAGCCTTTACGAATCTCAAACACGACACCGATTGAAACATCAGCAAGGAGCGAAAGTATGGAACGGCGGAACTTCTTGAAAGCAGCAGCAGCCTCCGCGGCGGGTGCAATGGTGTTTGGCCGCCGCCGCGCGCTGGGCCAGCAGGCTGGCAGCCACATCGAGATTCTGGTGGACGAACCGATCGCCACGATCGCACCGGAGATCTATGGGCATTTCACCGAGCATCTTGGCTCGGTAATTTACGACGGTATTTATGTTGGCGAAAGATCCAAGATTCCCAACCAGCAGGGGCTGCGCTCCGCGCTGATTGAAAAGATGCGAATTATCAAGGCGCCCATGGTGCGCTGGCCAGGCGGTTGCTTTGCCGACAGCTATGACTGGCGCGATGGCATCGGGCCCAAAGACAAGCGTCCGAGGCGCACCAATTTTTGGACTGACGTCTTCAAGGACGCCCAGAAGAAGCAGAACATCCCGCAGATCTACGATACGAATCAATTTGGCACAAGCGACTTTGTGCGTTTCTGCAAGTTGTCGGGCGCCGAGCCCTACATCGCCGCAAATGTGCGCAGCCTGACGCCGCTGGATTTCGATCACTTGGTGGAGTACTGCAATTCGCCGCGAGGCACAACCACGCTGGCCGAAACGCGCGAAGCCGATGGCTGCGCCGATCCGTTTAACGTGCGTTACTGGGGCGTGGGCAACGAGAGCTGGGGGTGCGGCGGCAACTTTGATCCCGAAGACTACGCCATCGAGTACAAGCGCTACACCACGTGGGTTCCCAGCTACGGGATCAATCTGCGCTTTGTGGCCTCCGGACCCAACAGCGACGAGCAGGCGTGGACGCGCGGCTTCTTCAACAAGCTTTGCCACGGCCAGCCTAGCCACGACATGCACGGCGTTTGGGGATTGAGTGTTCACCATTATGCGTGGAATCTCTCCCGCGGCATTACGCAAGACTGGGACGCAGGCAAGGGCGATGCGCTCAAGTTCGATCCGATCGACTGGTATGAGCTGTGCAAAGAGTCCGATCGCATGGAGAGAATCATTCTGGATCACTGGACTGCTCTCGGCGCATACGATTTAGACCGCAAAGTAAAACTCGTTGTCGACGAGTATGGTCCTTGGTACCGCCCCGGCACAGAAAACGCTCCCGAACAGTTGCTCGGCCAGCAGATCACCGTTCGCGACGCCGTCATGACTGGCTTGTCGCTCGACACTTTCAATCGCAATGCAGACAAGGTGGGAATGGCTGCGTGCGCGCAGCTCGTGAACTGCTTGAACTCGCTCTTCCTCAGTCATGGAGACAAGTTTGCCACCACGCCGGTGTTCAACGTCTTCGAGATGTACGCGGCGCACCAAGGCGGAACGGCGGTGCGCGCCGAGTTCTCAGCGCCTGCGGTTCATTATGACCGCGACGGGAAGTCGGCAAGCTTCTGGGGCTTGAAGGGCTCCGCTTCGCTGAAGGATAAAACTCTAACTCTCACGGCCGTGAATCCTGACGTGAGCCAGCCGCGGGAGGCTGAGATCGTCTTGCGTGGCGCAATGGCTACGAGTGCCAAAGCCTGGGTGGTGGCTGAGAGTGATATTCACGCCCACAATACCCTCGACCAGCCGGACCAGGTAAAGATACGCAAAGCCGACGTCAGCCTCCGCGCTGGTTCGCTCAGCTTCACGTTCCCGCCAGCTTCTGTAGTAAAGATCGAGGTGCAATTGAGCTAGTGGGTTCCGCACAGACTCGCGAACTATTAGGCATTCGGATGAGCTGAAGAAGATGTTGTAGTCTCATTTTCCGCGACAGCTAACAAAGCTGTAGGCGTTCGAGAAATCGGGGAGAACCAATCGAGGAAATGCGAAGGGCATTTCTATCACTTAATAGCTTTCAGGGCTGCGGATGGAACTGTGACTGATCCCATGCTCCCTGAGTTCTCATCCAGGACGATGATCCGGACAGATCCGATATTCTGCGGTTCCTCGATGAACTGCTGAAATGGAACTCCGTCCTGAAACAATCTCGCGTAAGTATATGATTTCAAAGTCAAACTAAGGGTCTGCTCGGTAACCGATGCACGCCCCTCATCGTCGCGGCGGACCAGGAAGACATCCAACTTGTCCATCCAAAGTTCGCCCTGTTGCTTCAGTGCAAGGTCATTGGTTGAGATGTTGAGTTTTAGGGTAGTTCCCTTTGAAGCCGCTACAAAATGCGCGCTGAGCGCGATCTCGCTCATGTCGATCGGTTGCCAAATCGCCTGCTCGAACCGATCCTTCAGCGTGGCCGGTCCCCGAGAGTACTGATAGCCGGTTCGGTAGCGCAGCATAACGCCGCGTCGCCCGGTGAGTTTCACTGTCAGCAGGTGGTACTTGTCGTCGGCTGGCGTGTCAGGCGCAAAGCCGAGCAGATACACGGCACGACCATCGGCGGCCACAGTATTGAGGTTCGCTGCAATGTTGGCGGAGCGGCGAAAGATACGACCACCTGTAGCTTCGGCCAGTTGTTGCATGGCGCCCTGAATGGGGTGAATGTCCTGATGCATCTCGGCGGAAGCGCGGCCGCCTGCCACTCCTTCCTGGGACTTCGGCGGTTGTAAGCCGGTAAAGTATCGTGACAACTCAACGCTGGAGTTCCTGAGGCTGGCATCAGTGGCCTGGGTTTCCAACTGCGAGGCGTCGAGGGGATAGACACTGACTTGGGCGTCGCTCAACGCCTCCTGCGCGCGAAGGACAAAAGCCTTAATTTGTTTGTTGCCCTTGTTGGTGCCAACAGTTTTATCTTCCCAGTCCACCAACATAGTGGCACTTGCGACCCATACCAGATTTTTGCGCCCTGGGATAGCGGCGAGATGCCGAGCTACACCAACGAGAGTCGACAGCGCAGCGCGCCCTGGATTGCCGCCATAGTCGCGCAGCTGGGGATCAGCCATCGTGGTCGTCTCCCGTGGGGTGTCCATGTTTCCATTCACATCTTGCAGATCCTCTCCGTGAAGCACCCCGTCGTTCTGCTGCCGGTTGCGCCGTTCCATCTCTTGGGCGCGAACCAGGTCTTGCGCGCTCGGCATCCATTGGCGCAGCTTCGAAGCGACCAAGGCGTGATCTCCTATCGCTTCAACCAGAACCTGAAAGCCGTGAGCACTCTGCGCATACAGACCGACGCGCTCTGTGAGCGGGAGCTTCTCAAGAAACTTCAGCATCCCCTCACGGGCAGAGGCCAAATCAGCCCACGCCAGGCTACCCGCGTCGATCAAGAGAATTGCTATGCTGCCTTCTGTCGCTCCACTTACAGCGGTAGTGTCGGCGAAATTCGCAGTGCGATTGGAAAAGATGAGCTCGTCCGCCGCGGTGCCGGTTTGCCCTAGGTCATGGCCATGCTCCGGTGCGGACTCTTCGCCTATCCTGCTGAAGACTCGCACGGTCTGCTTGCGGCCGTTATCACAGATCTCGAAATTATCCGGTTTCAAGTCCGTCACCGGATGACCTTTTTTGTCTAAGGCCACTACACCCACGTCCACCAGCCGACTGGTCACACGCAGAGTAAAGCCAGTCCCAGGCGTAAGAGCTGGGGTTGTAGAACGTTCCGGCGGCCCGACCGATGCCGCCACACTGATCTCGGGGACTGGGACAGGGGCCTCGGGTGCTGAGCTCTCAGGCTTTCTAATCTCCGGCACGGAAGTCTCGGGTACGCGTGGCTGCGCTGGCCCGGATGCCGTCATGTCGGCCGCAGGCGCGGCGGCAGTGCCGGTCTGTGAGGGAGTTGCTTCGGTCGAATTCACGGTCGGGACCGGTGCGCCTGAGTCCTGCATGGCTTTCGGGCCGGAAGCTGGTGCGATGCCTTCAGCCTCTGCCCCATCGCCGGTTAAAATGCGCGACTCCGTGCGGAACAGGTGGTATTGCACAAAGGCTGCATCGTTCAGCAAAGTCTGGAGGTGTTCCAGTGCAGCATACTTGTCGCTATCCAGCAGCAGGCCTCGATAAGGCTGCATCGCGTTGGCATTGAAAGGGAGCGTTGGCGCTAGCGTGACGGAAACGCTCTTTAAGGGACAGACGTACGTCTTGCCTCCAATCTCCACCGGCCCATATTCGACCATGATGTCGGACCTGAGGAGCGGCACTGGAGCCTTCAAGTCAGCTTTCAGCATCAAGCGAAGGATCGTTCCATTCACCGGATCGACGGCGATCTCTCCGTTGTAGCCGGAATATTGTTGAAATACACCGTTCCCGCTGTCCGATGGAACACAGCAGAAGGATACTTCGTAGTGCGATTTCTCTCTGGCGATCGCAAAGTGGAAGACCGCCACTGGTCCACTTGAGGCCTGCTCCCAATGACTCCATATCAGTTTGCCCTGGCCGACATCTACCAACACAGTGCCGAGGATCGGTCCGAAGACTCCCCATGTAGTCAACCCGTGTGCTGCCGGCTGTTGTTCCTTGCGTTTCGCTACGCCCGAATCCACCACTTCCCGCCCGTCGCGATAAACCACTGTGTCACTGGATCTACTCACGGGATGGATTGGCTGATAGGGAACCACCGATGAATCCGCCTTGGAGATTTGCGGGGTGTCCTCAAAGAAGATCGTGTCGCGGGTCGCGAAGAAGTCCGGCAGCTTGGAAATTGTCTTCGCGGTGTAACTGACGCCCAACGCCATGATCTGTTGCTGTGAGGCGAGGTCGGGTGTGGCTGTTGCGGGAATTTCAGCAGCGGGAGGATCGAGAAAGGCAGACATGTCCGCCAGGATCAGCAGGGACCTCCTTGATTCAGGCCCTGGCAAGACTGCCTCCCAGCGCAAAAGCTTAGCGGTGCTAAGCCGCTCTGTGACTTCGAGGCTGGAGAGTTGCTGCGCGACCTTCGCATCGGGCTTGCCCCGATTTGCCGACAAGAGACGCTCGAGTTGCTCAATGGTGACGCGCTTGGCCGCGCACGCCGGCAGTGCGATTAGGGCGAGCAGTAACAGCAGTATGGATTTCCGCATCGCACCCTCCCTTTGCGCCTCAGGGCTCCTTTGGTTTGACCGTTGATGGATCCATTGTTGATACGACGCCCGCGCCTTCACGCACGGAATAGAAGCGGTTGGCAGCTAGATTGGTTAACGTTTCGACCTTGCCGTCTGGCCATAAGACTTCAGCCTTGTCCAAACGCTGATGTTCACCCAGTCCAAAATGAATACGCAAGTCGCTCTGCGATAGATAGCTTCCGCCGCTGAGCACTTCGCCTAACTGAACCAGGTCGCCCGCAGTCGCTCGCACGCGCGCATTCAATGCCAGGCGATTGCTCTTCACGCCTTCCAATTGAAAGCTAATCCAGTGGTTTGCCGGTCCTCCCTCCGGGCGCAAAATCGTTGGTCGACCTTTTAGATTCTCAATGACTGCTTCCAGCTTCCCATCATTGAACAGATCGCCAATCGCCATTCCGCGGCTTACCTGTGGAATCTGGATCGCAGCCCCTGCGAGTTTGCTGATGTCCTTGAACGTGCCATTGCGCTGATTAAGAAACAGCAACTTTGGCTCAAGGTATTTGAGATCCGAATGAATTTGATCCACCTGCGGATACACGTGCCCGTTCACCACAAAGATGTCCTGCCAGCCATCGTTATCGAAATCGACAAACGCATCCCCCCATCCCACATAGCCCTTCGTACCTCTCCCAATTGCCGTAGGGATGGAGACATCCGTGAAGCTCATTCCACCGTCGTTACGATAAAACGCAGCGTACTCGTTGTCGAAGTGTGAGATCAGCAGTGACATGCGCCCGGTATGCATGTAATCGCCCATGGCAATGCCCATGTTGGCCTGCCTGGCGCCGCTTTCGCTCAAGCCGACCCCTGAGGTAAAACCAACTTCTTCGAAGCCACCCCGGCCATTGCCCTGGTAAAGATAGTTCGGCTGCCCGTCATTAGTGACAAATAGATCGAGCTTCCCGTCATTGTCGAAATCCGACCAGATTGCCGTCAATCCGAAACGATGTTCCTCGTCCGCCACCCCGGCCTTCTTTGAAACGTCGGTAAACGTCCCATTCCGGTTGTTGTGGTAAAGGTTGTCAGGCGATCCCTTCAGTCCAATCGGGCCGCACTGCACATCGATGCCCATATACTTGCAGGTCTCGCTCGATCCGAACGCCGCCATATCGTTCAGATGAGTATCTACATAGTGAGAAATAAAAAGATCGGCCCAACCATCGCCGTCGTAATCTCCAAAAGCCGCGCCGGTCGCCCAGAGGTGATCCCCGCTCAACCCTGCTTCCTTCGTTGCGTCTGTGAACGTGCCGTCACCGTTGTTGCGATAGAGAACCACTCCGCTCAGACAAGTCACCAGCAGATCGGGCCATCCGTCGTTGTTGTAGTCCCCAACGGAGGCACCCATTGCCCAGCAGGGGAATCCCACGCCAGCCTTGTCTGTAACATCGGTGAATGTACCATCGTGGTTGTTGCGGAATAGGGCGCTTCGCGCCTTCTTGCCCTGCAGCGCCATCTCCACAGTCTGCGCATTCGTAAAGTAGATATCGGGCCAGCCGTCGCCGTCGTAATCGATCAAAGCCACGCCGCCGCTCATTGACTCGACGATGAACTTCTGCTCAGGACTTGACAAGTGCTCAAACTGAATCGTGGTCGAAGCTGTTATATCCACCAACACCGGATAGCCACCACTTGCATCCTTCTCCGCAGCGTTCTTTGTCCTGGACTGTTGAGTGGTCAATGGCTCTGAGACGGAGAGCTGTGTTTGGCACATCCCCATACGAGCCATGCAGACGAGCAAGAGTGCGGTGAAGAGCGCCAAGCCCCGATGCAGCATCGTGACATCGCCGACAGCTTTCCGATCTCTGCAACTCTCATTCATCCAAGTCGCCCGGTTATCCCTGCCCTGTTGCAGAGTTCGCGTCTTCCTGCATGATATCTGCGCGAACCAAACCAGGTCGCGCTATTTCGGCTTGGCAGGGTTGTCAATTAGGGGAGGTTCGAGACCGGAAAGTGATATAGCGCCTATTTCCTTTGCGTCAAAGACAACAATCTGGTGGTCCTCGCCTTTGAGCCAGACGCAGGGAGCATAAAGCGTCAGGTGAGGGCTGGTGTTCGAGTAGCGACCGATGGTCTGACCGTTGATCCACGCTGCGCCTTTGCTATGCGAGCGAAACGTCAAGGAATGTATCGCCAGCCGCTGATCTTCATCTGCGATCGAAGTATGATTCAATGTCAACCGCGCATGCGCTTTCGATGATTGCCCGCCTTTTGCGGCGAAAGTCTACCACCATTCGTGACGAGCCTGTGTCGTTCGCGTTGGTCACGGCGTCCGAATTCCGAGCGGATGGTGGGCAATCGGACATAACTCTCTTGATCGGACTATGCCCGGATAGACTGTCATCCAGGCACAACGGCGAAGCTTGGTCGAGCCGGTGCCCAGTCCCGTATTCAATGCGGCGCGCGGAGATCTGGTCCACCCGCCGTCATCTTTTCTCTTATATCGCGGGCCATCCTCTCGATCGAGTCGGCCTTGCGAATCGCGCTCAACGACAGCGTGTCTTTGCCCGTCTTGTCTACCTCGGCCTTCAGGTCAATGGCCAACTTGAGCAGCTTTGTGCTTTCCTCAGAGACCTGCTTCTTTCGGGCTGCGTTGACCGCCTCGTAATTCTGCTCGCTCGTTTGCGCTTGGCGCATTCGCTCCTGCTCATTGGCGTCTGGAAGACGATTGAGGAATTCCGGTACGTTCCTTGGGCTATTCTGCAGAAGTGCCTTGCCAACCACCGGAATCATGGCAACGACAACCAGACCGACGAAGATACCTACCTGTCGCGCTTTCGGACACGGGAGGGGAAGCATCTTACCTGATTGGATTCTTGAGCGTCTCATGGGAACCTCCGGGATTTCGATGTCTTCATTGACTTCGCCGGGAAGGAAACGATCTCATCCTGATGCTAAATTCCCAGCTTGCCTAACATCGTAGCGTAATCCGGATCCCCTTGTTTTCGATGCAGTGGATACTCCTCCACTGCTGTACCTAGGCGTGCGCTTTCACTATCTACAATGAATACGCGCACGCTCAACGTCCCGAAATGCCGCCTCGTGAACGCCCTTCGAGACGTCAGTGAAATTCGCCGCTACGTGATGTTCGAAGCCTTCGCGGCAAATGTACTTGAGAAGCCCCTGTAGTTGCGGGATCTCCGCCACGCCCGCGTCGCCGAATGTCTCCAGCGGATCATCCGTGAATTTGCCCGCGGCCCCTGTAGCCGCGAACCACGCCACGCCGATCTTCAGTCGATTAGCGATACCACTCTCTCGAAGTTTGGCAGCGTCACGATGATGCCGTCGATCGTTGATTGCTCCGGACCGAGGGGCGTGCTTTTTGCAGAGTTCAGCACAACAGGTTTCTACCGCGCCGTACGGACAATGGCATGTGCGCCAGCAGCTTCGAGCACCGAGATGATCTGTTCGCGTCCAGCCTTGGCCAAGTGATCTGGAAAGAAGTCTCAATTTCCAACTACGATTCCGTACGTCATCGTTCTATTGTTTGGAGACATGGTGAAATAGCCTCCTTAAAACTTCACCCCGAGACGCGACCAGTCCACAACTTCCTCCGGATTTGCAAGCTCGTCTGTCTAGGGCAGCCAATCATTCGGTAAACGTTTCCTGGATGTTAGACTTCGATTGTAGAAGCTGTCAAGAGTATCTATTTAGGGTATGCTGTAAACGCATTCTCAACTCAAATGGCCAAGCGAGACTCTAAAACGCAACGCAGTTCGGATCCCAATCCAGCCCGCATGGATATGCATGCCGTGGCGCGGCTTGCCAACGTTTCCATCGCTACCGTCTCGCGCACAATCAATCACGTTCCGACGGTGGACCCCAAACTCGCCAAACGAGTTTGGGAGGTCATCAAAGAGCACGGCTATACCCCAAATACCCAAGCCCGGGCGTTAGTCTCCGGACGCACCAGGCTTCTTGGATTGATTGTTTCGGAGATCACCAATCCCTTTTTCCCCGAACTGATCCAAGGCTTCGAAGACGTTGCGGTGGAAAACGGTTATGAAGTCTTGATCGGGTCGACCAACTATGACCCTGACAGGATGAAGACCTGCATCCGCCGCATGATCGAACGAAAGGCCGAAGGAGTGGCAATCATGACGTTCGGAATAGAGGAGCCACTGCTTGAACAACTGGCGGATCGTAAAGTGCCGTTGGTCTTCGTGGATCTGGCTCCGGACCGCCCCGGCATAAGCCTTCTTCGAGTGGACTATCATCAAGGAATCAGGCAAGGGGTGCAGCATTTAGCCGCGCTGGGCCATCGGGACATTGCGTTTATCGCCGGACCTCTTCGTCTCCATTCGGCTCAGTCCCGCCTTGCTGCATTTCAGCGCGCCACCCGAGAGTGTGGAATCACTGTCGATGCAAACCGAATCGTCGAAGGAGACCACACTATGGAGGGCGGCAAGATGGCTGCGGAGAAGCTACTAAAAGGAACGGCGCTGCCAACGGCGATCATGTGCTCCAACGACGTGACGGCTATCGGTGTGTTGCAAGAAGCCTACCGTACGGGATTGCGAGTTCCGGATGATCTCTCAGTGGTCGGCTTCGACAACACTCACATTACGCAAATGACCGTTCCACCTCTCACCACGGTCGAAATGTCGTGTATCGACTTGGCGCGAGCAGCAGTGGTAGCGTTGCGTGCCTACGTTGAGGGAGAACCTTCCCCGAAGCGCGTTTATCCAGTGGAAACCCGGCTCGTAGTGCGCGAATCCACCAGCTTTCCCCGGGGCACATTGGGGCAGATCCTGAGAACTTCGAGGCCGGTTCCTCCATCGGAGAAGAACTGACATAATCAAATCTATCCTGCAAAAGAGTCATCTCATTGCCTTGGTGTCGGGATTTCGGCTTCCCTGCATGGACTTGGGGTGGAGAACATGCCCTGAACGAATGTGAAGGGCCTCGCTTCCAGGGCAGGGAAAGAAGAGTGTCCGGTTTGCCAGTCAACTACAGAGAACGCACATCTCAACTCGGATATCCTCATTCCATGCGCTGCATTGCAACTCGAGGTATGATCTCCAGCATGCGTTGGTGAAAGACTCCATTGTTCATTCTGGTTGCGGCCTGTGCTATTTGTCTATGCTCCACGTCAAGCGCAAAGTTGACCGAGCATTTGGCAAAGATCCGGGAATGTTGCAAATCGCGGAGGACGTGATCGAGCCCGCTCTCATCCGCGTTCGAATGCTCTTAGAATCACCAAGTCAATTGAAAGAGAGCGATGCTCTGCCGTGGCATTTCGGCGGAGAGTTCGAGCGTTCCATTGTGCACATCGAGCCACATTGGAGAAGTGAGGAGCTGCAGTTGTCCCGCAGCTCGCAGTTGAGCGTATTGCTGGCTGTCGGGGTGCTGCGGTGAACCCATCTGCAGCCAGACGGTGTACGCGTTGCTGTGCGTGTCGTCGATACGATACTGCGTGATCAGCATACGCTTGACCCCGGCGGGGATGCCCTGGACGATTACGGACGTGGCGGTGGATTGGGCAGGCGCATTGATGTCGTGGTAATTCCACACAAGGATTGAAGCCTGGCGCGGTGCATGGGCAGCGAGCGCATCGACATCGGGAGCTTCGCGAGCGCCGGTGCGGATAAGAGTTTCGAGCGGGACGGCGCCCGTGCTGGTGGTCTTTACGCGATCGCCCGACATGAGGCCTAGCATTCGGAAGAGATTGAGGATGGGCTTGTCGACGCCATTAGTCGCCAGGGAACGAAAACCCTCGAAGTAGTCGCGATCTTCGAACTCAAAGGACCAGCTCAGCATGGAGATCAGATGAACTGCGTGGCGGTCGCTTAGATCGAGAAGCGCCTTGTATTCCGCGGCCGTGTATGCGGGGTAGAGTGTGCTATTCCGATAATTATTGGCGGGATTCATTTTGGAAGAGCAAGCCGCGCAGCCCTCCGGATCGGCCTCACTGAGAATGATGGGCAGATGGCGAAAACGCGGGAAGCCAGTGATCAACTCAAATCCCCGGTCCACGTCGGTCAATTCACGATTCAGCCCCATCGTCACACGACCCTCATCGATGGCTGGAGCACCCTTGGCGTGAAATGAAATGAAATCAAGCGGAACAGGCCCACCGACCGCAGCACTCTTTCCGGAGTTCACGTGTTTAAGGAAGTTCCTGAGAAAGATGTTGGCTTTTTCATTGCCCGGACCTGTCGAGGCGGGGCCGCCCACTTTCGCGCCTGGCAGAGCGGCTCGCACTCCGGCGACGGCGTAATCGTAAAGTTTGTTGTACTCGTCGGGGCTGGCGTGCCAGTAATCAATATCCGGCTCATTCCAGACCTCGAAATACCAACTGAGTACCTCGTCTCTTCCATAGCGCTCAACCAGGTGCGCAGTCAGTACGCGCACAAGCTCTCTCCACTTGTCGTAGTCCTTGGGAGGGTTGTTCGATTTGCCCGAGATCGTGGACTGCGGAAAATGCACTTGGTATGGCTCATGCCGGCCCGGAACATCGGCAGCGAGATCCCTGGGCATGAATCCGAGCTCCACCATGGGCCGTACGCCGGCAGACTTGAAAGTGTCGAAGATTCCATCGAGAAGCCTGAAATCGTATACGGGCTTTCCCTGTGCGTCTTCGATGTAGATGTTCGTTGAACTGAACTTGAGTTCAGCGCGGCCATCGCCTGAGGTGAGCAGATGGTGAACGCGGATGTACACCGGCACAGGGCTTAGATCATGCAATTCCCCCAAGAGTTCGCGTCCGTGCGGTGCGGTGGTGTAGTTCGCTTCGTCATAGCCGAACCAGTTGTAGATGGGGGTGAAAGGTTTCCCGTCCTTGCTGAGGTCGACATGAATGGTGACCGCCTGCGGAGCGAGATCTGCCGACAATCCGGGATCGGTGTTCTGGGCAAATGTGGCGCCGCAGAATAGGCTCAGCAGCATCAACAAGCATCCGAGCCATACACGGGCTCCAAAACGATTCATTCTGATCCTGATCTCCATCTCGAATAGAGTCTATAAGGCTGAAGTGTTTTCCGTTGATCTGCGAATTTTGAGACACAGTTCTCAACAAGCGCCGAATCGCCGGGTCATTCAACACCCTCTTAGGTCGTGGGATCAGGCATTCAATTCTATGGCGACATCGCTGAGCGACTCACGACTTGCTCTTGATCAGTTTCTACTCCCTTTCGATGTCCTAGACGTAAAGGGAGCTTTGCCCGATAAGTGGGATGCTGACTCGACCTTGTGGGCATATTCGAAGCCCCCGATTCACGGTTGGGCTCTCTCATGGTTGATTCATCATTGGCAATTCACCGGACGAGACAAGCCTTGGCAGGATATTTTGACCACTGAAGAATTGGACCGAGTGGTATTTCCAATATAGGTGTCAAGGGCGGAGTAAAACCGGCTCTTCCACGATTTTGGTGAAAAGCGTTGAAAGAGACGCAGACTTCCATGTCCGCCGCAATGGCAAATTCGCCGCGACACGCAACCTGCTTTGAATCAATGTCAGCTTATCCCGACTTTTACAAAAAGGGCAGTATCACCAAATATGCGGAAGAGCCGTAAAACCAGGCCACAGGGGCGGAGCAAAGGCAGGCCAGTATGCGGGGTAGAAGGGGCTCTAGAGAGCGTAGCCGAAGAGGCCTTCTACCCCGTGGCGCGTTCGGAGTGGGTAGGGTTCAGCGTTCGGAGGATGGGGTCCGTTTGCGGCGGCTCTGCTTGAGGCGGTAGC
>ODAK010004174.1_pt1 | contig 14855 bp, 14 predicted proteins | sample 1539591 | NCBI WGS metagenome assembly ODAK01 (sample SAMEA3539303, study PRJEB22396) | soil metagenome | biome: tundra; feature: field; material: soil | place: USA | collected 2010-05 | depth 0.15 m | reverse complement strand
CCCGTAGCGCGTAGAACTTTGTAGGACGGCGGTCCCTCCGCCTCGTCCGTTGCCGTTGGCAGCGTGCGGGCTTGGAACCGCTGTCGGGCCCGGCCCGACGCACCTTGCCCTGTACGAGTTCGAGGGCACCCTGGAGACGCTGACCGCTGCCCTCGGAAGGGCGATGCAGGCTGGTGCGATAAGCCTCCCGGACTGGTTCACGCGGTTTGCGAGCCTCGAGGCGATCGCGGTCGGCGAGCGCGTGACCGGGTGAGCTCGAACCCGCGCCGTCGCGCCGCCCCGGTTAGCCGTTGGCGGCGCGACGGCGGGCCGGCACGTCGGGTGGCAGGCGTCTAGAACGCTTTGGCAAGTAGCCGGCGTCGGCCTATCCCGGGGCCTACCCTCCCGGTATGCCACGACGCACGTCACTCGTGATCGCGTGCTTCTGCATTCTGCTCGTCGGCGCTTGGATGGTGCCGCTGGCACGCTCGATCCCGCGCCGACCGGCGGCTGGGTTGCGCTCGGTCCCCGTGCCTGCCGCCGGCCGCCCGGTAGGCACGTCCCATCCGAGCCGTGTCGTGGGGCGCGGAACCGCGGCCAGTTGCACCTCGGCCGCGGTGGTCGCCGCGGTGCGGGCTGGCGGGATCATCCGATTCTCGTGCGGACCCAAGCCCGTCACGATCAGGATGACCACGACAGCCAAGGTCATGAACACCAGCCCGCAGGTCGTCCTCGATGGAGGTGGGCTGGTGACGCTGAGCGGTGAGGGCCGGCATCGCATCCTCTACATGGACACCTGCGACCCGGCACAGGTCTGGACGACGTCGCACTGCCAGGATCAAGCCTCTCCCAAACTGGTCATCCAGAACCTGGCCTTCACGGACGGCGACTCGAACGGCCAGCTCTTCGACGGTGGCGGCGGGGGCGCCATCTTCGACCGCGGTGGCCGACTGCGCATCGTCAACTCCGTGTTCACCGGCAACCGGTGCGAGCATGATGGACCCGACATCGGAGGCGGAGCCGTCCGGGCGCTGTCGCAGTACCAAGGCCTCCCCGTGTACGTCGTGAACAGCCGCTTCACCGGCAACGTCTGCAGCAACGGCGGCGCGCTGAGCAGCATCGGTGTGTCCTGGACGGTGCTGAACAGCCGCTTCCTCGCCAACCTCGCCATCGGCATCGGCGCCAATCCCGCCCAGCCCGGCACCCCGGGCGGAGGCAGCGGCGGCGCGATCTACAACGACGGGGATTCGATGACGCTCTCGATTGGTGGCAGCCTGTTCGTGAACAACCGCGCCACCGAGGGCGGCGGGGCGATCTTCTTCGTCAGCGACGACCGCACCGGAACGATGGCGATTACCGGCAGCACCCTCGAGCGCAACCCCAACGACCAGTTCCACACCGCCGGCCTCCCCGGGATCTTCTTCCTTGGGGCCCGCAGCCCAACGATCACCGAGTCCGTCGTGCGATGAGCACTGCTGGAAATCCGCAGCATGCGCTTTCGCCCAAAGTCGAGCGCCCGGGTATCGGTCCGTCCGGTCTCGCCCAGCATGCGGCGCAGAACGCCATGGATCGCCCCGGTGAGATCGCGCGTTTTCACGACCGCTGCAGCGATCTGATGCGCGACCTGCTCCAAGCTCTCGCCGTCGCACCCGATCGACCGCGCACCTTCCCCGAGATAGAGGACGCGCTGGGATGGCCGCACCGCCGGATTGCCTCCGTGCTGGGCGGGGTCTCGCACCTTCGTCAGACCGAGTTCGCCGGCCGGCGCCCCTACCGCTTTCACGATGAGCGCCGATCGCCCTCCGGGCGCTGGGAGATGTGGATGGACAGCACCCAGGCCCGGGCCGTGCGGGCAGCGCAACGGACAGAGCCCCGCGAAGGCTCGGTCAGACATGACCCGGTGTCGGAACCGCGGGAGACGACGCGCGCTGCGCCGTCGACGTTCACTTAAAGACCATCAGTACCAGGATCACCAGCACGACGGCGAGCGAGCTGTAGTTAGCGACCCTCGCCACCGGGTCGTCGAGCAGCGCCCGAAGCTCGCCGCTGAGCGGCGCCGCGTCCGCGGCGAGCCGCGTCGCGAGCTGGCGCGCCTGTTTCGGCCGTCTGCCGCCAAGGCCGCCCAGGGTCAGGGCAACCGCGTACAGCGCGATCGATGCATCGACCCACGCCGAGCCGTATCCAAACGCCCCGAGGTGAACGAGCCACAACCCGAACACGGGCAATAACAGCCCGCCAACGACGACCAGCGGCACCCCCGCGCGCGCGATCCCAAGCAGCAACGCGATCTCAGCCGGCCTATCGCGACGCCGTGCGGCCTCGAACGCAACCCCGGCGACGACGATCCCGGCGACGAACAGCAGCGCACCGACGAGATGAAAGAACAACGCGACTTGATCCACCGGTGCTGGCCCGGATCAGGATCGTCGGGAAGGATGACCCTCCCCTGGCCAAGGCGCGAGCAGAAGCAGGATCCGCGTGTCCGTCGTGGCACGCACCTCGTGTCGTTCGCCGGGGGCAAAGTGGATCAGACTTCCGCGCCCCACGTCACGACGGTCGGAGCCGCTTGACACCTCGAGCGTGCCATCGAGCACGGAGACCCATGCGTGTTCGTGCACCTGGTGATCAGAGAGGAACTCGTTCTCGTGAAGCGCGAGCGCGATCACACGAGCCGCACCGTCATCCGACCGCAAGACCTCGGGCCGACCGGGTTCGGGCGAGAGGGCGGCGATCTCCCAGACATCCATCGAGACCCATGATATGGGCGCCGTCGGCGCGTGACCTGACTTCGTGCCCGCCGTGGTACCCGACCCGGCCTCCAGATGGAGACCGGGTCGGCCGTTGCCGGTTACGGTGTGACGAGGGTGAAGGTGCCGCCGCCGGGGCTCTTCAGCCCATCCCCGTTGCCGAGGACGTGGGATCCAGGTCCGTTCGTGTTCTTGCCGATGCTCTCGCGCGAGTACAGGTAGAGCGGCTTGCCCAGATAGGTCACCTGGACGGTCCCGTCGGAGCGCTTCAACGTCCCGACGCTGCTGGCCCTGAGCCCGTCAATCAAGCCGGGGGTGCCGCCGGTCAGCAGCGGCGGCCACGCGACGGCGCACGCCCCGGTGCAGGTGCTGTTGCTCGCGGTGTCGCTGCTGAGCGAGTAGACCGGGAAGGTGTGCAAGGCCCCGTCGACCATCACCGCTCCCAGCACCGTCTTGCTACCGACGGTCGTCGTCGCGAGCATCTGAGACCACGGCAGCGGCAGTCCCGCAGGCGTGATCAGATACCAGAGCCCGTGGTCCGGTGGAATGCCGGGCTCGTCCCAGCCGACGCCGGTGACCTGGAGCGGCTTCTGGTCGAACAGGTACAACGGATGCCCGGCATAGGTGACCTGGCTGCCGATCCCAGGCCGCTGGACTGTGCCAAGCAGTTCCTGGCTCACACCTGGTCCCGCCACCGGCGCGCCGTTCGTCGTCAATGCCGGCCAGTCCGCGTTCTGGTTGCTCGGCTTAGCGGTGCAGAGGTACGGTCCCAGAAGTGTCATGACCTTGCTTGCGCTGCAGCCGTAGCTGGGCGGCTGATCGCTCGTGATGAAGTACACGGCGTAGTCCGCGTACTTGCCCGAGCCGGCGACGATCATCGTGCCGAACGGCCCGGGAGCGGTTGAGATCGTGATGCCGGTGCTCGCGGCGGACGCACCGCTCGCCGTTTCGGCGAGCAGCGGGACGAGTGCGACTCCAGCCGTCAACGCGAGCGTGGCAGCAATCCGCCTCAGCGTCGTTGTGCGACCTGCACGGTGACCTCGCGGTACGAGCACGCTCGCGTGCGTGCCAACAGCGGTCAATCTGGTGCGCCTCACGGACATCACTGTCTCCTTGGATCGCGCGTCGTTAATCCCGATGCGCGTGACGGTAGACACCGACCGTTACGAGGCCGTTACGACACGAACGGGGCCTTCGATGTCACCTGTTGAACCACCACGGCGCCCACGAACGGACCGGACGCTACCGAGCCTCGTCACTCATACGAGCACCGGCTGTGCGGCGCCGGTCTCCAGCAGGGTCTTCAGGCTCGACAGGACCATCGGCCAGCCGTTGCTCACCATCGTCGCCATCGTGCTCTGTGGCTCGAAGTTGTCGTGCACGACGGTGAGCTTGACGAGCTCGCCGTGCGGTTCGATGTCGAAGCTCACATGCGATCGGGGCTCGGCGGCGACCGTGGCCAGGACCTCGTCGCTGAGTCCGACGGTCGTGTTCCACTCGGGCGTGAACGCGTGCCAGGTGTAGGCCAGCCGGCGGTAGGGGTCGGCCTCGAGGACGACCTGCTCGGGGTCGCTGTGGTTCGCGCGGTCCCGGCTCTCCCAGATCATTGGCGATCCGGGCTGCCAGTCGGTCTCGTGCGCGATGCCCCAGTAGCGCCGCGTGAACGCGGGCTCGGTCAGCGCTCGCCAGAGATCCTCGGCGGTGGTCCGGATGTAGGTGACGTAGACGAACTCGGGCTTGGTCATCGGTGTGTCCTCCAGGGCTCTCTTCAGGTCCGACAGGGCGCGGACCCGCTCGTGGTCGTATTGGTTGATCCAGCGTTCGGCGATCTCGTTGATCGGTGCCGTGTTGAGGTAGTGGAGCTTCTCCCGACCGCGCCGGACCGTCGCGACGAGCGTCGCCGCCTCGAGCACCGCAAGGTGCTTGGTCACCGACTGGCGGGTCATGTCGAGCCCCGCGCACAGCTCCGTCAGACTCTGGCCGTTGCGCGCGTTCAGCCGGTCGAGCAGCCTGCGGCGGCTCGGGTCACTCAGCGCTTTGAAGACGTCGTCCATTGCGTTCTCAGGGGTGTTATGAAAGGCAGCCGTTTGGTTGCATATGGACTATAGGCAGCCAGACGGCTGCATGTCAAGTCCAAACGGACGGAGCAGGCGCTGGTCGGGTGGCTTGACAGCCTTGTCAATGTGCAGCTTGAGCGAGAACGCGACCCAGGAGACCAGCGACCATGCAACTTGATGGCATCCACCACGTCACGTGCATCACGGCGGACGCCCCGGGAAACGTCGACTTCTACGCGCGCGTGCTCGGCTTGCGGCTGGTCAAGAAGACCGTCAATTTCGACGCGCCGGACGTCTACCACCTCTACTACGGGGACGAGCGCGGTGCACCGGGTTCGATCCTCACGTTCTTCGAGTTCCCGGATGCGGCACCGGGTCGTGCCGGGGCGGGGATGATCCATCGGCTGCGCTGGCGGGTTGCGTCGCCCGAGGCGCTCGCCTTCTGGTCCCAGCGGCTCGCGCGCGAAGGCATCGAGCTCGAGTCAGACGCCGGCGAGCGGGCGCTGCGGTTCCGCGACCCGGAGGGCCTCGGATTGGAGCTCCGGGTCGTCGAGACCGATGACGAGCCGCTGCGCGCCCACGCCGCGGACATCCCCGCCGAGCATGCGCTGCTGGGCTTCGACGGCGTCGACGTGTACGGCGTCGACCTCGAGCACGAGGACCACCTGCTGACCACGGCGATGGGCTTCACGCGGACGGGGCGTGGCGAGTATCTCCTCGAAGGAGGCCGGCGGCGGGCGAGCTACGCCTACGACGAGCCACCCGCGGCCGCCGGGTTGCAGGGTGCGGGCACCGTCCATCACATCGCCTGGTGCGATCGCGACGACGAGCACGCGCACTGGCGCGAACACCTCGAGCAGGTCGGAGCGCGGCCGACGCAGATCGTCGACCGCCAGTACTTCCTGAGCGTCTACTTTCGCGAGCCGCGCGGCGTGCTGTTCGAGCTCGCGACGCCGAGCCCCGGGTTCGCAGTCGACGAAGACCCCCAACACCTGGGCGAGGAGCTGCGGCTGCCGCCACAGCACGAACACCTTCGATCGCAGCTCGAGCGGTCGCTGACGCCGCTGATAAACCCACGCGCCGACGCGGCACGGTCGTGAACCGCGGCGGCCGCTGAAAGGAGGGTCGATGGTCAATTGCACACACCTCGAGGAGGTCGTCGTCGACCGTCCCGAACGCGTCGCCGGCTGCGAGGATTGCCTTGCGATCGGTGGCCGATGGGTGCATCTGCGGGTCTGTCGCAGCTGCGGTCATGTCGGGTGTTGCGATTCCTCGCCGAATCGCCACGCCTCCCGCCATGCGCGCGAGAGCGCTCATCCAATCGTCACCTCGGTCGAGCCCGGCGAGGACTGGTCCTACTGCTACCTCGATGACGTGATGTTCGTGATTGAGAGCCCGCGGTGAGCGAGCCGCTCGGGGCGGGCATGGATGAGCCCCTCGATCGCGACGGTGCCTTTCCGCGTCTTGACGGCGAGCAGCGCGCACGGCTGCGTGCCGCCGGCGAGGTGCGCGCGGTGGCGCCCGGCGACGTGCTGTTCCGTGAGGGGGATGCCGGCTATGACTTCTTCGTCGTCGAGTCGGGCGCGGTCGCCATCGTCCAGGGATACGGGGCGGAGAACCGCGTGATCGCGATCCACGGTCGGCACCGCTTTCTTGGCGAGCTCAACCTGCTGACGGGCTCGCCACCGTACCTGAGCGCCGTGGTGCGAGACGGCGGAGAGGTGATCCAGCTGTCCTCGGCTCGGCTGCGCGAGATCGTCGCCGAAGATCAGGCGTTCAGCAACCTGATCCTGCGCGCCTTCCTGGCGCGCCGTTCGATCCTGATTGATCTCGGCGCCGGCGTGAAGCTGGTCGGCTCGCGCTACTCGAGCGACAGCCGCCGGCTGCGCGAGTTCCTCGCCCGTAACCGCATGCCGTATCACTGGATGGACCTCGAGGACGACGAGGAAGCCGACACGCTGCTGCGGGCCGTCGGGGTCACGGAGGCAGAGACGCCGGTCGTGATCGGCGGCCGAGGCGTGCTCCGCAACCCCTCCAATGCGCAACTCGCAGCGATGCTCGGTCTCGGTTCGCGTGGCGAGCCGCCGGCGATGTGCGACCTGGTCATCGTCGGCGGCGGACCCGGGGGCCTCGCCGCCGCGCTCTACGGCGCCTCTGAAGGACTCGACACGCAGGCGATCGACGCGGTCGCGTTCGGCGGACAGGCCAGCACGTCGTCGCGGATCGAGAACTACCTTGGGTTCCCGACAGGGATCTCGGGAAGCGAGCTGGCTGAGCGCGCCGTCCTCCAGGCGAGGCGGTTGGGCGCGCGCCTGGTCGTTCCAGCCCAGGCCACCGGCCTGACCCGCGACGACGGCCACTATGCGATCGAGCTCGCGGGCGGCGAGGTCATCAACGGCCGCACGGTGATCGTTGCAACCGGCGCCCAGTACCGCAAGCTCGATCTCCCCAACCTCGAGCGCTACGAGGGCGCCGGCGTCTACTACGCCGCCACCCAGGCCGAGGCACAGCTGTGCGCCGCCGACCCGGTGCTGATCGTCGGCGGCGGAAACTCGGCCGGGCAGGCGGCGATGTTCCTCTCCCGCCACGCCTCCAGCTGCCGCCTGCTGATCCGCGGCGCTGACCTCAGCGCGTCGATGTCGCGCTACCTCATCGACGAACTCGACCGCCGCCAGCAGGTCGAGCTGCTGACACACAGCGAGATCGTCGAGCTCAAAGGCGAATCCGCGCTCGAGGCGGTCGTGATCGAAGACGCCCGCAGCGGCACTCGCCGAGAGCTGGAAGCCAAGGCGCTGTTCGTGTTCATCGGCGCCTCCCCGCACACCGACTGGCTGCGCGGCCACGTCGCGATGGACGAGCACGGCTTCCTGCTCGCCGGCCGCGATGTCCAGAGCGAGGACCTCGCCGCGCACGGCGACGAGCCCCCGTTCTTCCTCGAGACCAGCCAACCCGGCATCTTCGCCGTCGGCGACGTCCACTCCGGCTCGATCAAACGCGTCGCCTCAGCCGTCGGCGAGGGCTCGATGGCCGTCCGGCTCGTCCACCAGCGCCTCGCCATTCACTGAGCGGCGCGATTGCCGGCGACGGCATGCGACGAGGTCGTCGAGTCGACCCCGACTGGCCTCATCCGCGACGCTGTGGTCCAGCCCGCCGGCTGCACCTCGACCGATGCCGGAGCCCGCGCGCCGGTGTTCGGGTTGGTGATCGTGGCGGTGTAGGTGCCGGCCGGCTGGCTCTGGGTGTTTGGCCAAGGTGTGCGGCCGACGCGCCGCCGTCGGACCGGCAGCCGTGCCACACACCGCCGGTGATCAGGTCCTCGCGCCACGGCCGGCGACTGCGAGCGCTCGCCGGACGGCTGGCGCGCAGACGACCCGCGAGCACGCGACGGCTTGCCCGCCGCCGAGCCGCGCGGCTCGCATCCGATCGCGACCGGGTCCCGGCCGGCCCGTGACACAGGCGCAACGGGGACCCCTCCCACGCGGCGCGGCGGTTGCCACAGCCGGCCGCTTCATACTATGGCTGGATGAAGCGCATCGGATTCCTTTCCTTCGGCCATTGGCAGCCGGCGCCCGGCTCGATGACGCGAACGGCAAGCGATGCGTTCCTGCAGACGATCGAGCTGGCTGTCGCGGTCGAGCAGCTGGGGCTCGACGGCGCATTCGTGCGCGTCCATCATTTCGCGCGCCAGCTGTCGTCGCCGTTTCCCCTGCTTGCCGCAATCGCCGCGCGCACGAACCGCATCGAGATCGGCACCGCGGTGATCGACATGCGCTACGAGAATCCGCTGTACATGGCCGAGGACGCCGCGTCGGCCGATCTGATCAGCGGCGGCCGGCTGCAGTTGGGCATCAGTCGGGGGTCCCCCGAACCCGCGCTTCGCGGCTCGGAGTCGTTCGGCTACGTCCCCGCGGAGAACGAGACGGATGCCGACCTTGCGCGGTCGCACACGACGCTGTTCCGGGCCGCGATCGAGGGGGCAGGCGTCGCGCTGGCGGACACCCGAATGACCGGCTCGACCGGCACGCTGGCGATCCAGCCGCAGTCGCCGGGGCTGGCCGAGCGGATCTGGTGGGGCGCGGGCACCCGTAAGACGGCTGTGTGGACGGCGGAGCAGGGTATGAACCTGATGAGCTCGACGCTGCTCACCGAGGACACCGGCGTGCCGTTCGACGAACTACAGGCCGAGCAGATCGCGCTGTACCGTGCCGCCTGGGAGCAGGCCGGCTGGGAGCGTGAGCCGCGGATCTCCGTCAGCCGCAGCGTCCTGCCGATCGTGAGCGACATCGACCGGATGTACTTCGGCGACCGGTCCGGTCGCGACGGCGCCGACCAGGTCGGCTACCTCGATGGAGCGCTCGCGCGCTTCGGCAAGAGCTACATCGGCGAGCCCGACGTCATCGCGGAGGAGTTGAGTCGCGATGCTGCGGTCGACGCGGCAGACACGCTGCTCCTCACGGTGCCGAACCAGCTCGGCGTCGAGTACAACGCGCGCCTGCTCGAGACCGTCGCCCGCCAGATCGCTCCCGCGATCGGCTGGCAGCCGGCGACGGACACCGCGCCGGCGAACGGGCGAAGCCCCGGCGAGGGCGCCGGCATCCCCGCGTCGGGCGAGCAGCAGGCCCGCGTCGCGTCAGGGCCCGGCCGCCCCGCGTCCTGACGACGTAGCGCTGGGGATCAGCGTGTCGTCGGGTACCGGCGAAGGCCGTTGAGGGCGAAGTCGAGTGCGCGCGTTGCCGCGGTCGTGCGCTCGGCGGTGGTCGCGATGCCGGTGAGCGCCCCGTTGATCATGTTCAGGACGAGCAGCAGGTCGTCGGCTCGCAGGTCGTCGCGCAGCAGATCGCTCGCCCGCGAGCGATCGAGCGTGGCGTCGAGGACGACGAGCATGCGCTGGCGCAGTTCGTTGAGCACCGGAGCCAGTGTCGCGTCTTCGCGCAGGACCCCGACGAGGTCGTGAATGCGCACGAGCATGTCGGCGGCGGCGTCCAGCACGATGAGGATCGCGAGGCCGTCGTCTTCGTGCTCGGCCACCAGCGCCTCGATCCGTTCGACGTGCTCCCGGCTGATCGCCGCAACGATCGCCGCGCGGTCGGGAAAATGGCGGTACAGCGTCGCCTGTCCAACTCCAGCCCGACGACCGATCTCATACATCGGGACATCCCGGCCGGAGCTGAACAGCTCACGCGCGGCGGTGAGGATCGCCGCGCGACTGCGCGCCGCGTCCTTGCGCAGCGGCGGCTGAGCGGTGCTGGCCAATCAATCAGGTTCCGCGTTGGGCTCCGGCTGAGATGCCGGGGCACGAGTCAGCAGCACCGCGCCGCGTAGCGCGTGCACGACGGCGCGCGACACGCTGCCGGCCAATGCTTCGCCGAGGCGTCCGCGGCCATGGGTGCCCATCACGACGAGATCGTGGCCCGCGGCGGCTGCCGTGATCTTCTGGGCCGGCGAGCCGTGCTGCAGCAGCATCGTCACCGACACGTCGGGCGGAACGGCATCCTGAGCGCGGCGCTGCAGTTCCGTGTAGAAGTTCTCGAGGTCGTATGGGCCGGCGGCCACGCTCGTCACGGCACCGGGAACGTCGGGGACCACCGTCAACAGCGTCAGGCGCGCGCTCTGATCGCGCGCGAGAGCGACCGCCAGCTCGAGCGCGGCCTCGCTGTCGTGCGAGCCGTCGTAGGCGACCAGGATGCGGTGGAAGACGCTCACGGGCGCTGCGACGGCGTGCGTGGTTTCGCGGACGCCGCGCCGAGACGCCGCTCGGCGTTCCTCGGACGGGGAATCAAAGCGGACAGCATTGTACGTATACTACCGGGCGATTCGACGACGGTCGTCCGCGGCCGAGCCTCGCCCCCAGCCCGTCCTCGCCGATCCTGGTTCGCCGCCGCCCACACGAGATGACCGCGCAGTCCGAAAGAGTGCATCCCAACATCACGCTCGCGGTGCTGGCGGTCGGTGCGATCGCCTACGCGGTGCTCAGTGCAGCGGTGATCCCCGCGCTGCCGACGATCCAGCGCGATCTGCACACCTCGGAGACCGGCGTGACGTGGCTGTTGACCGCCTACCTGCTGGCGGCATCGGTCGGCACCTCGATCCTCGGTCGACTGGGCGACATGTATGGCAAGGAGCGCGTCCTGCTGTGGACCTTCGTGATCCTCGCCCTGGGCACGCTGCTGGCAGCCGTTGCCAACTCGCTGGCGGTCGTGATCGTGGGACGGGCGCTCCAGGGCGCCGCCGGCGGGATCTTCCCGCTCGCCTTCGGCATCGTCCGCGATGAGTTTCCCCGCGAGAAGGTCGCCGGAAGCATCGGGCTGTTGTCGGCCACACTCGGTGTCGGCGGCGGATTGGGGATCGTCGGCTCCGGTGTGATCTTGCAGCATCTGAGCTGGCATTGGCTGTTCTGGATTCCGCTGATCGTGATCGTGCTCGCCGGGTTCTTCACCTGGCGTTTCGTGCCGGAGTCGCCGGTGCGCGTCCCGGGCCGGGTGAACTGGGGTGCGGCCGCGCTGATGACCGTCGGCATCTCGGCGGCCCTGCTCGCGGTCAGCGAGGCGACGACCTGGAGTTGGGGTTCGATCAAGACGCTGGGCCTGCTCGCGGCAGGGCTCGTGGTGTGCGCGGTCTGGGTCGCCGTCGAGGCACGCAGCAGCGAGCCGCTGGTGGACATGACGATGATGCGGATCCGGGGGGTCTGGACGACCAACGTCGCCGCGTTCCTGCTCGGCGCCGGGATGTACTCCTCGTTCATCATCATTCCCCAGTTCGCGCAGCTGCCGAGGAGCACCGGCTTCGGGTTCGGCTCCTCGGTCGTGGTGTCGGGCCTGTACCTGCTGCCGCTGACCGTGTCGATGATGACGATGAGTCTGCTCGCCGGCCGGATCGCGCTCCGCTACGGCTCGCGATTGTCGCTGGTGGTGGGCACCGTCGTCACTGCTGGGGCGTTCGCCCTGCTCGCCCTGGCGCACGCCCATCCGTACGACTTTCTCATCGGCGCGGGACTGATGGGCATCGGGATCGGCCTGGCCTTCGCCGCGCTGGGAAACCTGATCGTCGAGGCCGTGCCCTCCCACCAGACCGGCGTCGCGTCGGGGATGAACACGGTGATGCGAACACTCGGCGGGGCGCTCGGCGCGCAGATCGCCGCGACCTTCATCGCCGCGAACGTGGCCCACGGGCTGCCAACGGTCACCGGGTTCACCGAGTCCTTCGTGCTCGCGACGGCGTTTCTCGTCGTCGGCATCCTCGCCGCCGCGGCCGTGCCCCGCCGTCGCGCGTCGCGCGACACACCGGCAACGGACGCTCAGCGTGAGCGACCGGCGCTCGGCGGCCCCGCCGACCGCCCGGCCGAGACAGCCAATCCGCACGCCTGAGCGTGCCAGACAGCCTGCAGCGGCCCGGCGATTTCGCGGCGCCGACTCAGTGCGCAACCAGGGCGCCGGCGCGCTCCGCATGCGAGGCGTTGCGCTCGGAGCCCTGCAGCACGACCTTCAGCGCGCCCGAGTTGGCCGCGTCGGCGAACGTGTCGTAGGCGGCCATCGTGTCGTCGAGGGCGAAGCGGTGGGTGGCGAACAGCGACGGGTCCAGGCGACCGCTGACGATCAGACGCAGCAGCTGCGGGATGCTGAACGTATCGACCAGCCCGGTCGTGATCGTGACGTCGCGGATCCACAGCTTCTCCAGATGCAGCGTCACCGACTCGCCGTGCACGCCGATGTTGGCCACGCGTCCGCATGGCCGGACCAGCTCGGTCGCCAACTCGAAGGTCTGCGGCACGCCAACCGCCTCGAACGCGACATCCGCGCCGAGACCGTCGGTCAGCTCCATCACCGCTGCCACCGCGTCCTCGCGGCCGTTGTTGATCGTGATGTCCGCACCGAACCGCAGCGCGCTCTCAAGACGGCTGTCGGCAAGGTCGATCGCCACGATCCGCCCCGGGGTGTAGAGCCTCGCCGTGAGGATCGCCGCCAGCCCGATCGGCCCGGCGCCGACGATCGCGACGACGTCGCCGGGTGAGACCATGCCGTTCAGCACGCCGACCTCGAAGGAGGTTGGAAGGATGTCGGCGAGGAACAGCACCTGCTCGTCGCTCAGCTCGTCGGGGACCTTGTAGACAGAGTTGTCGACGAACGGCACGCGTGCGTACTCGGCCTGCAGGCCGTCGATCAGGTGCCCGAAGATCCAGCCGCCGCCACCAAGGCACTGGCCGTAGCGCCCCTGCTTGCAGTAGCGGCAGCGACCACAGGAGCTCACGCACGACAACAGCACTCGGTCACCGGGACTGACGGTGCTCACTCCGGCGCCGACCTCGAGCACCGTGCCCACGGCCTCGTGGCCGAGAATCGTTCCGGGGGTCGTCTCGGGCACATCGCCCTTGAGGATGTGCAGGTCGGTTCCGCAGATCGTCGAGGTGTCGATCCGGACCACCGCGTCGGTCGGGTCGATGATCGTCGGGTCATCGACTGTGTCCCAGCCGCGCTGGCCCGGGCCCTGGTAAACGAGCGCCTTCATGTCGGTCTCCTGTGTCGAGTTGGGCGGACGGGGTGTCCGGCTCGAGAGCTCGCAGACCGGACGGCGGCGGCGCTGACCGTTGCGCGATCGGCGCCGCCTGAACGTCACGCGGCGTGGATTGCGCCTCGGCCTCCCAGCGACGTGGTAGCACCGTGCACCTGATCACTATAGCATGATATCTAAATCATGATATGCTTTGCCTATGTCTATGGCTGCGGGCGTCACCCGCCGCTGGGGGTTCCTCACCAATCACGCCCAGGTCCTGGTCTGCATCGCCCACGATCCCGGGATCCGTGTGCGTGAGATCAGCGAAGCGGTCGGGATCACCGAACGCGCCGCGCACCGCATCGTCGCGGAGCTCGACGCCGCCGGCTACATCACGCGCAAGCGCAACGGCCGGCGCAACCAATACACGATCCAGTCCCACCTCCCGCTCCCCGACCCACTGGCGCGGGGCGAGAAGCTCGGCGACCTCCTCGCCGTCCTCGCGCGAGGGACTTGAGACGGCGCCTGCGCTAGGCGGGCGACGACCGCGGGCGTCCGCTCCGCGATCGAGGTGAGCCGGTTCGTGGCATCGTCGACGTGGTGACCCACGAGCAGCGAGCCCAGGGAAGAGGTGCGCCGGACGCGAGGTCTCGCGCAGTACGACAACGTGCTGACGCCCCGGCGTTGAATGCCGAGGCGTCAGCGTTTCCCGGAGAGGCTTGCTAGACGATCTTGAATCGATAGACGATCGGGGACTTGGTGCCGCCCGGTCCCACGGCCCGCACATACAGCACGTACTTGCCGATCTTCAGATGCTTGAACGTCTTCGTCGAGCCGCATGCCACGTACTTCGGCGACGGTGTCTTGGCGTGCTTGCGGGTCGGGAGGAGAACCAGCGCGCAACGGAACCCGGTCGACTGGCCGGTCGCCTTGAACTTGAACTTGGCGGTCCGGTTGCGTGAGCTGATCTGCTCGAACACCAGCCGCGTCCCCGGCGCCGCGACGCGGGCCTTGCCCCCCGCCGGCGGCGGGGTCACGACGACTGGCGGCGGCGGCGTGACGACGATCGGCGGCGTCACCGGCGCCGCGGGCACGGTGATCGTGATCTCCGCGTTCGCGGCCGGCCCCGCAACCCCGAGCGCGGTGAGCGTCACCGTGTACACCGCGTTCGTCGTCGTGCTCGTGTTCGCCGGGACGGTGATCGTTCCCGTCCCGTTGCAGCTCGCCACCGACGGCAGCGACAGCGCCGCCGCGCCGGCGGGGAGTGAGACCGCGCCGATGCTGCAGCTGAGCGCGCCGGTCGTCGCCAACGTGATGCCCACCGGTCCGCCGCTGCTCGAGGCGAGCGTCGTCGCCTGCGGCGTGAACGACGTGATCGTCGCGGTCGGCCCGGCGTAGGCGCTCTGCGAGGCCTCACGCTCGTACGCGAACGAGCTGCCCGGCGCTCCGATGATGTAGTGCCCCTCGCCGAACCCGGTGAACTTGAACCGCAGGCCCGAGCTGAACGGGATCGTGCCCGGGTAGGTCAGCGTGACCGAGTTCGAGCCGCTGCCCGACGGGCACGAGATGCCCGTCGGGTACACCA
>ODAK010004173.1_pt1 | contig 14857 bp, 10 predicted proteins | sample 1539591 | NCBI WGS metagenome assembly ODAK01 (sample SAMEA3539303, study PRJEB22396) | soil metagenome | biome: tundra; feature: field; material: soil | place: USA | collected 2010-05 | depth 0.15 m | reverse complement strand
TATCTCCGCAAGAACTCCGGCTGCATTGTGAACATTTCTTCAGTGCAGGGAATCGCGAATGAGCCGAACATCTCGGTGTACGCCGCGGCAAAGGCCGGAATCCTCGGGTTGACCCGTGGCTTGGCCATCGATTTTGCAAACCAAGGGGTGAGGGTCAACTCTGTGCTGCCCGGCGCGACCGCCAATACGGGTATGATGGAAAACGCTCTCGAATCCCTCGAAGATGCTCCCTGCGCGATCACATCTATCTGTAAGTCAATTCCCCTGGGTCGCATGGGAGAACCAGGAGATATCGCGGGCGCGGTCTACTTTCTGGCCAGCAAGGAAGCTTCGTACATTTCGGGCTCCTCCCTTGCAGTTGATGGCGGGCTACTGGCGAAGCTTGCCATTTGAGCTCCGCTTCTCATCCCGCGCACAGACACCGGAGCTTTGCCGCTCTAGTGCTGGTCAACTTTCTTTGGGCGGCGCAATACCCGGCCTGCAAAGTCACCACTGGAGACAGCAAAGCGGGGGTAGCAACGGATAGTTCGAATGGCGTCTGCTTTTCAAGGGACATATCCCGGATTCGGCAAACAACATTTTCAGTATCGTCTTGGTTAGCCGCACGACAACCCTTTTCATCGGCGTACACCTTGAAGTAGTCGGGGGTGATCTCCTGCATGGTCTCCTTGCCGACGACGCCGATAGTCAGGACCCTTTTTACGGGACGATCACACGATAGCCGGCGGTCAAGAGGAAGCGAGTGAGGTTGTCGCAATCGGCAAAGGGGGCTTGCGGTAATAGGGCTTGTACAGAACTTCAGGAGCGTATTTCCGCCAATCCTTTGGATCGAATGGAAGAGCTAACGTGAAGTGGAGTGCCTGGCAAGTTTTTACCAGTGGCTTTGAGACAAACTGGACCAACGATCAGCGCGGAATGGCACGAGGAAAAAATGCATACTCCGGAGCAGATCGTGAGCCAACTGCGAATCACTCTGCGATCGATCGCCTTTACTGATGGGAGCTGGGGCGAGAGGATTCAATTGCAACGGCCGTACAGGTGGAGGAGTGTTATGCGGAATCTCTCAGAATCAATATGGCCCGAGAGGCCTTGTGTGTCCGCCAATAGCAGTGAAGGAGCCTTGACGCCAAATTGGCACCGAGTTGGGATCAGAAAATCAGCAGACGGAAGATCCTGCGCAATGGCGCTTATCCCGATGTTTTGCTTCCTTCTTTCCTCCGTCTATGCCGCTGGCGTCGATACGCGTTCGATCCTTCCTCTCGATACGGACGACTGGCAACTTACGCGCTGCGCTGTGGACCAAGGCGAAAAGTCCGGTATGCCGGTTCAGCCAAGTTCAGAGTTTCCATCGATTCGTGTCAGCGTTCCAAATGATGTGCACTCCACCTCTTTTGTGAAGGACCCGCTTGGTCAGTCCCCCGATGTAGTGGATGTGAATAACAGCGAATGGTGGTACACGAGAAAGTTCCAGACACCAACGATTTCTTCCGGCCGACAGGTGAGACTGATTTTCGATGGCGTCGACTACTTCGCCGATGTGTGGCTCAACGGGACGAAGCTCGGTAGCCATGAGGGCGCGTTTACGCGCTTTGAATTCGACATCAGCGATCTGATCGCCAAAGGCGAAAACTACATTGCGGTCCGTGTGAGATCTCCCTGGAAGGTTCCCGGAAGATCCCATTACGAATTCATGAAGGGTGGTTACGAGGAGAACTGGGATGCTCTGCCAGGTCCGGGGCAGGTGGTGTTTCCGCTAGGGCTTCACCGCGGGGTGCGCCTGGAGATTACGTCATTCACACGTGTAGAGGATCTTCATGTGTGGACCACGAGCTTGAAAGATGGGGTGGCGGAGTTGCGCTCTTCCATTCACCTCTTAACCAGGCGCGGAGCGGCGGCTGGGACGATAAGAGTGTCAATAAAGCCGGAGAACTTCACTGGACCAGCCATACCCATTCCATCTCGGGCCTTTTCCGTCGCGGAGTCGTCGAACGATGGCACGCAGGTCGATTTCAATATTGAAGTTAAAGATCCCCATTTGTGGTGGACGTGGGATCTCGGTCCGCAGAATCTATACCGCGCTGAAGTCGTCTTGCTCGACCAGAGCGGCAGCGTCCTGGATTCGATCTCGACTGTGTTTGGCATTCGGACCGTCGAACGTAATTCGAACCTTTTGTACCGCATTAACGGCCGCCAGGTTTTCGTGCGCGGCTCCTGGTACGCAATGTCGAGCCTTTATACGGCTGCAACCGGACGGTGGACGTATGAGAAGGACCTTAGGTTGGCCCGCAATGCCAATATGAATTCCCTCGTCACCTACACGGTCATTGAGAAAGACGAATTCTACGACCTCGCCGACCGGCTGGGTATGTTGCTCTTTATCGAGCTTCCTTTTAATCAGCAGGGACCGATGGATGCCTTAAACAAGAATAATGCGCGCAGAAGGGAATTCATTGAGTGGTCCTCAGGAGAAGTGAGGCAGATCGTAAGGAATCTGCGGAATCATCCCTCCGTCGGGCTCTGGGGGCCCCTGTCTGAAGTCACCACGGACGGTGTGGAGTTTGGAGGGAGCCCCAAGATAGTCGAGGCCGCAGATGGCTACGCGATGTTCCTGAAAGCAATAAAAGGGGTGGTTGAAACGGAAGACCCAAATGCCTTGTACCATCCCAGTTTTTGCGACTTTGGCGAGAAGCACTTTTGGGAAGGTGGCCTAGTCAATGGGAGTACGTATGACCAGCAGTTCGACGAATCGGCCTCCTTCATCTCGGAATATGGAGCGCTGGGGGCGTTCCCCTATGAGGATGCTGCACGAGCTACCGACGTGAACAAACTCTGGAATGACGCCCCAGGGAACTGGTCGCCGTACCGTGCCTCTATCCGAGTGAAGGATTTCTCCTACGCTCTCCCGTGGCAGTACACCGGTATGGACTTGAATATGGCCTTTATCGGCTCTGTGATCACGCGGCACCTGGACTCATTTCGCGACTACATCAACGCTTCGCAGATATACCAGTCGGTTCTGTACGGGTACGCTGGTGATGCGTATCGCAGAAAGATTTTCAATCCGATCAACGGAGTAAGAAGCTGGATGTTGAAGAGCTTCCCAGAGGTTCCGGTAGGCGGATACGGCGTCGTTGACGCTTTCGGCTCCCCGCTGCCAGCTTACTACGATCAGAGGCGAACCTTTTCTCCCCTGACCATGAGCTTCGCGATCAGAAATCCCATCGAGTCCGTCTCCGGAGGCTCCGAGCTCAAGGTACCGATCTGGATCTCCAATATCGGCGGAGATAAACGGGATGACTTGTCCATCGATTACACGCTCTACGATCTAAGTGGCAAAACGCTTCAATCCGGAAAGGCGACCACCTCGGTGCCCGCCTATCGGGCCGAGGAGGTGGCGACGGCAAGCATACGGCTTCCGGTCGAGGCTGGCATTTACATTCTGCGTGGCCAGGTGCGTGAAACTGGACAGGAGATCGCTCACGCCAGCAGCTTTGTGAAGGTAGCACCGCCAGCCACTCGCCGCTCATTGCGGGTCCTCGTGATCGGTTCGCCGGAGTGGGCGATGCCGGTCGCCGACTTTCTCCGAGGTTTCGGCGCAAAAGTCACAACAGCGCTTGATGAAGAGACTGTTGTGCGGCCCCCTCACTTCCCCGCATCTGCGATGGACATTAAGCGCGACTACGACATGATATGGCTTGCCGGGTACGCCAATTATTGGCGGGAAGCACCCGGGGCTCTGAGTTCAACTATGCTGGCCGCCGTGCGCGATGGAGTGACCTTTGTCCACTCTGGAAGCATGGCAAGCTATCACGGCGGCGGTGATAACACCGCCGCGCTGGACCTGACACAGCTCGCGGAGATGCTGCCGGTGACGGTTAAGCATGAAAACGACGTTTACCTGAAATCCACGAATCGTGCCGGAAATGCCCCGAATGCATTTGTGTCGCAGGAGAAATACCAATTGAGTGCGACGGACAACGCTCCACTCTGGTTACGGAATGTGGCGCTTTCCAACCTGGCGCCAGAGAGCTTTCACATGCTAGAGGCGAAGGCGGGGAGTGAGATCCTGCTCAGGCTGAACAATCTCCCAATGCTAGCCGGTGGGCGCTATGGAAAGGGCAAGACCATCGCTTACATGGGGTTTGGGCCTCAAGATGACGTTGGGGCCAAGCATAAGCCCATCATCCTCGACCGCGCGATCGTCGAATCACCGCAGGGCCATTTGTTCGCCATCGTGAGCGCGGCGATATTGGCGCTCGCGGCCGAAGAGAATCCTCCAGTCAGTATTGAAGAGACGATCGAAGATCGCGCAAGACCGCTATTTGAAAATCTGCTTGCTATGAAGCCTGCCGAGGGGCCGCTTGTCTCGGCAACCTGGACTCACGACGGCGATGGCCACCCGGTTGGGCATGTTCGAATTAAAAACGGAAACGAGTTCACCCTTAAACTTCGCGTCCGATTAACCGGATCCGATGTGCAAAGCGGCCGAATCCTGCAGTTGTGGAGCGATCAGTACTTCGACCTCTTGCCACACGAAGTCGTCGAAACGATGGTCACACTTTTGAAAGCGGATACGCGGCGCTCTGCGCCGCTTGCCATCATGGTCGAAGCCCCTTCGATAAAGGAAGGAAGCGAGCATCCCGGCGGATTTGGGCGGAAGTGCTTCATTCTGGTGACGGAGGACTACTCTAGGCGAAGCACCCAGGCATGCTCCCCCGGCCAAGCGGCAGCGCGTCACGGTCTCAAAGTAGTATGCAGACTGCTAATCACCAAGCCCCGGCTGTCAACGAGGTTGAAATAGAACGCCCTGACTCCCGCCGGAAGAGTTGCCGTCACGTTTGATTGGTTTGATTGCACGTTCGCCGCAACCGCTCTCCCGGCATACTCTTTCCACGGGCCCCCGTCCAATGTAAACGTCAGTTCAGCTCGGGCAATGGGAACCTTCGACCGGTATATGACCCACGCGCGAGATCCTTGCATACCCGGCTTTCCGACTCTCGCCAGCGGTATGCCGGATCGGGAGTACTGGTCCGCAAACGCGTGTATCTCCTCCGGGATCGCGCCTTCCTCCTGACTGTGCGGCATGCGCATCCGGATCGACAGTGCCGGTAACCGCTGCGGCAACAAATAGGACTTCTGCAGTGAGTCCAGCGGGTACGCAAAATCGTTAGTCCCGGCAACCCAGAGCATCGGCATCCGGGCGTTTCTCAGATATCGGGAGGGATCCCACAAGCCCAGCCATCGACTGGCTTTAATGGTTCCCATCTTTTGAAAGTCCGGGACCCACACCGAATCCTCGCCGAGAAAGCCGCACCCGTACACTGGGACTGCAAAGTGGAAGCGCGAATCGACTGCTGCGGCCAGTGCGGTCAGGTACCCACCCCAGGAAATGCCCGTGATTCCAATGCGCCTTGGATCTACATGCGGAAAGGACCTGAGTAACGAATCGGCAAGGATGATGTCTGCAATCGCGTGGTAACTCCATTGATCCGGCGGCGCCAGATCCGTTTGCGAAAAGGAGTCCTCCCAGCAGGCAGGACCAGAGAATTCGTTGCGGGGGCGATGCACATCAAACGTCGGCTCTCCATAGCCCTTCGACGGCACGCTCCCGCAGGTATCGATCGCGATGGCGGCATAGCCTCTGTCGTTCCACAACTTCACCCAGTCCGCAAACGCGGTTCCGCCTCCGCCATGCACCAATACCATGGCCGGAAACCGAGTGGCGCCCTTCCCGGCTGGCTCCCCATACCAGGCAAAAACCCGGGTGGGCCTCCCTTTCCAGTCTGGCCCGGCATAGAAAAACGCGCGCAGACCGTCAGCTTGCGGAGAACCGGCAGGAAACATGCGCGGAGGTTTCGAAAGTCTTTCGAGGTCCCAGGGCCCTGCACTCCAGGCAAACTGGGCTAAACAGAAAATGATCGCGAAACAGAAATGGGGCGTTGATCCTCGCCAGGGAAATATCTTGATGCTCTCGACTGTTGTCATAATTTCCTTCTGGTGCACATGCAGCAGTTAAGACCGCACCCCGTGAAGCACAGAAAGGCTCAGCTCTGTCGAGCGTCTCTCTCCGGGCGTAAAGACCAAGGCGGTGCCGCGGTCCAGCGAATGCGCAAGTCCTGCTCCAGGCATGCTGCTGAACGGCTCCAGGGCGGCAACGCGGCAGCGGCCGTAGAACGGGTAGCCGAAGCTTCCCCCCCATTCAAGCCAGTACCACAAGTAAGGGAATAGCTTCTTGTCCCAGGTTAGCTGGACCCCCAAGCCAAGGGAACGATTCAGCAGCTTGTACTCCCCCGTATCCAATTCGGATAGATAGCCCATCTCGCTGATGCGCTCTTTCCCTACCGGCAGCAGGCTCAGATCGACGGTCGCTCCCTCTTTCGCAGTTGCCATCGGCCACGGGTGAGAGGTCTCTGGTGCCACACGTCCAGTCGACGAAACCTCCGGTCGATGAGGTTCGTATCGCCGGGCGGAAGTCTCGATCCGCGCACGTCGAAGTAGTTCGGTCGCCAGGGCAGGATGGTGTCCCCACATGGCAGGGAAACTCTCCTCGGCTTCATTTCTAGCTTCTTCTCTAACGTTCACCGTGAGGGACCCTCGTTCAATCGAGACCTCGCGAACCAGCGTGAACGGTGTCCGAGCCAACTTCACCTGCATTTGGACTGATACCTGCGACGGCTTTTCCGAAATGACGTAGTCCCAGTCGGCGTTGGAAGCCTCTCCGTGAAAACCCAGAGACGCCCCGGCATAAATACACGGGTCGCCGCCGTTCGGAAAGATTCCTTGCCACCCCCCGCCGTAGCTGTCCATCCACGCAGCCTCGCTGCCTCCAAACGCCGCGCTTGCAGGTCCCGCCTTGTGCAGACCCCACGGCGCTTTCCACAGAACGTCAAAGTTGAGCAGCTTGTATACAACCGAATAAATCTCCGCGCCCTTTTCCGGGAGAACGACAACAGTGAGATGCTCGTTCTCGAGTACCACCGCTTTGTAGCCGCGGATGGTCGACTCTGCGATAAAACAACGACTAACCGGCATGAGTTCCTATGGACTGATGAAACAACGCCACCAGCTGATCGGGGCGGACAGCAACATACTCGGGCCCAAGTTCCCTGGCGATATCTTCCACCATATCCATCGTGATCAGCCAATTTGCCAGGAAGACGTGCAGAAAGAACGGGCGAGTAGCCGGCGTGCCTTCTTGAATCTGATGCACCGTAGTTGCAACGGCTTGGCGGCGCCCTTCAAACGTGAAAGTGCGCTCGCCCGGTCCCGCATTGACAGATCGGAACATAGGCTTTCCGCCCACGGTTGTCAGCAGATTGTCCGCGGTCGTTGCGTGGGTACGCCCATAGTTTGCAAAAATGCCTTCGATTCCCGAGATGGAGGCCATCTTCTCCAGGCGTTCCGGTGACATCTCCGCGAATGTGCTCAAAGTGGTCGCGTCGATGCGCGCCCGGTAGCGTCCGGAAATCGCCAGGTATTCCTCGAGGATCTCCTTCCTTCGCGGCTCAGGGTAGGCGTCCGCAAAACTGTCCTCATGGATGTAGCCAACGCCGGTCAGGGCATTCATGAAGCAGTCTCCAGAACGTCCGTGGCGGTAGTAGTAATCGAGAATGTCCGGCATGGTATCCGAGGCTGTTGCCCCGACTTGCCAGCCCAACGGGACGCTGCCGTGCTTGGGGTCGTCAAAAAGCTTCCGGTAGTAGTGGCGAAGGAAGTTCAGCCCGTCTCCATCGGACCGCGCAAAGGTGAAATAGACTTTGCCGCTTTCCAGGTGAATTGGGGCGGCGCTCTTTTGTTTCAGCGTCGCTTGGGTTCCGGAGTGCACCGTAAGGTTGCTCACTGTCGGCGAATAGCCGTCATAGCCAGAGCAGACTTCGAATTTTCCGCATTGGCTGGCAAGGAGGATTCCGTCCCACTCCCCAATCCCTTCCTCTGCCCCAACGCCATTGCCCGGCCAGCCAAAGCATGGAATATTCGCGGGCCATCGAAGGAAGAGCTCCCGTGCGAAGTTCAGTTCCGCTTCCTGATCGGCCTGCGGGTTTTTGGATGCGTCCTCGTTGGAGGAAATCCAGACTACCGGAATCTTGAACGCCACCAGATAGTCACGGACCGCTGCGGTTGCTGGATCGAGCATCGCAACCGCCGCGTGTGACAATCGACTTTCATATCTCGAAAAGAACCAACGGTACGCTTCCACATCCTTTTTCCAGTGCAGCCGCCGAAGGTCGTATCCCACCTTATTGTCGTCGGGGTAGGCCCCGGCGGACAGGTTGAATTGGTCTGCGATGGCGGGAGAGGCAACAAGGGAAGACTCAATGCCGGCGAGCATCGTGGCCACATTGACTGAAGCCGGAATGGCAGGATCGGTGATGAACATCGAACCGACCTCGGGAAGGAATCTGGCGAAAATGGAGCCAATCTCCAGTGTTTCTACCGTGTCGATATCGCCCCGTTCCCGCAGCCAGTCGAGCCAAAGCTCATCGTAATGGTCTTCGATCAGGTAAAGACGGGGTTGCCTGCGGTTTACGATACCCTGGAGACAATGGAGCGTAAGCCGGAAGTCGGTAGCATGGGAAGTGAGTTCGCGCAGATCAAAGAGGGCCAGCTTTCTCGCTGGAGGCGGAGATTTTGGGCAAATCGAAGTCCTAAGCGTCGATGCCGATGCGGTCTCCGCGATGATCTTGCTCGCGCGAGAACTCAAGGCCAGTGCGCCGGCCGCCGTTCCGATGGAAAATTCTCTTCTATTCATACTGTGCTAAAAGAGTATACTCATGTTCGATCATATATCGCAAGACCCGAAGACCGATCTTCAACTATGATCTACCGAATGGAGGCATTGTTCCTCGATAGCCTATGAAAGCCCAAGTCTTCGCACCTCTCGCAAATAAGACAATCCGCACGCAGGCCGCGGAGCGGCTGCGGAATTCGATCATCGAAGGCAGTCTGCCCATCGGCTCCCGCATCGTGGAAAGGCACCTGGCGGAACAACTCGGTACTAGTTTGACAGCCGTGCGAGAAGCGGTGATTCAGCTAGAAAGCGAAGGGCTTATCGTTAAGAAGCCCAACTCGACAACCCATGTGGTCTCACTGGAGCCTGCGGACATCGCGCAGATTTTCGAAGTTCGCGAAGTTCTTGAGACATATGCATTCGAGCTCGCCGCAAAATTGGCCCAGCCCTCCGATATTGAGCACCTGGAGGGCTTGCGCGCATCAGTCTTAACTGCGGCCCGTCGCCGTGAACATCGCGAATACATTCAGAGGGACCTACTGTGGCACGATTTCATTTGGCGCATTCCAGCGAACCCGTGCCTCCACTCCGCCATTCGAAGACTGGTGCTTCCACTCTTCATGTACAGTTCCCTCCAGATGTCCGAGCGCCAGGACTTCGACCTCGTGAAGGACAACGGGACCCACGATCCTCTTATTGATGCTTTACGTGGCGGCAAAGCGCGCGAGGCCAGGCGGGCGTTTCTTTATGCGTTGGAGCAGTGGCGTTTGCAAATCCTCTCGGGCGAATTGAAGCCTGGCCGATGACGATTGGTGAAGCTTCGCACTGTGCATATCCAGTGAGCGGGCTAAAGAGGATTAGTTAGTGGAACCGGTCGGCTCCCCGAGGAAATCCGCTATCGGGCCCTTCTGACATGATCGGAACACCGCTATGGCATCCATAAATCTCAAGGGCATCACCTGGGATCACACGAGGGGATATCTACCCGTGCTCGCCGCTAGTCAGACGATGCACGACACAATTCCCGACATTCAAATCGAGTGGCACCGGCGATCCCTGAAGGAATTCGGAGACCGGCCAATCGAGGAACTGGTTGACGCTTATGACCTTCTGGTCATAGACCATCCATTCGTCGGCTTTGCAGCTGAGGCGGGTATCTTGCAGCCGCTCGAGGCGCTCCTCCCCGCTGTTTTGCTCGAGGATCTCAAGGCATCATCGGTTGGCAGGTCCTGGGAAAGCTATTGGTTTGACAATCGTCTTTGGGCCTTGCCCATCGATGCGGCCGCGCCCGTTAGCGCATGGAGACCCGATCTCTTTGCGCAGCCGGAGCAATCCTTGCCTGGCACGTGGCAGGAACTCCTTTCTCTTGCCCGGGATGGCGGGGTAGCCATAGCGGCGGCGCCCGTCGACTGCCTGATGATGTTCTACATGCTTTGCTGCGCTTTTGGAGAGGAACCGTTTGCGTCAGACTCTCTGGTCGTTTCCTCAGATGTTGGCGGCAAGGCACTGGAAGCTATTCGTGAGCTTCTCGCGTTATGCGATCCCAATTGCTTGACTCGCAATCCGATCGCGACCTATCGGCTGTTGAGTTCCTACCAGAGCAAGCTAGCCTACTCGCCCTTCGCATTCGGGTATTCAAACTATGCCCGGAAAGGCTACGCCGCACATCCCCTGAGCTTTGGGGATCTGGTTTCAGGGCCACTCGGCGGCGAGCTTCGGTCCACCCTCGGCGGGACGGGCATCTCCATCTCTTCTCATTGTTCCAATATCGAAGCCGCCGCCCAATTTGCCGCACTCATCGCATCCGGTCCATTCCAGCGGACCGCTTACCTATGGAGTGGTGGACAGCCGGCGCATCGCTCGGCTTGGCTTGACCAGCATGGGAACGGGCTATGCGAGGACTTCTTTCGCTCCACGCTACCGGTGCTGGACCGCGCCTATCTCCGACCCCGCTACAATGGATACATCTTGTTTCAAGACAGGGCCAGCGAGGTCATTCACGACTATCTAAGCCTAGGAGGGAATACCGGTTCGGTGCTCGCACGACTGGAGCATATCGCGCACTTGAGTCGACATGGCTCATCTATTTGATCCTCCTGACTTGCCGAGAGGCGAAGCCATTGACCGCCGCCCCAGTCAGAACGTAATGGTCAGGCCTCCATCGACAACGAGCGTATGGCCGGTAATATAGGTTGCGTCCTCCGATGCTAGAAATACGGCTACCCGGGCTACCTCGGCGGGTTCGCCAGGCCTTGCCAAGGGAATCTTTCTCTCCTTGACATACCAGGTTTGAAAATAATCCGTCTTCGTCTCATCGACTCCGTTCACAAAGGACATCGGAGTGTGTATGCAGCCCGGAGCGATGGCGTTGGCGTTGATCCCGAAAGGAGCCAGTTCCACGGCCAGCGATTTCGTAAAGCTTATGATCGCTCCTTTGCTGGCCGTGTACGCACCAGCCTTCGCTTCGGTTGCAATAGCCTGGGTTGAGGCTAAATTGACAATCCGGCCCCAACCGGCCCGAGCCATGTGCGGCGATACGAGCTTGCAGAGGACATATTGCGACTCAATGTTGACCGCTTGCGTGTGTCTCCAGTGTGCCAGCGAAGAGGTCGATAAATCCTCGCAGTATGAGACGGCGGCATTGTTGACCAGAATGTCCATTCGGGACTGCTCCGCCGTAATGTCGTTGACAAGCGCTTCCAAAGCGCCGTGGTCTGTCAGGTCCACTTTGCGGGGGTGAAAGCGGGCATTTTCCTGCGCGGGTTGGTCCCTGAGGTCGATACCGTAAACGACGGCCCCTTCCTTTAGGAACTCCTCTGCAATCGCCGCTCCAATGCCTTGAGCCGACCCTGTCACCACTGCCACCCGGTTCAAAAGCTTCATGCTTCCCCCCAAGAACCACCGCAAACGCCCCAGCCACCCTAGCCTTCACGATACTCGCAGATTTTCTCCTGTCCGCAGGTCCAAATGTGTTGTTCTGTGTTACGATGATCTATCATATAGCTTTATGAGGAAGGATCCCGAATGAAGATCACCGATGTCACCTGTACCGTGCTAGTGGTTCCCGATTGTAATGCGGATGCGTGCGATTCCGCCCAGGACACCGTTGTCGTTACCGTGCACACGGATGAGGGTATTGTTGGTATTGGCGAAACGGATGCGAACCCGTGGATCATCAAAGCCACCATCGAAGCGCCTGGCACCCATATCATGGGCCTTGGCCTTCGGGAACTGATGATTGGTCAGGACCCGATGGAGCCGCAGGCATTGTGGGACCGTCTTTACACATTTACTGCAATGAACGGCCGAAGAGGTGCAGGCATCTGCGCTATTGGCGCTCTTGATATGGCGGTTTGGGACATATATGGCAAAGCCACAGGGCGCCCCGTGTGGCAGCTCCTCGGCGGTCTACGGCAAAACGAAATTACGCCCTATGCCAGCTTGTTGCCGACAGGACGAACCCTGACACAGTACAGGGAGAGCCTGCTCTCCAAGGCAAAATGGGCCAAGGATTTCGGTTTTCGCGCGGCCAAAATGGAGTTGTGCCTGCAGGGGCCCTACGCCCACAACCTTCTGCAAGTGGGTGATGAGGCAGTTGTCGAACTGGTCGCCGCCTGCCGGGAGGTGGTTGGCTCCGACATGGTGATGATGGTCGATGTAGCCTATATGTGGTCGGATTGGAAGGCCGCGCTCCGCATCGCCAGGCAGTTGGAACGCTACGATATCTTCTTCCTCGAAACGCCGCTGCGGTTGGACGACCTCGACGGATACGCGAGATTGGCGGATGCTACCTCCATTCGCATCGCCGCCGGAGAATGGCTGAACACACGTTTCGAGTTCGCCGACTTGATGGACCGCGGTCACGTGGACGTAGCGCAGATAGACGTTGGTCGCATTGGCGGATTTACGGAAGCCATGCGGGTGGTAGACATGGCACTTGATCGCGGAAAGATCGTCGTTCCGCATTGCTGGAAGACCGGTATCAGCGTTGCGGCGACAGCCCATTTAGCCGCCAGTTCTTCCAATTGTCGGTTCATTGAGTTCCTCCCGCCGTTCGCGGCCGAATCGGCTCTGCGGCGCGATCTTGTCTCGGAGGAACTACGAATTGAGAACGGAATGCTCGCCCTGCCCAGCAAGCCGGGACTAGGGGTCGAATTGAATTACGATTCACTAGCGTTGTTCAAACGCAGTGCTGAAGATTATGCGGAAACAAGGCTCGCCCAGTCCTCATCCGTGCCAGTGAATGTGATGGTTTGACGGCAGGTGAGGGCGAATTTCGGTCCGTGTTTACCCCGTACTCATCCGTCGTGCTGCGAATCCCTCGTGCGAGGGCGCAAAGCGACAGATTGGGACTCGAATTGCTCCACCTGTGCCATCGAATATAGCTTCAATGCGGCGGATTGCTTATGACTAAGACCAGTCGGCACAGGCTCCTCTACTTTGGCTGCCTGATTGTAGTGAACTTGCTTTGGGCGGCGCAATACCCCGCGTACAAGATCGCCAGCGATCACATGGGCGTCGCGACCCTCAATTTTTGGGTGCTGCTTCTTGCTTCGGCGATCCTGGCTCCGCTCGCCATTCGGGAGCGAAGATCTGTGCCCCGCGGCGCACGGGTCTGGTTCAAATTCGTCATGCTGGCGCTGCTCGGAATCATTCCGCCATCTGTTCTGCTCGCGTGGGGTGTCGCGCATTCATCCGGCGCCAACGCGGCAATCCTCTCCATGACGATCCCTGTGCTAATGAGCATCATGGGTGTGATGATGCTGAAGGAACGGCTAACAGTCATACGCGTAGCGAGCCTCGTACTTGCCCTCGCGGGCACGCTGCTTATCTCGCGTAGCGACCTGGCGGGAAGCTCCTTCCGCAAAGATCTGCTTCTGGGCAATGCGGTCATTTTTCTTGCGGGCGCCGGAAGTGCGTTCTTTAACGCGTACGCCAAACAGCTTCTCGACAAATTCAGCGAGACCGAAATCCTGCTGTATGGCTATCTCGCAGCGATTGTCCCGTGCGCCATAATTGCTGTCGCGACCGGAGAACATCCTTTCTATGACGTTCGGGCTTTTCCGCTCTCCGCATGGCTGGCTGTCCTATGTCTGGGAGGGCTTTCATGGGGTTCCGCCATGGTGCTTTGGATGTGGGTGCTGAACCGTATCGAGGTATCTCAGGCATCGGTTTCAGTCTATATGCTCTCAATCTTCGGAGTTATTCTATCCGCTCTTATGTTGCACGAGCACCTTGGTCTCGTGCAGCTGCTTGGTGGCCTTGTCGTGGTCGTTGCAACATTATGCGCGACGGAATTCGATCATCGCACGAGTCAACGGAAGAAGGAGACGATTTCAGATGAAGCCACGTCTTGATTCTCCCTGCGAGGCGAAGATCACAGCGGATACAGGAGACCTCTGCGGAGAGTGCCCTCTCTGGGTACCGCAGGAGCTGGCCATTTACTGGTCGGACATTACCGGCCGGCGCGTGCATCGCCTTGTCTCGGAAGCATTGGAGCCTGAACTCCTTTGCGAAGGCGCAGAGGTCAGCGGACTGATCCCTCACGCCAAAGGTGGGTTCACAGTGGTCAACAGTTTTGGGCTATGGCGTTGGGATGGCGGCGCGAGTTTCCTCCATTGCGTAAAGAGCGTTGATGATCAGCGCTGCCAATTGAACGATTGCATATCAGATGCTCGTGGCCGCGTGATCTCCGGGTCCCAGTTCTTCGATCCCCATGGCCCGTACGAACTTGGGAAGCTGTTTCTCTTTGAAACTGACGGCAGTGCCCGTATTCTCGACGAAGGTCTCCACCTCTCCAACGGTTTGGCTTGGTCCCCAGCCGGGGACTACCTTTATCTTGCTGACTCGGTTGCCCGGCGAATTTACAGCTACGCATACGACCTGGAATCAGGTTCGGTCCGCGATCGAAAGGTCCTCATTCAGGTGCCGTTGGATGAAGGCATGCCGGATGGACTTACTGCCGACTCAGAAGGGTTCTTGTGGTCGGCGCAGTGGTATGGCGGCTGCGTGGTTCGCTACGATCCGGATGGCAAGAAAGAGCGCCGCATTCATCTGCCTGCGAAGCAGATCTCCTCGGTCGCCTTCGGCGGCCCCGACCTGACTGATCTCTATGTCACGACTAGATCG
>ODAK010004172.1_pt1 | contig 14857 bp, 11 predicted proteins | sample 1539591 | NCBI WGS metagenome assembly ODAK01 (sample SAMEA3539303, study PRJEB22396) | soil metagenome | biome: tundra; feature: field; material: soil | place: USA | collected 2010-05 | depth 0.15 m | reverse complement strand
GGGCCCCAGCCGCTCGCGAATCCTGCGCCAGTTGCTCACCGAGAACATTCTCCTGGGATTCGTCGGTGCGGCCGGTGGTCTCGTAATCGGCGGCCTCTATCTGCATCTGATTCTGATTTCGATGCCCGCACGCGTTGCGCGATATATGGCGGGCTGGTCAAACACCTCGCTGAACGGCCGTGTCCTCGCATTCTCGCTGCTGCTGGCCGTCGCAGCCGGCATCGTCTCGGGAATCGTGCCTGCCATCGAAGCGCTGCGCCTCAATGTTTCGGAGCAATTGAAGTCGGGCTCGCGCGGAACTACCGGCTCCGCACGAAGCGGTCGCCTCAGAAACATCTTCGCGGTTTCGCAAATCGCGCTGGCTGTCGCTTTGGTCATTGGCGCGACCCTGATTTCAAAAGGCATGTGGGGTCTGTTGCATCTGGCCGATATCTACCAGCCCAACAAGGTACTCACCTTCAACGTAACCTTGCCGCCGGCGCGCTATGACACCGATGAGAAGAAGGCAGCATGGTACAACGACAGTCTCGCCAGGATTCGTACTCTGCCCGGCATCACTCATGCCGAACTGACGACCGCGCTACCATACACCGATAACGCATGGCTGCGCGATTGCACGATTGAGAATCGTCCCGTCGTTCCCGGCAAATTTCAGAGTGCGCTCAACTTGCCTGTCAGTGAAGGCTATTTCGCCGCATTTCACATCGCCATTCTTGCCGGGCGCGCCTTCACCGCAAGCGATTCACTAGGCTCGCAGCAGGTAGCCATCGTCAGCCGCAGATTCGCTACGCAGTATTTCCCCGGCCAAAGCCCGATCGGCCATCGCATCCGCATGGGCGATCCACGATCGACACATGAGCCATGGCTTACGATCGTTGGCGTTGCAGAGGAGACGAGCTACGCCATGTGGGACCGCGCTCTGGAGCCGGCTGTATACATGAGGGCGGCGCAACTGCCGCCGTCAGGAGCAACTTACGCGGTCATGACCGAGGGCGATCCGCTGGCCCTTGCCCCGTCCGTGCGCAAGTCGCTGGCCGCGATCGATCCCTCTCTGCCGCTCGATGTGGTGATGACCTACGAGCAGTACGAGCATGAGATTCTCACCGGCCTCATGTACGCAGCCGCGATGCTGATGGTTGACGCCGTGATCGCCCTCTTCCTCGCCGCAATCGGCATCTTCGGCGTGATGGCCAACCTGGTCGGCGAACGCACGCGAGAGATTGGCGTGCGGCTGGCGATGGGTGCCCGCCGCCAAGACGTACTGGCGCTGATCATACGCCGCGCGTCATGGCTCACCGGGATCGGCATCAGTTCCGGCCTTCTGCTCGCGTTCGGCTTGGCACATCTGGTTGCGAACCTGCTGCGTGGGGTGCGCCCGGACGATCCCACGGTTTTTGCCGCGATTACGGTCACGATTGCCGCCATTGCCCTCGGATCCAGTTGGATTCCCGCACGCCGCGCGTCGAGAGTCGACCCGATGCAGGCCCTGCGCAGCGAATAAAAGCTCCCGAATCTCGGCGTCTTCTAATTCGCGCTGTTGCTCGCCGGTCAGCGATATTTTGACCGGCCTGTTTCCGCGAAGCCAGATCTCCCTTCCCGGATTCAGCCCCAACGCGCCCAAACTCCGGCACAGGCGTCCAACTCATGCCAGGCATTCTGCGGGCAGAGCGGCTGCGCCAGCCCTTTGGCCGCCCGTAGCCCTGCCAGATACAATGGTTCTACGTTGCCGCAAATGGGCGATTCACTAATTCTTCATCAGGTTTGGAGCAGGTGCACGTGAGATTCATGTTCAGCCGCGGTCTGCGGCTTGAGTTGGTTGCAGGATTCGGTATCGCACTGGCGATGCCCCCGCTGGCACTGGCCGCGACTACTTCGCGGGGCGTTGCTTCTCAGACCACGCTGACCGCGGAGACGCGCGATGTTGCCGGGCACACCGAAGCCACCTTCTCCATCAACGTCCTTGGCGCGGATGGCCTGCCGGCCTCCGGCGCCGTCGTCATAGAGGACCAGGGAAAGTCACTGGCAGGCGTGGTGCTCAATGCCCAGGGCCATGCGAGTTCGACTCTTGCACTTCCTCCAGGGGCTCACAGCCTCAGCGCCATCTACACCGGCGACGCGGCGCACCAGCAATCCACATCGCCTCGCGCTGCGATTCAGGCACAGGCTGGAACCACGCCCGACTTTAGCGTTTCTGTTGCTCCCGCCACGTTGACCCTAAAGCAGGGTCAGTCCGGATCAGTTGTCGCCTCGGTCACGCCGGTGAATGCGGCCTCGCTCACGGCTCCGATGTTTGTGACTCTCTCCTGCTCGGGACTGCCTGACCAGACTTCCTGCACCTTTACCCCTGAAAATGTCGAGATTTCACCCAACGCCACTACAGCCGTCCCCAGTTCCATGGTGTTGGCCACCCAAGCCCCGTCTCTGGCAAAGGCGTCTCCATCCGCCCGCCCCGGTTCGAACCCCGTAGCGTGGGCCGTGCTCTTGCCCGGAACTCTTGGGCTTGCCGGTTTGGCATTTGGCGCGCGCCGCCGCCGCTGGCTCAGCCGGCTCGCGATGCTATGTTTTGTGGGATTGGTAACTGTCCTCGGCGCCACCGCCTGTTCGCCGCTTTACAACTATCACAATCACGGGCCGCCCACTAACTTGCCCACCCCAACCGGCAACTACAACGTGATCATCAATGCGCAATCGAGCAATGGAATCACCGCCACAACCAAGACCACAACGATGGTGCTCACGGTAACGAAATAAGCGGCTGTCACCCGGCGCTGGACTTGTATTCCGAGTCTGCGAAAATTCTCTGCAGCGACTCCCACTTTCGGTCGCCATCTCATCCAGCCCTGCGGCATTCCGCAGGGTTTTTCTCGCGGTCAACACGAAATGCCACACCGCGTCCCCTTTCAGTGGCAACATGTGAAGTGAAAATGTCCTGGCACCCTCTTCCCGCAGAAATCTACGCGCTGGTTGAACAGACGCCCGCAACGGTGCTGCTCGAGAATTCCAAGCCGGGGCCATCCTCTTCTAACAGCCTTCTCTTCACAACTCCGTTGCGCGTGCTGGTGGCTACACAGCCCTCTGAATTGCCGGGCCTTTTCGTGCAGATTGAAGAGGCCGCGCACAAAGGCCATTACGCCGCAGGATTCTTCACCTACGAGTGCGCCCACACCTTCGAACCAAAGGTCCCCATGCGCACGTCGAGTGCTGCGAAATTGGACACGCAGCCTCTGGCATGGTTTGGCATCTACGATCGCAGCTACCGCTTCGACCATTGCACCGGCCGCTTCATGGACGGCGATCCTCCCCGCCTCAGCGTCGCCCAACCCACAACCGCGTCCACAGCCGACGCGCCGCAACCGCCGTTAGCAATCAAATCCGACCTCACCGAGCAACAATACAGCGACCAGATCGCCGCCATTCACGAATGGATTCGCGCTGGCGATGTCTACCAGCTCAACTACACCTTCCCTCTCCGCACGCGCATCCCAACACCTCCTGCAGCGATCTACGCGCACCTGCGTGGCCGTCAGCCAGTCGAGTACGGCGCGTTTCTGCATTGTCAGTCGGAACGGCATCTACTCTGCTTTTCTCCTGAATTGTTCTTTCGCGTCGAATCGCAAGGATACACACGGCGCATCACGACGCAGCCGATGAAAGGCACCGCGCCCCGCGGCCGCACCAGCGCGGAAGATCACCGCATTGCAGAGTGGCTGCGCAACGACCAGAAAAACCGCAGCGAAAACGTGATGATCGTCGACCTCATTCGCAACGACCTCGGCCGCCTGTGTACATTCGGCAGCGTCAGTGTGGACAGCTTGTTTGCCGTCGAGCGCTTCCCAACTCTGTGGCAGATGACCTCGACAGTCAGCGGCAAACTACGGCGCGATATCACCTTCGCGGAAATCTTCCGCGCGCTCTTTCCGTGCGGCTCAATCACGGGAGCACCCAAAGTCCGCGCCATGCAACTACTCGCGGAAATTGAGCCGGAACCGCGCGGCATTTACACCGGCGCCATCGGCTACTTTTCGCGTGAGCGCACCGTCTTCAATGTCGCGATTCGCACCCTGGAATTGGAGTCGCCGGCCACCCAACCTGCGAGAACGAACGCAAGAATGGGCGTAGGCGGCGGCATCGTCATCGATTCCAACGCAGCCGAAGAGTTTCGTGAATGTCAGCTGAAAGCGGAGTTCCTCACGCGCCGCGAAGAGCCCTTCTCGCTGGTTGAGACATTGCGCTGGGATGGCGAGTATCCGTTGCTCGAATACCATCTTGACCGGCTTCAGGATTCAGCCAACTATTTCGATTTCGAATGCGATCGGGCCGTGACGCGCACATCGCTCCTTGCCCAGGTGAAATTGTTCAGCGATCAAACTCCGCACAAAGTCAGGCTGCTCGCACAGGCAGACGGTAACATCCAAATCGAGCACGAACCGCTGCCACAAGTTTCAACCTCGTCCAAACAAGCATCAGGCCGCGTCCGCATCTCCACAGAGCGTACTGATCCCGCGGATCGCTTTCTCTATCACAAGACCACCCACCGCCCTCTGTACGGGAGCGCGTGGAAAGCAGCAAGAGACGAGGGATTCGACGATTTGCTGTTTCTCAATACAGGCAATGAGGTCACCGAGGGTGCGATCAGCAACATCTTCATCGTGAAAAATGATCATTGGTTCACGCCGCCGATCGAGTGCGGACTGCTGCCAGGTGTCTATCGGCGCCACATGTTCGACACTCGCCCTGGCATCGAAGAGCTGCCGCTACACTTGGAAGATTTGATAACCGCCGACGCCATCTACATCACCAATGCAGTTCGCGGCCTGCGCCGCGTCATACTCGCTCGCTAAACAGCGACGGCCAAAGCATTCTCAACTCTGCGAACTTGATCGCCGGTGAGAATACTCTGGCCGTTGCAGTCTCGTTTCAAAAGCTTTGGTTATAGCAGTTTCGGGATTGGTGTAGACCGAAAGCACGCACTCAAGTGGCTTTTTCCTCAAGAAAAAGCCACCTTTCACCGCGCTCAAAAGTCTACGTGTATTCCGAAGCTGCTCTAAAACGTCCGCGACAACCCTGCAATTACCGTGTAGTCAGAGAATGCTGCATCCCCGTGCGTGTGGTTTGCATAATCCGTCACACTGGTTTTGCGGTTGCGCTCCATCGCCCACGGCCCGCTCGCATAAAACGTGTATCGGCCGCGGCCGTACATCATGCCCGGCTCAATCGAGATCACATACCCCGGACGCCTGAATCCGTTGCTCGATCCGAAGGCATCGCGCACCGGAACACCTTCCATGCGCCCACCCATGCTCAGTGCCAGGCCCCGCAGTAGCTTCACTCCGGTCACAGGTCGCGAAAATCCGCCTCGCCATAGATATTGATCCGTGGCTGAAACCACATTCTCTCCCGGAGCAGGCCGGCCCGTTTGTACGCCTGTCGTATCTTGCGGACTGAAAAGCCATGAGCCCGTGAAGTACGCAGCCGTCTTCCAGTACACCGGGTGATACGCCTCGGTAGCAAGGCTGAATCCCCACGTGCCATCGCCCGGCTGAATCGATTCATCGAACGGTAGAGTCGTGGTGCTTCCGTTCGACGATGTTTTCGTTCCCTTGGCGTCGTTGATGCCAGTAGGTAGCTTGAGTTGAGCAGAGAAATTTATGTTGCCATGATTCTCTGTCGGCGGTCTGAAGACCCACGACTGCACGCCTACGGTCACATCGCCAATGCCGCCGGAATGATACACGTTCAGCGGACTGCTCTGACCATGGCGTGATGCTGCCATTCCCGGAATGCTCGCGATCATGCTCAGGCGCGGTGTGAGTTGGTAGTTCAAGTCCAGTTCAAACAGGTCAACGTGGTTGACGACCGCGCTGTGTTGCGTCTGGCGCTGCACCTGGTAAACCGTGCCGATATAGTGACGGAACGAGTTGTACGTTCTAAAACCAGTTGTGACTGTAAGCCCGTGCAGCAGATTTGTTCCCGCATAGTGACGGGCGCTGGCTTCGGTCCCTGGATCGAGACCGGAGATGATGGGCTGTGGCGAGTGCGCCGCTACACATCCCTGGGCGTGTGCCACGGGTTGCATTGAAACTAGAGCGGAGAACAGAACGGCAGGAATAGCCATTCCCGGTGCCAGGAACTTTTTCATCTTATTTTCTCCATGTGACAGGTTTTGCTGACCTCAAAAATTCTCCCGGCGGGTCGTACCGCATGGCGGGGAGATCCGTGCGTGGACAATGCATCCGACCCTACCAGTTGCGCATGTCAAAAAGCTTCACCGATGCGGATGAGTTCCGTCTCCACCTATTGATGGAGCGTGCGCGAAGCCACAACCGGTATAGTCGTGTAGCCATGCTCAAACCCGCGCGTAGCTTGACTACCAGGCTGCTCATTTTCACTTCTGCAATGGGGCTTGCATTATCGATCTCTCCCGCACCCCTTGCGGCCAAACACCTTCCCGACCCCATTTTCAAAACACTCGATGGGCAGCCGAAAAAGCTCTCCGCGCTTCGCGGTCAAATTGTAGTGGTGAATTTTTGGGCGACGTGGTGCGGCCCATGCCAGGAAGAGTTGCCGCGCTTGACACAGATTGCAGCTTCCTACTCAGGCAAGCCGGTCAGTTTTATATTTATCTCCATCGATGAGAAAAAAGACCGCGCGAAAATCCCATCCGTCCTGGCTAAGCTTCACATCACGCTCGACAGTTGGGCCGACGCCGACACTGACACGCTCGGCCAATTTGGCTTAGGCGAAATCGTACCCGCCACCATGGTGCTCGACGCTCAAGGTGCAATCGTAGCCCGCGTGATGGGCGAAGCGAGAGAGGCAGATGTGCGCCAACCCGTAGATTGGCTGCTTCAGGGAAAAACCGGACCCGCGCCCAGCGCGCTTACCAAGCGCTATTGAGCACAAATCTCGAATGTGATGTCGTTGATCAAGTCCCTAGTCCCTAGTCCCTAGAATGCTATTGCGATACGGGAGGCGGGGCCGGAGCTTTGGGCGGCTTCAAATGAAGCGCGTTAGGCGAGGGCGGCCCTGCGATGGTAGGCGGAGGCGGAGGATTGTCGGTGCCCTTCTTGATGCGCAGGTCGCCGTTCTCCGCGGTCAGCGATACTTTCGGTCCTCCAGCGCCGATATGCCCGCTTACTGTCTTGCTCTCATCGCCGCTCACTGCCAAGGCGAAGTCGGTCACGATATCTCCGTTGCGCGTGCTGCCGTCAACGCTGGCCTGCGAGTTCGGCGGCAGCGTCACTTCAACGTCGCCTTTGCGGTTCCTGGCTTCAATCGCGTAGTTACCGCCCGGCTCAACAGAGATGCGCCCGTCGCGGTCATCCACGTATGTGTCGCCATATATCTGGCTGAGATCAACGTCCTTGGAGTGCGTCGTTACCCGCACCTGCCCCTTGGCCTGGGTCACGCGCAGGTCATCGGGATTCAGAGTCAGGTCGCCGGGAAGCGCTCCTACCTCGAGATCCGTAACCGAAGTATGCAGATGGATCGGCCCACCCACATTTTCCATATGCACGTCGCCAAAAAGCTCGCCGTTTAATGTGACTTTGCCTTGAATTTCAGAGAACGTGAGATCGTTGCATTTGCCCTCGGCCGTCACGTCGCCATCTATCTGATGCGCTGAGAAATCGCCCTTGTCGTTGGAGAACCGAACCTGTACCGATCCCTTGATCACGCTCAGATGCACGTCGCCATGCGTGGCAGTAATATTGACGCCCGCGCCCAGGCTCGCCGCTGTCACATCGCCGTGTCCTGAATTCACCGTGACCTGCGCGGTCTTGGGAAGCGTGATGATCAGGTTGAGCCGTCCGCTGTTGTTGCTGTCAGACTTGACCAGCACCGCATTGCCGCTGACCGTCACATGGGCAGCCTCGGCGGCAAAGATCTTGGCTGCTTCCATGTCTGAGCTGGCGAAGGCCACTGCATGGGCATGCACCTCGATGTTGGGCGAGTCCCCTGCGGTCACACTCACATCACCGCGCGGATTCTCAATCTGCACCGCTGCATTCGCCGGAATCTGCACGTTCAACACCTGCTGGTCCATATCGTGCTCGGGCAGGCCAAACATGTTGAAAAAATTGTCGTCATGGTCGCCCCATTCCGCGCGCATGGGACCAAAGAAGTTGTTATTCCAGCCTGAAGCGGCAAAGCCCAGCACCGCAAGCAGAATCAGGACTCCGACAAATCCACTGCCGCGCCGAACCGGCGTCTCCCGGCGCAGATCGAGGGCCCACTCGCCCAACATCGCAAGACCGGCGCCGATCAGCAGGATTGGCCACCAATGCCCGTACCAGCTCCAGAATTCCTGTGGAGCGATACGGCCGCTGTACATCAGCACGCCCACGATACCAACGGCCACGAGAATAATGGGACCGACCACCGACGGAACCCGCGGGCCATAGGCGTTACGGTAATTCGCCTTGTACGCGTACTGCTGCGCCTTCCATGCGTCGCGCTGTGCCCGCCACGCAGCCTTTTGCTGTTCGCGATAGCCGCGCCACTGGTTGCGCGGGTCGTACGGTGGCGGCGGCATCCCGCCCGGAGGTATGTTCGGAGGCACGCTGCTCATGACTGTCCCCCTTCGTTCTTGTAGTCGTGCGTGGGAACAATGGCCGCGCCCGGCTGCGGTTGTGCTGGCGCGGCTCCTCCGACCGGCGGATTAGGCCCCGCATAGGGAACTCCCGGATATGTGCCCGGATACTGATTCTGGAACGTCGGATCGTCGCCCGCCGCGGCCAAAGCGGCACGCTCGGCCAGTTTGAGCACTCCGATCAGAATCAGGAGCAGCGGAACAAACAGCTTCCAACTCACCAGGTCAGACTCGTGCAACAACGCGATAATTCCCAGCAACAGCAGGATGGCCGGCCCTCTCAGGCGTCGAATCAAGATATAGCGGTTCATTGCGTGCCCCCTTTTGAATCACCCACACGACGAAGAATGAGCCACACTCCAAGAGCGATAAAAATCAGCGGCCAGAGAAAGTGGACAAAACGCTCAGCCATGTATCCCATCTGGTTGAGCAACAAAATCAAGCCAAAGCCAATCAGCACCAGGGCCCCGATCGGCTCCTTGCGACGCCAGAAGAGCGGCGGCACCGGAGGAGCGGGCGGAACGACCGGATCGGTATATGCAGACGCCGAGTACGGTGCCTGGTACTGGCCCGTGTACGGTGTCGCATAACCACCCGAGGTTCCAGGAGCTGTCCAGTTCGGAGCCGCACCCGGATTCGGCGACTCAGGATTCACTCCCGGATTCGGCACTGGGTTTGGTCCGGGGTAAGCACCCGGATTCGGCCCCGGATACGTCGGACCTCCCGGATGAGGAGTGCGCCCGCCGAGGTTGAGCCAGTTGCCTACTTCGTTCAGCCCCAGCGGATCGGGCAGCGGAGTACCGTCGCGCAGAGCCTTCGCGGTGTGGAACGCCTCAAACGACTGGTACAGTACCCAGGCTCCGATGAATATCCCGAAGATTCCGTAGTGCGTTGAGATGCTGATCATCACCACGAAGATCACCACGTGGATCAGCCCTTTGAAATACTGCCCGTTGTACATGGCACCTACGCCGGGAATCAGGCCCAGCACCGCGGCCACCGACGGATTGGGCAAGCCGGGCGGTGGGGCAACAAAGGGCTGCTGATAGGTCTGAAACGACGCGAAGCATGGTTCGCAGAAAATCTGCCCAGCTCCCCCATTGCGAACGCAGGGCGCGCAGAGCGCCTTGCCGCAGTTCTGGCAATATGCAGTTGCCGGTACACCACTATGATTTACGCAGTCCATACTGTGCTCCTTTCCGGTCTTTCTTTTGCGGAGCCGCCGGAATGCGCGGTTCGGTCTTCAGGCTCGACAGATGCTTCAAGGTAATCAAGAGAATCTCTAAGCGCCGGGGTGCCCGACTGTTGCGGAGGGTCCACGCGGGATCCCCCGTCTTTATGGTTCGGAGTTTGTTTTGACTCCCCCGGGTTAGTTGGCTGCGCGTTTTTGGGCGCCTGGCCTTCGTTGCCTTCGCCTTGTGTGGTGCGGCGCAGTTCCCGCATCCGCGACTCAACCTCGTAGACCAGCCGCAAGTGATCGTAATAGCGAATGATCGGCGTCGAGGCCATCGTCAGGCGCCGCTCCATAAAGGAACGTACCGCCGTGGGTCGCAGATCGGACAACCGCAAATCGGTGAGGCGGACCCCGGTCATGTTCAGCGTCAGAGCGATCGAGAAGAAGGCCATGGCCGCTGTCATCAAAAGCCGCGGCTCGGCGAAGCGCCGAATGCGACCCACCAAACCCGGTCGCTGCCACGGTTGAGGCATGGGCAGCACATTGCCGCCAACTGTTGCCAGATTCGTCTCAACCTGGCCGGGTCCGGTCTGCGCCAGAATCCTGTCTAACAGCCCCTCGGGAACCTCGGGCTCGGGCGAAAGGAACTGAATCCACTCGCGGCCTCGCTGCGCTTCCTCAAAGAGGACGGTGCAAGCAGGGCAGACGGCCATATGCGAGGTAAAAGTTGCCTCATCCTCTGGCCGCAGCAGCCCATCCAAAGTATCGGCCAGGAGCGTTTCCCAAAGGCCGCAGGCTGGGGAGTTCGGAATGTTTGCGCGGTCTGCCATGTTACATCACCTCCCGTTTATTACGTTCCAGCAGGCGCGCTAGTTCCGCACGTCCCCTGCTGATGCGGGACTTTACCGTCCCTTCGGGTATGCCCAGCACCTGGGCGATCTCTTTGTAGTCCAGATCCTGTAAATCCCTCAGAATGACAGCCTCGCGCAGCTCGACGGAGACCCGGGCCAGGGCATTCTGCACCATCTTTGAGAGTTCTTTTTGCGCCGCCGATTCGTGCGGAGAGGGTCCACCGGCCGTCAGCCGGTCCACGGGCCGCAATTCATCGGTCACGTCCCAACCCTCGTCGAGGGAGCCGGTAGCGCGCAGGTTCTTGGTCCGCCTGAAGTTATCCACCAGTAGATTGCGGGTCATGGTGGTAATCCATACCTGCAAACTGCCGCGCCCAGTATCAAAGCTGACCAGGTTTGAATAGATCTTCAGGAAGACGTCTTGGGTAAGGTCCTCGGCATCCGCCGTGTTCCCCGTGAAGCGATAGCAAAGGCCATAGACGCGCCGGTGATGCGTCCGCACCAGCTCCGCCCATGCTCCAGAATCTCCGTCCATGCAGCGGCGGACAACTTGGGACCAGTCGATCTCCAGTGGTCTCACCTCCCCGCTTGTCAGGCAGGCCTCCGGTGCCATCGTCGCGGCGTCCATTATGTGGCCGGAGGCTGGTTGCGCTTTCGTGCCGGTTGCCCGTGGCTCAAGCTTGCGCCGCACAGGCTTCGGCGGCACCGCCAGTCCTACCACGCTCCAGCTTAATGTACCCACGCATTGCATAGTGGGTCTTACGAAGATTTTGCAGACTTTGTTCCATACGGAGTCACGGCTGCCCGTTTTGAAATCTGAACGCGCTGCTAATGCCATCGCAAGAACGAGGCAAGCCCCGACGAGTTCCCCGAAATAATCTGGATTGATACGTTTCTGCGGCCCTAAGATGGACAAATCCACTGCGGACCCGCCCATGCCGAAATACTGCTGTGTCGTGATCTTGATGACTGCTCTAGCGGCGCATGCCGCAGGCTTCGACTGCCCCAAAGCCCGCAATTCCCAACTTGCAGCCATGCACGAGGGAATCGCTTTTGTCTGCCGCGCGGTCACCGTGACCACCAGGGGCGACGATCCGGCAGTGGATGAAAGTATGCCGTCGGGCGCTGGTAAGCTGACCGCCGAATGGCCCCAGGCCGAGTCCGATTTGCCCCAGTGGCAGGCCTGGAACAAGGCAATCGAAGCAGCGGTGCAGGAAATGGCCCTTCAAAAGCCTGCGGCGAATGCGTCGCCAAAGACGACACCGAAATGGGCGGCGGTCCAGGAAACAGACATCGATCTGACGACCGCCATCCATGTCGCGACCGATTCGCTGGTCACAACTTCCATCGTGAACTCCTGGTACAGCCACGGTGCCGCCCATCCCAATACAGCCTCGACCCAGTTCAACTGGCTGCTCAAGGAGCGGCGTACGCTTCGGCCGGAGGATGTCTTTAGCGCTCGGTCAGGATGGGATCATTTTCTTGAGGAGCGCTCCGACAAATACCTCCACCAGCAGCTGGATGCCGACATTGGCCGCAGCTACGACACCTTTTCATCGCCGGCAGAGATGGCCAAAACGCTGCATGAAATCGTCATCGACCCGGCAAACTGGCGGATCGATGATGCGGGACTGACGATCGTCTTTCAGCAGTACGCCGTCGCCTGCTACGCGTGCACGCCCAGCCCTGTATCCATCCCCTGGTCCGAACTGCGTCCCTTGCTCAACCAAAGCTTCGCCGTTCCAACAAAACCCTGAGCTCTCAGCCGAGTGACGGCGACAGTAAGGGGATCGACAAATGGGACCCCGATTGTTCTCCAATCCCCAGCCGAGTGAGCGTGACCACGGTGATATCGTCGTCCTGACCAAAGTTGACGGCGGCCTGGCAGGCCTGATCGGCAGTGGGTCGAGTCGCAAAAAGCGTTTTGAGGCGGTCGAAACTGTAGAGTTCGCCGCTCTGGCTGCGCGCCTCGAGCAATCCGTCTGTATAGAGAGCGAGCTGGTCGCGCTCAATCAGTTGCAGACGCGTCTCTTCAAAAACAGCGGTGGGCGTGAGGCCGAGGGGAAGCGCTCCGGGGAAGTTGAGTTCAAGGTCATTGACGAACGGCGCGGGATGGCCGGCACTGGCCAGAACGCAGGCGCCGTTGCTATCGAGACGCAAGGCGATGGCAGTCGCAAAGCCGCCTTGCAGGCGGCCGGAGAGCCGGCGGTTGAGACCAGAGAGAATTTCGGCAGGGCTTGAAGTCGTTTCGGCAAGCGCGCGGACAGCGCCCACGATCAGCGAGACGGCCATCGCGGCTTTGAGTCCTTTGCCGCTGACATCGCCAATGACAACAAGAGTGGACCCGCTATCCAGCGGAATGATCTGAAAGAAGTCTCCGCCGACTTCCTGCGCCGGCCGATACGCGCTGGTGAGAGTGAAACCGGCAAGGGCTGGGATGGCTTCAGGAACCAGCACCTGCTGCAGTTCGCGAGCGTTTTGATATTCCTGCTCCATGGCGGTCTGACGGCGCCGGTTCTCGATCGTGTAGTGAATCACCGCATAGACGATGGAGAGAAACAGCAAGGTGCGCACGATCGTAGGCAGGCTGAAAGGGTTGCCGTTCAAGACGAACAACGGCGCGCCGATCCGGTCTGCCAGGCTCCAGTGGGTAAAGCGGATACCCTGAGCCGAGGCATTTGAAATCCAGTAAATCGTGGCATTAAGAAACGCGAGCGCGGCCACCAGCCAGCGGGCAGAGTCGAGGCCTTTTCGTTTGACAATGGCAAAAGCCACCACGACAGCGGGAATCGCCTCGAACACCACAGCGGGAATCGTCAGAATCGCATCGGCGATTTGCATGGGAACTTCGGCGAGAACGCTGGGATAGAGAAAAGCAAGCAAACCATCGGCGATCGCCGACACGATGCCGATGATGGCTGCGAGTCGTATATACCGAACAAGCTTCGGGTGCTGGTGGACTTGGAGCAGCCAGATGAGCAGGAACCAGCCGGAGGTTTCGCGAACGGCAATCGAGGTTTGAATCAGCAACTGAGCGAGGGCATAGGAGTAAGGCAGCCGAAGGCCATTGAGCACTACCGCGAGCATGGGCATCGCGGCGAAGAAACTCATCCAGAACAGCAGCCATTGATCGCGGTCGCGAAGCCACGCGATGAAGCTCAGCAAGGAAACCAGCGCGTAGAGCGACGTAAGTCCAAAGGTGAATTGCTGACTGCGCAGCCACTTGAAATCCAGGTTCCCCTTGATGGTGGCAATGGCGTCCGGGCTGCCGATGAGAGGAACATCCTCGAATCCGCCATAGTTGCTCGGATCGTTCGAGGCGAGAACGGTCTTGAATACGCGGATGGCGAGCACGCCGCTGCGCACCGGGCCAAGGCCGTAGGTCTGCGCCGGCACACCAGAATAGATAACCAGATTGGGAGGCGCGGAGCCGAGGTGACCGACTTCGACGCCGTTCCAAAAGATCTGGTAGGTGTCGTCGATGGCAGGAATGAGCAGCGCGAAATTGGGATCCGCGCCCGGCGCAGGCGTGATTTGAATGCTGCGCCGATACCACGCAAAACCCGTGTAGCTCGGGTGAGTTTGCGCGCCCCAGGTCTTATCAGCGGCGAGCTGCTCCCAGTTGGAGTCGTCGTATTCTGGCGATCCCCACGCGGGATTATCGCCGAGACGAAACTGCCAGAGGCCGTCGAGGGGAACCGCGCCTTTGCCGAGTCCCTGAATGCTGAGCGGCTCAGGGTGTTTGGCTGAAGGCGTTTGGGCAGAGGTCGCCATCACGCCAAAAATGAGCAGGATGGGCAGGGCAATCCGCAAAACTTGCGACGTACGGGAAAGCATGCGTGAAGCATACCCTCTGCTTCGCACCAAACGCCAACCCTTTTTGTTGGCGTGGTTACAAGCGTGTTGACATCACAATGCGATGAAACGCATGGCTGCGGAATTCATGCAATAGCGCAGGCCGGTCGGCGCAGGGCCATCGTTGAACACGTGCCCAAGATGCGCGTCGCACAGCCTGCACGACACCGCGGTCCGCACCATCAACAGGCTTCCGTCTACGGATTCGACGATATTCTCCGCCGCGATGGGCTGCCAGAAGCTGGGCCATCCGGTGCCGGAATCGAATTTTGTTTCAGAGCTGAACAGGGCCAGGTCGCAACAGATGCAGCGAAAAATGCCGTGGCCATGCTGATCCCAGCTATCGCCGCTGAACGGCTTCTCGGTATCGTCCCGCCGCGTGATCCA
>ODAK010004171.1_pt1 | contig 14858 bp, 11 predicted proteins | sample 1539591 | NCBI WGS metagenome assembly ODAK01 (sample SAMEA3539303, study PRJEB22396) | soil metagenome | biome: tundra; feature: field; material: soil | place: USA | collected 2010-05 | depth 0.15 m | reverse complement strand
ACTGGATCGGCCTGCATGCGGTGCGCCGCGCGCTCAATGCCTATGATCGTGAACAGCCCACGCGCATTCTTGAGACGGTTGGCCGCATCTGGGGAACCCGGACCATTGAGGAATTGGTCAACTTGGGAGACAGCACGCCGGGACCGGATTTCGCGGCTCTGGCGCCGGCCATAGGCCAGCTCGCGGAGGACGGCGACCCGGTAGCCGCGGGTGTTTTGCAGCAGGCCGCTGCCGATCTGGTCGAAAATGTTCTTCTCGTCCGCAATAAGCTTCGCCGTAAGCACAATCTCACGGCAGAGGTTCCGGTAGCGTGGATTGGGAGTGTCATCGGCAAGGCGCGGCTGGTGCGCGAGCCGTTTTTTGCGGGCCTGCGCGCCGCGGCACCCGATATGCCCATCATGCAAGAGGAAACCGCGGGCATTGAGGGAGCAGTCTGGCGTGCTCAGCGGCTCGCTGAGACGGCAGGTTAGGCGCTTACTGCACCAGTTGTCCGCCCACTATTGAACCCAACAGCCGTCCCACCGGGTCCACTGCGACCAGGTTCGCCGCCTGTCCCACCGTCAGCGCTCCCGCATACTCTCCCATGCCCGTCATGACTGCGGGATTCGTCGTCAAGCAGCGCAGCCCGTTTTCGACCGTCGTGCCGGTGAACTCGACAAAATTCGTCAAGGCTCGGTCCAGGGTCAGCACGCTTCCGGCGAGCATTCCTCGCGCCATGGCACGCCCGTTCGCAACCTGCACAGGGAACCCGCCCAGCGTGTATTCGCCATCGGGCATACCAGCAGCGCTCATCGCGTCGGTTACGAGAATGGCGCGCTCCGGCCCCTTGGCTCGCCACCAGAGCCGCACCATCTCCGGCGCTGTGTGAATTCCATCGCAAATCAACTCGGCGTAGAGCTTGTCGTTTGTGAGCACCGTGCCCAGGATGCCCGGCTCGCGATGATCGAGCGGGCGCATGGCATTGAAAGTATGCGTGGCGCTGACCGCGCCGGCAGCAATTGCAGCATTTGTCTCCGCTGCGGTCGCGTTAGAATGGCCGACTGAAACGCGCACACCGCGCTTGGTGGCATGTTCGATCAATCCGGCGGCGCCGGGAAGCTCTGGAGCTATTGTCATCAGCCGTACATGCCCCTCGCCAGCGTCGAACAACCGGTCAAAGACGCCGATGCTCGGCTCAAGCATGTGTTCCACCGGTTGCACGCCACACTTGTCGTGTGAGAGAAACGGTCCTTCCAAGTGAACCCCGATGGGGCGTGCCAAACCGGCTTTAGGAGGATTAGAAAGCAGCCGCGCGAGGCCCGTCAGGGCGCGCAGGGTTGCGTCGAGTGGTGCGGTTACCGTAGTCACGAGAAAGCTTCCTGTGCCGCGCGAGGCCAGAAAACGGCCGACAGGATCAAGTGCTTGCGGCGTCGCTTCCATCACGTCGTGCCCCGCTGCGCCATGGATGTGCACATCAAAGAAGGACGGGGCCAGCGTAGCGCCGGGGAAGTCCAGAACGCGAGCGTCCTTGGGCATCTCAGCCGAAGAGGTGCTGGCGATGGAACTGATCTGGCCTCCGTCGACAATAATCAGCGGATGGTCGTGCAGGACGCTTCCATCCCAGAGCTTCTCCGCCGTGATCACCATTTGCATACTGGAGATTATTGCAGGCTCGCAGGGTCGCGGTCGAAGGGTCTCGCAGGAATTCATACATCGATAAAACAAGCTGGGTGCGGTTCAGTCATCACAACTTAACGCAAGATAGACCCGCATTTGCTATCGTTTTGCCATGCATATCAGGGCTCTCGTCATCGTTGCCGGAACGACGCTCACTTTCACGGCGCAGATTCTTGCGGCGCAAACTCCCGCAACGCAAGCTCCCGCATCGCAAACCATCGACTTGTCGACGAGCAAGCAGTTGATCGAGCCGGTACCCGGCAATCCGCAGCGGCTCAACAGCCTGCCGATGTCGATGGCGGTTTCACCAGACCGCCGCTATGTCGTTACCATCAACGCGGGGTATGGCACATACGAGTCGAAGTACGACCAGTCATTGGCCGTGCTCGATACGCAGACCGGCGTCGTGACGGACTTTCCCGATGACCGCACTTCGGAACATGCGAGGCAGACATTGTATTCCGGTCTTGCGTTCAGCCGCGATGGCAGTCACCTCTACGCCAGCATTGGATCGCTCACCGATCCCACGGGCAATGGTCCGAAGAGTGAAGGCAAAGACACCGGGAATGGAGTGCTGGTCTACACCTTCGCCGAGGGCAAAATCGCGCCCGAACGCATCATCCACCTGCCGCTGCAACAGCTTGCGCCGGGCCACAAGACCAAGCTCGTCGGCGATGTGGAGGGCGATAAGGCCATACCCTTTCCGGCAGCCATCGCAGTCATTGGTACGGCGGGCGCGGAGAAGCTTCTCGTCGCGGGAAATCTTTCCGACGACGTGCTGCTGATTGATGCGGCCAGCGGCACCATCGAGCATCGTTTCGACCTCGCTGAAAACGAAACCGTGCCCTCAACCTTTCCCATTGCATTGGCGCTCTCGCAGGATGCGCATCGGGCGTTTGTCGCGCTGTGGAACGCCTCAGAAATTGTCGAACTCGATCTCGATAAGCAGGCAGTCGGGCGCAAGCTTGCGCTGCTCAAGCCCGTGAGTCCCATCGCGCCGGGTACGCATCCGTCGGCGTTTGCGCTCACGCAAGACGGCAAAACACTGTATGTCGCGCTCACCAACCGCGATGCCGTCGCGGCAGTGAATGTTGGTGCAGGGCAATTTTCAGTGAAGGGATATTACGACACCCGCCTGCCTGGTCAGAGCTATTTTGGCGCGCAGCCTGAGGCGGTCGGGGTCAATGCCAAAGGAAATCGGCTTTATGTTGCCAACGCTGCTAGTGACTCCGTAGCGGTCATTGATACGAGCAAGTTGAATGGGAAAACTTCAAAGCTGGGCATGGTCGAGCCCATCGGGTTTGTGCCCACGGAGTGGATGCCGATGTCGATGGCGTTTTTGCCTTCAGCGACCGGCGGAAGACTTTATGTAGCCACTGCGAAGGGCAAAGGCACCGGGCCCAACGGCGCGCGCCCACCTGAGACCGAATCAACCACGGTCCCAAGGTTGGAGAGCAGGACGATGTACATCCCCACCTTGTTGTACGGGTCTCTCGCCACTCTCGACGAAGCAGAGATTGAAAAGAATCTTGCGCAGTCAACATCTGTCGTCATCGAATCGAATCGGATGAAGGCGGCGAAAGAGAAAATCACTTTCGCCAACGGCGCGACGGACCGTATCAAGCACGTCATCTACATCATCAAAGAGAACCGCACCTACGACCAGATTCTGGGTGACCTACGACAAAATGGAAAGCCAGTCGGCAACGGCGACGCAAGCCTGACCTTGTTCGGCCAGGCGATTACGCCCAATCTTCACAAACTGGCGCTGCAATTCGGCGTTCTCGACAATTTTTACGACTCCGGTGAAGTATCCGGCGACGGACACGTCTGGTCGAATGCTGCCATCAACAGCGACTACAACGAGAAGACGTGGCAGCAGGCCTATCGCGGCGGCCAGCGTGGCTATGACTATGAAGGTGTAGTGGCTGAGGGTTTACCGCTGCTGCAGAAAATTCCCGATATCAATGACCCGGCCAGCGGATTTCTTTGGGGCAACCTGGCCTCGCACGGCAAGACGTACTACCACTTCGGCGAATTCATTTCGACCGTATTCTGTAACGAGGTGAAGACGACCAATCCACAGCAGGGCCCCGTGCTTCCCGGCCAGGCTTGCGCGCGCAAAGCCATTGCGTTGGGCGAACCCATTCCCGAGGAGTGGGGTGGAGGCGTCAGCAAATTTCCGTGGCCCATTCCGCTCATCGGATCCAATACCGCAACGAAGCCAGAGTTGGTTGGACACTTCGCTCCGGAGTTCGCGGATTTCAATCTCTACGTTCCCGATCAGGTGCGCGTTGAAGTATTTCTGCGCCATCTAAAAACGTGGATCGCAGATAAGCAGAATGGTAAAGACACGATGCCGAACTACATTCAGCTGCGTCTGCCCAATGACCATACGATTGGCACCCGACCCGGCGGACCGACCCCGCGAGCTTCAGTTGCCGATAACGATCTCGCAGTGGGGCGCGCAGTTGAGGCGATTTCGCACTCGCCATTCTGGGATGACACGGCGTTCTTCATTCTCGAAGACGACGCGCAGGCGGGTGCTGATCATGTCGATGCGCATCGCAGCATCGCGCTCGTCGTCAGCAAATACGCGCCGCATGCTCAGACCGATGCGCCCTTTGTTGATAGCCGCTTCTACTCCACGGTCAGCGTCGTGCGCACCATGGAGACTCTGCTCGGCCTGCCCCCGATGAATAACAACGACGCCTTCAGTTCGCTGATATCGACGCTGTTTACAGGGGCTGGCGATCAGCTGCCCTTCACCGCCGACTTTACCAATCGCGACAACGGACTGCTCTATACCGCGAATACGAAGAAAGCCGTGGGTGCAGAAGACAGCATGAAGATGGACTTTCGCCGCGCCGACCACGCCGACACGGAAAAGCTCAACGTGATCTTGTGGAAGGATTCCATGGGTACCGCACCGGTGCCTGCCCTGCTCACGCAGCCGCGGAAAGCAAAGCCGCGCCGCGACGACGATTAAGACCAAGTTGGAGCAGACTCGAAGAGGGACCGTCGCGCGCGTGTATGGTTATATGCGGTAGAAATCTTCCATGTTGGAGAGAACTGTGCGCACCTTTGATCGTAGAAATTTTCTTAGAGTCGCAGCAGCGGCATCGGCCGGATCGATGATCGCGCCCCGCATGCATGCGCTTGCCCTTGCGCAAGACGAGCCCGTCAAACCTGTAGCGGCCAACGATCATATTCAGATCGCGCTGATCGGCGCGGGCGGCCAGGGCATGGGCGATACGCGATCGGCTGTGCAGGTCCCGGGTGTGAAACTGGTCGCCGTGGCGGACTGCTACAACGGCCGCCTCACGCGCAGCAAGGAGTTGTGGGGCGACGACGTTTTTACAACCCGCGACTATCGCGAAATAATGGCTCGCAAAGATATCGACGCTGTGATCATCGGAACGCCCGATCACTGGCATAAGAAGGCCTCAGTTGATGCGATGCGGGCCGGCAAAGATGTGTATTGCGAGAAGCCGATGATTCATCTCTACGCCGATGGGCCAGAGATGATCGAAACTGCGCGCTCAACCAATCGCATCATTCAAATTGGTAGCCAGCGCGTGAGCTCCGTGCTCTATGCGAAGGCAAAAGAACTGCTCGCATCGGGCGCCATTGGCCAACTCAACATGGTCACTGCGAGCTGGGATCGCAATTCCTCAATGGGCGCGTGGAACTATACGATCCCGCCCGATGCTTCCCCTGAAACCTGCGACTGGCCGCGCTTTCTCGGCACCGCGCCGAAAATTCCCTTCAGCGCCGAGCAGTTTTTCCAGTGGCGCAAGTGGAAGGCCTATGGAAGCGGCGTGGCGGGTGACCTGTTCGTCCATCTCTTCAGCGGCACGCACTTCGTTACCGGCACGCACGGACCAACTCAAGGAATGGCGACGGGTGCATTGCGCTTCTGGAAAGATGGCCGCGATGCGCCCGACGTAATGCTCGGGCTGTTCGACTATAAGGAAGGATTCAATCTGAGTCTGCGCGTCAATTTTGTCGACGGCGGCGAAGAGAGCGAGAGCCTCATCTTCTCCGGCTCAGAGGGCACCATGGAAATTGGGTGGACCTCGGTGACTGTGAGCCGCGTCCCGCGCGAGAGAGAACCGGGGCTTACCATCACCACGTTCCCTGAAGCGATGCAAACCCAGATCGAAGAAGCGTATCGTACGAAATATCCGCGCACCCATCCTGAGGGGCCGCCGCCTGTGGGATCGGAGAGATATGTGGCGCCGGCCGGATATAGCGACCAGTACGATCACTTCAAGAATTTCTTTGCTTCGATTCGATCGCGCAAGCCTGTCGTTGAAGACGCAGTGTTTGGCTATCGCGCTGCCGGAGCGGCGCTGCTGAGCAATCTCAGCATCGAGCGCCATGCGGTGGTTCGCTGGGACCCGGAAGCGATGAAGTTGGGTTAAGACTCCAGTCTTTGCGCAACGTTTGCCGTGTTCCCCAGGCGAATCACCGTCCTGCGGCCTTCGCCCTCCCGACCCCCGGCCTTTAAACTGGAGTCATGACCAAGCGTGTCGGAGTCCATTTAGGTACGGCGGGAGGGGCTTCGAAGGCCGTCGAAAAAGCCAGGGAGATTGGCGCCAACACGTTTCAGATCTTTTCTTCGAGCCCGCGGATGTGGCGCGCGCAAAAGGTTGATCCCGTGCAGGCGGAACGTACCCGCGAGCTGCGCGCTGCTTTCGACATCGGCCCGATGGTCATCCACACCAGTTATCTCGTCAACGTCTGCAGCCAGACCAGCGAGGTCCGCGAGAAGAGCATCGCCGGCCTGCGCGGCGAGATTGAGCGCGCATTGGTGCTGGGCGCCGACTACCTCGTTCTCCACCCCGGCTCGTGGAAAGGCCTCTCGCGCAGTGAAGGCCTGCTGCTCGCCGCCGATTCCATTGCCCGCGCGATTGACGACCTGCCCTGGCAAGGCACCAACTTCAATATTCTTATCGAAAATACGGCGGGCTCAGAGTGCTCTCTCGGCGGCAGCTTTGAACAGGTTGCCGAACTGGTCGATCGTCTCAAATGCGTAGCTCCTGTCGGGGTTTGCCTTGACACTTGCCACACGCACGTTGCGGGATACGACATCGTTACGCCTGAGGGCTACGCGGACACCATGACAATGGCCGCGATCACGTTTGGATTCGACGCCGTGCGCGTGTGGCATTGCAACGATGCGAAGGCCGCGCGCGGTTCCAAGCTCGATCGCCACCAGCACATCGGGCAGGGCAGCATCGGCTTTGAGCCGTTCCGTCGCCTGCTCAACGATGAACGCTTCGCCGACTGCGCCTTCATTGCCGAGACGCCGGTCGACGAACTCGGTGATGAACAGCAAAACGTGCGCTTGCTCAAAAGTCTGGTGGAGTAGGCGTCGCAGTCAAGTTTTAACATCACAAATTCTTTAAATCTCCTGTCGAGACTTTTGCCGCTAGCCATAGACTGATCCTGTTAGATCGAAGGAGAGTTGAATGAAATTTATCGGCAAGACCATCACAGCCATGCTGGCGGTCGGCATTTTTATGCTGACAGCATCCGCGCAGAGCGCGCCCGCGAAAGACTCCGCACCCAAGCCGGCGGTCAGCCCCTCCCAGGCTCTGCTCTCCGCGTGGAACGACATAGGGCGAAAACTGACGGCCATGGCAGAAGATTTTCCTGAAGATAAGTACGACTTCAAGCCGACTCCGGCACAGCGCGGTTTCGCCGATCAGTTGTTGCATGCAGCCGGAGCAAATTACTTTTTCATCAATCCGGCAAAGGGCATTAAAGTGCCGGAGGGCGATCCCAACCGGTCAGACTTCAAGACCAAGGCGGCTGTGGTCGACTATGTGCGCAAATCCTTCGCGGATGGTGCCGCGTTGATCCAAAGCAAGGGCGACAGCGGCTTGAATGACCTGATCACGGATCCATTTGCGAACCAGCAGGCGCGTGTCGGCGAGCAGGCCTGGGGTTTTATCGAGCATTCCGGCGAACATTACGGGCAGCTTGTTGTTTATTACCGTGTCGCCGGTCTTGTGCCCCCGGAATCGCGGCCCAAGAAGTGATCATGCCAGTCCATTTACACTTATAGGGTTATGGCCGAAGAAAAAGAACAGCGATACGACCCGGCGACCATTGAACCGAAGTGGCAGGAGCGTTGGGCGGCGGACCCCAAAATGTACGCGGCAGAGCCCGCGAACAGCGGCAAGCCCAAGTACTACGTGCTTGAAATGCTGCCCTATCCAAGCGGCCAACTCCACATGGGCCACGTGCGCAACTACGCAATCGGCGACGCGCTGGCACGGCACATGTGGATGCGCGGCTACAACGTACTTCATCCCATGGGCTGGGACGCCTTTGGCCTGCCCGCGGAGAATGCTGCGCTCAAAAACCATACGCCTCCGCGCGAGTGGACCCTGGCGAATATCGCCGGAATGAAGCGCCAGTTTATGCGCCTGGGCATGGGATTTGATTGGGCCACAGAGGTCACTACCTGCCTGCCCGACTATTACCGCTGGAATCAGTGGTTCTTTCTGCGGATGTATGAGAAGGGCCTGGCTTATCGCAAAAAGAGCAAGGTGAACTGGTGCCCGGAATGTGCCACCGTGCTGGCCAACGAACAGGTGATCGATGGCCGCTGCTGGCGCCACGAAGACACCATCGTCGAGCAGCGCGACCTGGTGCAGTGGTTCTTTCGCATCACCGCCTATGCGCAGGAACTGCTCGATGGCCTCGACAAGCTCGACGGCTGGCCTGAAAAAGTGCGCACCATGCAGCGCAACTGGATCGGCCGCAGCGAAGGTTCGGAGATTGAATTCGCCGTCGAGAACCGGCCAGAAAAAGTGCGCGTCTTCACCACGCGCGTCGACACCATCTTCGGCGCTACAAGCGTGCAGTTGGCGCCGGAGCATCCGCTGGTCACGGCCCTGGCCTCTGCCGACTCTGGCCTCAAAGTGCAGGTCGCGCAATTGCTCGACGAGCAAAAAAGGGCAAGGGAAGCGGGCGACGTCGGAGCCATCGATAAGCATGGCGTGCCCACCGGCCACTTTGCCATCAACCCTTATAACGGCGAACTGATCCCGATATGGGTGGCGAACTACGTTCTCACCGATTACGGCACCGGAGCCATTATGAGCGTGCCGGGTCACGATGCGCGCGATTTTGAATTCGCGAAGAAATATGCAATCCCCGTTCGCCGCGTGATCGCGCCCGCACAACCTGGAGCGGAAGAAGCAGAGCTGCCATTCCTGTCTGAAGACGGGGTGCTGGTCAACTCCGGCGAATATAACGGTCTGAGCTGCGAAGCCGCACAAAAGAAACTGCAGGAGGTCGCTGCCGGCAAGGGATTTGGCGAAGCTAAAGTGACGTTCCGATTAAAGGATTGGGGCGTTAGCCGCCAGCGCTACTGGGGCACGCCCATCCCCATGATCCATTGTGAGCGCGACGGCCTCGTGCCCGTGCCCGACGAGCAGTTGCCGGTAGTGCTGCCGCCGCAGGTCGAGATTACCCAGCAGGGCGGCTCGCCGCTCGGTCGCATTTCAGACTTTGTAAATGTCACGTGTCCTAAGTGTCACGGCCCTGCCAAGCGTGAGACCGACACGATGGATACCTTCGTCGATTCGAGCTGGTATTTCTACCGCTATACCGATGCTAAGAATGCGAATCAGCCATTCGATCCTGCGGTAGTGAACTACTGGTTTCCGATCGATCAGTACATCGGCGGCGTGGAGCACGCAATTCTGCACCTCATCTATTCGCGATTCTGGACGAAAGTGATGCACGACCTGGGCCTGATTAAAAATGATGAGCCGGTGCGGCGTCTGTTCACGCAAGGCATGGTGATCAAAGACGGCGCCAAAATGTCAAAGTCGAAGGGGAACGTCGTATCGCCTGACGACATGGTGGCCCGCTACGGGGCCGACGCGACACGCATGTATGCGCTGTTTGCTGCTCCTCCTGACCGCGATCTCGATTGGCAAGAGGATGGCGTTGCTGGCGTTAGCCGCTTTCTCGCGCGCGTTTGGCGTCTCGTTACGAAGCATGCGCCTGCGGCGCGCTCTGTGCGTGACCAGCAGACCGCGACCGCCCCTGCGGGCACTTCGCTCAAACTGCTGCGCAAACTGCATCAGACCACCGCCAAGGTCACGCTGGACTTCGAAGGCCGTTGGCACTTCAACACGTGCGTCGCGGCTATCATGGAACTCGTCAACGAAGTTCAGGCAGCGGACGCTCAGCTCGCATCCGGCGAGGTTTCTGCATCGGTGATTCACGAATTGCTGCGGACGCTGGTGCTGTTGCTTGCCCCATTTGCTCCCTACCTCGCCGCAGAATTGTGGGAAGAGCTTGGCGAAGAGGGCGCAGTGTTGCGTGTGCCGTGGCCGAAGAGCGATCCCGGTCTGGCCAAAGAAGACGAACTCGAAATCCCCGTGCAGATCAACGGCAAGCTCGTCTCCGTTGTGCGCGTGCCTGCTGACTCCGGGCCAAAGATTATCGAGGCAGCGGCGCTGGCCGATGAAAAAGTGCAATCGCGCACCGCAGGCAAGACGATTGCGAAGATCATTGTTGTGCCTGGACGCGCCGTTAACCTGGTGGTGAAGTAGGGTGGCCGCGCCCTTGCGCGGCACCCAAACGTTGGTCGATCAGATGGGCTGGGTGTTCGCCAGGCCGTCGATCACCGCCATCGAGGTCGCCTGGCGATGGGCGTTCGGCGTGCCGTTCTTACTCGTATGCTGGGCTCACCTGCAACGCATCCTTGTCGCCCTTCCTCCAGAGTCAGCCGGACTCACTGGCATTGACTCGCAGAATCCCTGGGTCGCCGCCGCTCAACTGAGCAATGTGTGGGCGCGCTATGAGCCTTACATCAACCACGAATTGCGTTGGCTCGCGCCGGCGGCCGTTGGGGCGTGGATCGTTGTCTCAAGCCTGGGACGCAGCCTGGTGCTCAAGCGACTCGAGCCTGGGGTTCGTTTTCGTCCGCTGTCGATGCTGTTTTTGCAGGCCGCATGGACTGGGCTCTTCGCTGCAACGTCCTGGGGCTGGTTTCGCTCGATCGCATGGGTCGCGGCGACGCACATTACAGCCGATGCTGAACCCGATCTGGTCGGTTACTCGATGTGGGTCATCTTTCTGACGCTGGCATTTTTTACGCTGTGGGCATTGATCAACTGGGCTTTGTTCATTGCGCCATTGCTGGTGCTGCTTGAGGGCATCTCACCCTTCGCAGCACTTGTATGCAGCGTCAAACTCGGAAAGACCTTCACCGGCAAGTTGATTGAGATCAGCATGGTGATGGGCATCGTCAACCTTGCTCTTGTGGTGCTGGCGATGGTGTTCTCCGCTGCGCCTCTGCCGTTCAGCGATCAGTTAGGCAGCGATGCGCTGCATGCGGTGTGGGCTGCCGCAACGGTCTTTTATCTGGTGGCAAGCGACTATTTCCAGGTGGTGCGGCTCAAGAGCTGTGTTGAATTCTGGCATGCCTTCAGAGGGCCGTCACGGCTTGGCGCGGAGGCCGGATCACGCGAACAATCAGCAGTACAAGAAACATAAGCACACCGGCGCCCCCGACACCTCCGGCCCACACATAGGCGACAGCCATACCGTAGGCCATCTTCAAGCCTTCTTCCGGCACGCCGACCTCCAGCATCGGATTGCATGAACCTATTCCCGCGCTGTCCACATGGTTTGTCAATATCAGTCGCTGGCGCACTCCAGGTCTCAGCTGGTATTGGCCAAGCAGCACAGAGTTGCCGACCCCTCGCGGATCGACATACTTTTTTGCGCCCTGTTGGATCACGACTCCGCTGTCATCGACTATCTTCCAAGCCACATCCAGCGTAACGGGATGGCCCCACTCGCCATGCCACTCCGCAAAGATCTGGTATGGCTCATTCAAGTCTGTCTTGAAAAAGTTCGAAGCGTACTCGCCGTGCTTCAGCGGAAACGGCATAGAGAGCGGCTGGAAGTTGCCCGTATACCCAAACCAGAAGAGATACGCGATCGGAGCGACGGATGCAACGACCAGAGTACAAGCCACGCCAAAACAAATACGGGTCCACGGCCAGCTCTTCACAGAATTCACCTTGGCTGATGATACCGCCTAGTTATTTGTGCCAGCTTGCCCTGCGTTCTCTTTCACAAACGATTCGCTCAGGGTCCCTTTCTTCTGCGCGATCGGCAGCAATGTCGGATAGAACTGCACAAATGTCGTGTCGACGGCAGCATGAGCCATGTGGCAGGTGTAGCAGGGTGCTTTCTGCGGGACCAGCGTGCCATTCTTCTCCATCGAGTCGAACGAGAAGAAAGCCCATTTGCCTGGGAAGCGCGCTTCATCTTTCACATGGACTTCGTAATCCATAACGTCGGTGTCTTGGAAGTGGCCTCGTTCATTGATCGAGCCTTTCGTCTTCGCCCCTCGCACCTCGAGGACCATCACTGTCTTGTCCGGCCATGTGCCCGTCGCCAGAAAGCTTCGATACGCCTCGGGATTGACGAAAACGTTGTCGAACATTGAGTGGTCCGCCAAACCCGCTTTAGGCGAGTAGCTCATGTCGATCCCGCTGGTCAGGTAGATCCACTCGCGATAATTCGCAGGCGGCAACATGTCGCCGTTACTTGCGAATGCAGGTGCGCTATTCAAAGCAGCCATCGCGGTTTTCGGCGTCCGCGACACAAAGGGAATGGAGATTGCGGCGGCGAGTAGAAAATAAGCAGCCGCGGGCAAGAGGGGCTTGGGGAACAAGAGGACCTCCGATGACAAGAGAACGCATACCGTTCTCTGGAAGTTCCAATTAAGATTTGTTTCTTTGGTGTGTCGCTCGACTAATTCTCAGAAAATCTTCAAGCGAATGACGAGATATTTCTTGGGATCGTCGCGAATGCTCTTCACGAGTTGCTGCGATTGGTCCATGGTCTGGTCTGCGTGGTCATAGAGAGAACGGTTCTGCAACAGCTGACCAAGCGTGCCTTTCCCCTGGTCGACGCTGGTCAGGATGCTGTCGAGGCGGGTGACGGTGTCGTCCAGCTTTTGAGCGAAAGCAGGATCTTTGCTCAGCTTGCCGAGGGAACCTTTGCCCGCATTGATATCCGCCAACAGCAAGTTCGCGCTGTTCACGGTCGCATTTAGATTGTTGTAAAGCGTGTCGTCGCGCAGCAATTTTCCCGCGCTCCCCTGGCCCTGATCGAGCCCGGTGGCAACCTTATCGAGTTTGTCGACTGCGGAATTCGCGTGGTTGTACAACGTATCGTCGTTCACCAGCTTGCCGAGCGTGCCGCGGCCCTGACTGATGGCTGCCGTAATCGTCTGCAGGTTGTCTGCGATGCGCGAAACCTTGCTGTAGAAAGCGGGGTCATTGATCAGGTTTCCAATTGTGCCCTGCTTGGAATTGAGCGCATCCATCAACGTGCTGGTTTTGCGCATCAAGGTCGCCACATCCTGAATCGACGCTTCGCTGGTGCTGATCACGCTTTGAATTGTTGGCGCCTGGGTGGCCTTCAACTCGGCGTTGTTCGCCGGAGGCGGTCCAAAGGCCTGGCCGGAACTTATGTCTACGTAGCTGTCGCCAAGCACGCCGGCTTGCGCAATTGAGGTGGTCGAATTGGCGTGGATGTCGCTTAGATACTCCTCGCCAATGCGCAGGGTGACCTCTACCGGAGTGGGGTTGCGCTCGGGCACCACACGAATGCGCGTCACGTTGCCGATGGTCACGCCCTCCAGGGTCACTGGCGCACCGTTTTTGAGCCCGGCTGCGTTTGTAAAATAGGAGCGCAACGTCAATTTGTGCGCAAAAAGACCGCCGGTTGAAGCAGATAGCAAAAAGATGAGAAGCACGACCACGGCAATAGCCGCGAGGACCAATGCCCCGACTCTCAATTGCGACCACTGTAGCTCTTTCCGGCTTGGCACGGTTTCCTCTTGGCGAATTAGGCAGGTGTTTGCTACTGCAACGCCTTGAGAATAACAGAAAGAGCAGGAGTTACCGAGTCGGGCGCGGCTTGACCGACATAGCCAGACGAGCCTAAAGGCCTGTGTTTATTGCTGGTTGTAATGTCCTGCCTTTAATTGCTTTCCGGCCTCCCACGGTTAGCCGTCGGCCCATCCTCGAGTACCACGCTGGCCATCGACAAAGTGGAGGTATGGGTAAGCGAGAGCGCCGTGTGCGTCACACCCAGGCGGGCAGCGATCTCTGCTGCGCGCCCGTGAAAGCGGAGTGTAGGCCGACCTCCAGGTTCCCTGGATACTTCGATTTCGAGCCAATTCACGCCCCGGCTGATGCCCGTTCCCAGAGCCTTTGCGCCCGCTTCTTTCGCCGCGAATCGCGCTGCCAGACTCTCTGCCGATTGCCGCTTGCGCAGGCAGTATGCTTGCTCCGCTGCCGTGTAGACGCGGTCGAGAAACCGCTGTCGAAAACGCTCCACGGACTGCTGGATGCGACGAATCTCTACCAAATCAATTCCGCTGCCCACGATCATTCTGTTTATCAAGCTACATCATTCACCAGGGGGCAGCTGCGGCGCGAGGGTGCGCCGATTCAAATTACCAACGCCTGTGGTTCTCAGCTTTCCGGTGTGTCTTTGTCGCAAAGCGGGGCATTGTCGTTCAGCCCCGATACAGCCATCATGTTCCGCCTGGTCTTTCCGATAAGCCGGGCATGAGAAACATCTCTTCCCCCAGCGACGCATTGCAGCCTGCGGCCATCCCTTGGGCCATGCAGATGCGAGCAGTATCGATGGACGAGCCCGGCCGGTTGGTCCAAACGCTCACCGGCGCGATTCTTGGCTGCGGCGGATGGGTTTTGAGCCGCGGCGCCAGCGAAGCTGACATCGTCAGCATGTTGTTTGAGTTTGAACGACAGACCTGCGTTGACATCTACAGCATCTTGATTGCCGCCGGTCTTGAACTGAGCCAGAGCGCGCACATCCGATTCACCGAACTCTGCCAATGCACGCGTCTCAGCCCACAGGAATGCGGCGCCGACATCGCTAGTGTTGACCTTGAGATACAGACGCTTCCGGCCACATCCCCCCGCAATGAGAAGGCCTCGGGAGCGGCATGAGAAGTTAACCTGCCTCCACCAGCCCGTAGCGGCGCTGCCACGCCTCTTTGAGCCGCGCCCAAACCCGGGTGCGCTCGGCTTCTGTCCCTTCACAGTTTGCCGGATCGGCAAATTTAGCGGCTTCCACCTTAGCTAACTCCAACAATTCGCGATCGCGAGCAGGTC
>ODAK010004168.1_pt1 | contig 14870 bp, 5 predicted proteins | sample 1539591 | NCBI WGS metagenome assembly ODAK01 (sample SAMEA3539303, study PRJEB22396) | soil metagenome | biome: tundra; feature: field; material: soil | place: USA | collected 2010-05 | depth 0.15 m | reverse complement strand
CAGCAGCCGGTCGAAGAGCTCGCAGCGCAGGGTACCTATCATTCTTTCGCAGATGGCGTTGCCCCGCATCGTCAACTACACTTGATCGGCGCGATCGGTACCGACGGGTCAGTGTGACGCACCCGTTTCACCCGCTGGCCGGGCGGGACTTCGAGGGCAGCAGGTGTCGGGGCGGCGCACGTCGCCGCGCATACGCAGGACGTTCACCGGTCCGGGATCGGCGCGGGCGGCGGGAGATCGTAGCGGGTGGCAATGTCGCGGCGGTAGAGCAGGCCGAGGTAGCGGTGGTTATGGTCACCGCGGCCAGTTCGGGCAACGCCACCCGCCCGGCGAACGCGATCGTCAACAGCCCCACGTGCTGAGCCGACGCAGGCGCGCAAGACCTCGCTGGCGTAAGAGTTCGGCATCAGCTGCGAAACCGTGTACCAATACCTCCGCGCAGCCGCCGACCTCAGCTGTCCGGCTGGGCTGCGGAGCGCGCCACCGTCGAGTCGAAGGCCAGCCCGCTGGATCCCTCGCCGCGGCCGACCGTTACCCGGCGGGTGATCCAGCGGGCGTACGAACCGTCGACCCGGCGGGCCAGCGTGGGCATCCGGCGGACGCGAACCCCCTCGCGCGGGATCTCCTCGTCGCGCACCATCATCGGCTCACCCGGACGCAGCAGCACGCCTAGCGGCTCGATCAGCTCGGCGCCGCGCTGCATGATGCCTTTGGCCAGCGCGATCGTCGCGTAGCCGGTGCTGAACGGCAGGAAGGGGATCCACCAGGAAGGCACGTCCGTTTGCAGCAGGTAGTCCAGCTCCGCGTTCGGGTCGGTGCCCGGCTGGAATGGCGGGGGATAGCCCTCGTCATGCCGATTGCGGGGCTCGCCGCTCGGGCCCTGCACGGCCCGCTCCACCGCCCACGCTGAGTTGGCCATCTCGTCGCGCAGGAACAGCACTTCCTCCAGGGCCGGACCGTCCAGAACGCCTGTGACGGACGGCGGAACCAGCAAGCCGGGCAAGGTCTTGTCAGTGCCGGCCACGCTGAGTTCGAACATCCGGAACCGGCCGCCGCGGCCAGTGTCGTCGGCCCGCGCGACGGCCAGCCGCTCGCCGAACGTGGTCGTGTAGCTCACCTCTTCTACTGCGGTGTACGAGCCGAGGGGGACGTCCACCGGCACGACCAGCCAGTCGTTGCCGTAGACGGTGGCGAACTCGACCAGCAGCAGCCGGGCCAGATCGTGCGGCTGGACCTCCAGGGCGCCCAGGTTCACCTGGCCGTCTTCGAATTGCCAGTACCTGTCGGCGGGCATCCCGGCGAACCGCAGCGGGGTGGCCAGCATGGTCTGCTCGGCGGCCGGCCGGGCGCCGCTGGTCGGGTCTGAGTCGTCGCTGGCGTCCAGGTCGGGCCAGTCGACCCGCCCGCCGCCGAACTGGGGCGCCCGGAACGTCTGCGGGCCGACGCTCAGGCCGAAGCGGTACTCCAGCCGCTCGTCGATCCAGCAGTCAGAGGCAGGGTCGGGTTGCGCTGCTACCTGGCCGCGGTACCAGCCGTACCAGTCGGTGACGGCGGCCAGGGCGGTCGGCGCGTCGGGGGCGCCGATCACCCAGGGCGGCAGCTGGGCCGGGACGGCCGCCAGTCCGGGTGCCGCCGAGGTGGCCGCGACTTCCGCGTCCGGCAGGCGATCGCGCAGGACAGCCAGCAGCCCGCGCACGGTGTGGTCGAAGGGGTCCGCCCAGGGCAGGGCCAGCCGGCACTGGGCCAGCAGGGCGGTCAGCGTCGGGCTGCCGGCACTGACGTCCACGCCGGCATCGGCCAGCTGCGCGAGTAGTTCCGCTCCGGCCTCCGCGCGATCGCGCAGCCCCGGCCCGCGGGCCTGGGTGGGTTCGCGCTCGATGGAGGGCTCAAGCAGGTCGCCGGCCGGCAACGGCCGCGGCGCGGCCGCGGAAGGATCGCCCGGCAGCCATGACGTGACCGCCGCGGTGGTCGTGGCCACATGGACGGCGACTGGGCTGCCGGCGTCCTCGGCGGCGAACTCGCCGAATTGCCACTGCCGGGCCAGCAGCCACAGGGGATCGTGCAGGCGGGCCTCCAGGCCCGGCGTGGGGTCGCCGGACACGCACTGCGGTTCCAGGCGCGTCCAGCCGGGCGGCTGGAGCCAGAACGAGGCGGTCATGCTCGGCGCGAGCGCTACCGACCGCATGCCTTTGACCGTCATGCGCCTGCCTCCTCGATATTCGTCATGGCCCGGTCTCCTTGACGTAGGGCAGCATGTGTTCCACCGAGGCGATCTCGGTGGCCAGCATGCGCAGGTCGAGCGTCGGCTCGCCTTGAAGCGACCACGACTGCTCCTGGATGGCCGGCAGGATCGGGCTGGGCGTGGCGAGGCGTTCGAGCGTCACGGCTCGCAGGCCGGCCAGCTCGCGGGTTTCGGTGAGCACCGAGATCAGCGCGTCGCTGGTCCACCGGCTGCCGTCTGGTGACACGGCCAGCAGGATGGCCTGCGGGGCCCGCGCATTGGGCGCGTTGGCATTGATGGCGAGCCCGGTGGTGATCGTCGCCGTCCCGTCCGGATTGCGGCGGGGCAGCTGCTCGACCCACTCGTCCACGACCAGGCCCGCGATGGTTTCGGCACCGGTGTAGGCCGCCGGGGCGTCGGCCAGGACGTCGGTGATGGGCTGGTCGGGGCTGGCCGCGCCGTCCGGCAGCGGCAGGCCCAGCCAGGTTGCCGTGCCGGCCGTGCCGCTGGCCGCCAGCTGGGCGATGCGCAGCGACCGTCCCACTCCAGGCGAGGAGCCGGCCGCGTCGCCGATCAGCAGGGTCTCGTTGTAGCGGGCCAGGTCCGGCCGGACGGTGGCCAGGTCGCGCAGCCAGCGCCGGATCGAGGCCCGGCCGGGGTTCACGCCGCCGAGTACGGCGCTGAACAGGTCGGCCGCGCCACTCACGGCCGGCAGCACGACGAAGCCGGCACCGAATACCGCCTCGCCGGCTGCCCGGGCCGAGGTGGCGTCGTACGGTGCGGCGATAGCGTTCGCGGCCGTGACCCGCTTGGCCGCCTCGGCCAGGACGGCCGTGGCGAGCACGGTGGCGCCTGCTCCGGTCGCGGTCGGCAGCGAGATCCCGTACCGGCGCAAGGCATCGGCGGCGTCAGCGATGGCCACCGGATCCGGTGGCGGGCCGGCGGCGAGCGCGTTCGCGAGGGCATCGGCGGCGTCCGACAGCCCGTTGATCACAGGCTGGAGCCGGGCGGTCAGGCCTGTCGCGTCGGGATTGCGGGCCGGCTGGTCGCTGGGGCGGGCGAAGGCGGGCGGGGTCACGCTCGGCGCCCCCGCGATCAGCGCGTGCAGGGACGCCGCCCCGATGGCGACCTCGCCGATCGCCCTCAGCCCGGCCGGCCAGGCGGGGTCGGGCAGCACCGGCAAGGGATCGGTGCCGAGCTGCGGCAATGCCGCTCGCAGCCGGGCATTCAGGACAGCCGCGTCCAGGGTCAGGTCGCTGGCTGCGGGTTGCGGCTGCTGCGGATCCTGGGTATCCCGGACGGTAGCCCCGGCGCTGTCGAAGACAACGTCCAGCGCGGAAAGGCCGGCGGCGTCGAGCGTCGTGCGGGTGCCGTCGGCGGCGACGTGCACGACGATGGCGGTGGCCGGCCCCAGCCGGTTCTCGGCCCAGGCCGCCAGCCGGGGCTCGGCCTTGGCTCGCGGGGTGTCGGCCGACCAGCCCGACGACCCGGGTGCCGTATCGTCGAGCAGCAGCAGTACCCGGTGGGTGAGCGCGGCCGCGCGGGTCGGGGTGCGCACCACCTCGGGCTCGACCGGCGCCGCGTCGCCCCCGGCCGCCGCGGACATGACGGCGGCCGCCCGGGCGGTGTTGCCCTGGACGAAGTGGTGCACCGACTCGGCGAGCAGGACATCCGACACGGCACCGTAAGCGCCGGCCGCCTTCTGGAGGATGGTCTCGACGGCGGCCTGGTTGTCGGCGATCTTGGGCCACTTCGACTGGTCGAGGTAGGGGTTGTCGGCGGGCGGGTTGGTCAGTTTGGCCCAGATGCCGGCGCGCGGCATGGTGATCAGCCGGATGCCGTCCACGACGTTATTGGCGGCCACCGCTTCCTGGGCGTCCGCAGGCAGCGCGTCCGCCCGATCGACCAGCCGCCCGGCCGCGATCGGCGCGAGCGAGCGCAGCGACAGCGTGTAGACGTCCAGGTGTTGCTCATGCAGGAGCCGTTCGATCAGGTAGCCGAGCAGGGCCCCCAGTGGCTGGCCCTGCCGCACGCCGTCCATGAGGGCCCGGGCCTGACGGACCCGGGCGCTGGTGAGGTCCACGCTCAGCGCACCGGTGCCGGCCGCGTCGCGGTTGTGGGTCAGGTAGCCGCTGCGCAGCACCCCGGCGGTGGCCGCATGGGTCAGGCTCGGGGCGTGCACGTAGCCGCCGGCGCGGGTCGTCGCGGCCCCGGGGGTCAGCCCCTCGACCCAGCCGTACGCGCCGAGCAGCACCCCGGCCGGTGCGCTCGACCGCAGCTGGGTCACCCGCCGTGTCGGCAAGGACGTGATCCAGGCGTCGTAGCGGTGGCTCGCGCAGTCCAGCGTCTGGGCCACCGCGATGCCGCGCTGGTCGATGGGGGCACTGACCAGCGCGAGCGTCGCCGACTGGAACTCGGCCAGCCGGGCCTGGGCCCGCAGCCATGCACCCAGCACCGTGATCGACTGCCGCTGTGCCACGCCGGACGGCAGGCTCGGGGACATCGCCACGTCGGCCAGGCTGGTGCGGATCGCCGCAACGGGCTGGAGCACGGCGAGCTCGTTCGGGCCGGACGCGCCGAAGCGGGCGTCGAGAACGTCAGCCGCGGAGTGCAGCCGCTCCGGCTCGATCTTGCCGGCCTGCGTCTGGCCGATCAGCTCGATGTAGCGCTGGGCGTCAGCGCCGAGCAGCTGCGCGCCACGATCGACGACCTGCTTGACCAGCTCGGGCGGGGCGGCCTTGGCCACCGCGTCCCGCTCGCGAGCCAGGCCGATCTCGAGCAGGGCTTGCAGCACCGAGCTGACCGCCCGGTCGGCGTTACCGAGCATGGCCTTGACGTACGGCTCATCGCCGAGAGCGTCGTCGTCGAGCACCAGTGGCAGGCCGAGCGGGCGGGTGGTCTTGCCCACCACACCGCGCAGCCCGATGGCACTGGCGCCCAGCTGCAGGAATACCGTCTCGACCAGCTCGTCCTGGGCGGCCTGGTTGGTCCCGCCCGGATCCAGCCCGAACAGCAGCTGCAGGACGGAAAGCAACCCGTCCGAGCCGATCGAGCGCACCCTGATCCCCAGCGAGTGCGGCGCGCTGCCCAGGACATCCAGCAGCGTGTCGTCGATCGGGCCGCCGGAGGTCACGCTGGCCACCTTGGCCAGGCCGCCGGCGACCATGGCTCGGCCGTTGCGCAGGACGTTCAGCATCGGCGCCTCGACCGGATCGCTGCCGTCGGGTTGCCAGCTGCCTTGGACGCTCGACACGGGCAGCACCCCGTAGGGCTGATCGCCCATCCGTAGCAGGGGCAGCGGGCCGCCGCCGCGGACGTCGGCCTGCCACCAGGTGCGCCAGGCCTCGCGCAGCTCGTCGGGCAGGTTCGGGGTGGGCAGGCTGCCGGCCACCAGTCGCTCGATGAACGCACCCCAGGTCGCCTGCCACAGCGCGGTGCTGGCCGCCTCAGCCAGCGACTGGTTGAGCTGCTGGGCACCGGGCCAGCTCGCCAGCCCCGCCGGGGCGGTCACGTCCAGGCCCAGTGCAGCCGCGGCCAGCGCGGCGTCCGCGCCGGGCGGCATCGCGGTCGCGACCGTGGGCGGAGGCGCCGGCGTCCGGCGGCTCGTCCAGTCCGCTCGGTCCGTCTCGGTGTTGTTGGTGGGCGTGCCCGGCGCGACGAACTCCGCGCCCTCGGCATAGCGGTGCGCCTCGAGCAGCGCGGCGAGCTCGGTCGCGCTGTCCTGCGGGTCGAGGCTGGCCCGCACGCCGAACGCCAGCACCCGCTCGACGGGGCCGCCCGGCACGGCGAGCGGGACGTTGACCAGCATGCCCACCCGCTCGGCCTCGGCCGGGTCGATCAGCCACTGCATGCCAGGGCCGAGCGTGATCTGCCCGCCGGGCTGGACGAGCCGGCTGAGCTGGTCAGGGTCTGCCGTGGGTGGCAGGCCGACGACCAGTTCGGGCGGCACGGGCGCGCCGGTTGCCCGGCTGAGCTGCCCGCCCTGGATAGCGACGACGACGAACCGATCGGGCAGCGCGCGGGCGACCGGGGCCGGCTGCTGCAGTGCTGGCGGATTGCCGAGCGCAGGCCCGGGCGCTGCCGCCGGCGGGACCGGGCGGGTGGTCAGGTCCGGGCTCAGTGCAGCAGCCACCCACTCCGCGCGCGACGGCTTGACGGACGCGACGAATGCCTGCCACGCGGCGTCCTCCGTCACGCTGCCGTCCCAGATGGCTTGCCAGTAGGCGATTCCGGCGGCCCGCTCCTCGTCGGACACGCCCCGGTCGAGCCGGTCGACATGCACGTCGTCGGGATAGATGCGTACCCGCAGGACGGTGCCGTCCCCGTTGTAGCGCGTCTCCAGCCGGACAGGCAGCAACGCCAGCGGGACGTCCGGCTCGATATCGCACGGGTCGCCGGCCAGCGCCGTGATGAGGCCGGCCAGCTCGCGGTCGACCTCGGCCACCCCGTTCAGGACGCTGCGCCGCTGGCGGAACTGGCCCATGGCCGTGGCCTGCGCAGCGGCGAACGCTTCAGCGTCGCCGAGTGCAGCCGAGGTCGTGGCGGCGAGGCGCTGCGCGTCGGCCTGCCCGGCTAGGACGCCGGCCTGTGCGGCGATGTCAGCGCGCCTGGCAGCCAGCTCGCGAGCCTGCTCCCGAAGCCCGGCCAGAGGATCAGTCATCGCTTGCCTGCTCTTCGCGCGAGCGCTCATCGCCGGGATTCGCTGCGCTCCTCACTCGCTGCCGCTCGCGGCGATGCTCGCTCATGCGGGGGCTCCTTCTGGCGTCAGCATGTCGATGGCCCTGAACGCGGCGCGGAACGGGTCGCGCAGCAGCACATGCGCCGTGCTGGCCGCGTCCGCGCCGTAGATGGCCTGCGGGGCACCGGGATCGCTCGAGTCGAGCACTACCTTCGTCGGCGACGTGGCCAGGAACCTGGCCAGCCGCAGCGGGTTGAGGTCGCCCCAGGCCAGGCCGTCACGGGTCGGCCCGGTGCTGTTCTCGGCCAGACCGAAGCGCGGTGCCGTCGGGTGTTCGGAGATGACGAACCACCAGCCGGCGTCGCCCTGGGCGTCGCCACGGATCTTGTCGATGGTCAGGTCGAAGCCGATCAGCGTGATGTCCGGGGGCAGGTGGCCGTGGAACTGGACGTCGGCCAGCACTCCGGGGTCCACGCTGGGGTCGCCGAACTCGGGTACGCCGTCGATCAGGTGGTCGGCGAACATGGCCAGCACGATGGCGTTCGGATACCGGCGGATCAGCTGCCCGCGCACCAGCAGCACGACCGACCCGCCCAGCGTCGGGACGACGTGCGAGCCCAGCGGGGTGGTCGTGAAGCGGGCCAGGTCCTGGGCCAGGTCGTCTTTCGTCCGGTCCCAGAACCGGCGGAAGTAGGTGCCGCGCTGATCGGTCGGGTAGCCCCGCCACAGCAGCTCGCGGCCCATCTCGTGTGACAGGCCACCCAGAAACGCCTCAATGAAGCGAGCATTGCTCTGCAGGGCGGTGACGATGTCCGGCTCCGCGAACTTGCGGAGCCCGGGCAGCAGCCAGTCGCGTGAGTAGGCGTTCAGTGCCTCGTACATCGGCCGGGTGAACACGGGTGCCGCCATGACCGGGTTCAGCAGCAGGTCATCGAACCAGTCTGGGGGCAGCCACGACGGCCGGCTGGCGCCGAAGCGTGCTTTGACGCGCGCGGTCAGGTTCACCGCCGGGTCGACAAGCGCGACCAGGGACGGCGAGGTGATGCCGAGCCCGGGCCGAAGCGCGGTAGCCGGCCAGCCGGGCGCGACCAGATCGTCGCCGATCGCCGTGAAGCCCTGGCGCAACGAGTCCGGGGTCGCTTCGCGAGCGTTCTGGAGGATGCCGACCAGCTCCTGCTGGGGCTGTGGCTTCGCGTCGATGCCCTTCATGAGCTCGGCGGCTGTCTCACCCGCGGCACTGGCCAGGTCGGGGATCGCCTGCAATGCCAGTGCCAGGCCGGCTGCGCTGATCGCCCAGACCGGGTTCTTGCCCGGCGGCTGCTTCAGTCCCTGCCGTAGATGGCTCAGCAGCAGCTTGCCGGCGAACACCGCATAGTCCCCCGGGTCGGGGGTGGTGCGGCGGATGTGCTCGGCCGCGATGTCGATGAGCGCCGGCTGGGCGTCCAGGGCGGTGCCGGCCGCCGCGAGGGCCGCCGGCACCCCGGACACGTCGACGCCTAGCGCGGGTGCTACCCGCTGCGGGTCCAGTGCGGCCGCGGCCGCTGAGGAGACGCCGGCCACTCCGTCCAGCTCCTGGTACGGGCGCTGCATGTCCCGCGCCGTGCCGTCCTCGGCCACCAGGCGGCCATGCCCGGACGGGTCGGCTGCTACGAACCGGGCCAGCCCGCCGAGCGGGCGGGTGGCGCGGCGGAACGCCGAACTCACCGCCGCATCAGCCAGGTTCGACTCGGCCACATCGGCCGCTACGGTCAGCGCCGGCTGGGCGAGGACCCGGGACTGGACGCGCCGGGTCGCCGCCAGCAGGTCACCGAAAGCCAGCGGCGTGATGTGCCGTTCGTAAGACGCGGTGCCGACGAAGCGGGCCAGCTGGACCCAGCGCAGTGAGCGGTTGGCCGCGTCGATCTCGCCGACCTGCGCCCAGGCCGACTGCATCAGCTGCTCCTGGTCCATATGCACGACCCTGGTGCCCAGGCCGGCCGCCACCCGGTGTTCCGGACGCAGGTTGAGCTGGCCGAACCAGTCGGCGTCGCGCGATGGCTCGACCCGAGCTGCGGCGGCCTGGTACCGGGCATAGATCTCCGGCCCGACGACCGGGCGGGGCACCGGGTCGCCCGGGCTGGCCGTCCGCCGGGCCAGCTCGTCCGGACGGTTCAGCTCGGCGCGCAGCGCCTCGGTCTCGGTGGCCGGCCAGCGGGCAGTCTCGGCCGTCACCGCCGCCACCTCGGTGGGGTCGGTGCTCTTCGGGTCGGGCGCGTTGGGGCTGTATACCGGGCCGTGGATCGTCTGGAGCTGCCCGGGATCCCCATCGGCCAGCGGCGGCAGCCCGCCACCGGGCGTGGACGTCTCCGTCAGCCGCCTGCCGATCTGCCACGGCGCGGCCACCCCGTGCAGCTTCTCGGCCAGGGACGCGAAGTCGCCGTCCGCGCCTGTGGCGAACCGCCAGGACGTGTACAGCGGCAGGGTGATAGCGGTGTCGGTGTCCGCGCCGTCCGCTGCCCGGGTCCAGGCCATGGCGAGGTTCGCGGGAGACGGCTCGCCCAGACCCGCGGCCACCCCGGCGTTGTACAGGGGCACGACGCAGGCCAGGTACTGCCGCTGCGTGTCGAGCTTGCGCGGGCACAGCAACCGGGACAGGTTGGCCTGCCCGTACTCGGCCATGAGCCGGTCGTCGACGGGTGCCTGATCGGCCGGATGAGGCACGGTGTCGGGCGTCCCGATCAGCTGGGCATGCGCCCAGGCCCAGGCGTCGTCGGTCGGTTGCAGCTCGCCGAGGAAGGTCGCCACCTGGTCCGGACGTCCCTGGCTGCCGGGTCGCAACTGGTAGCGGCCCTGCTCCAGCACCACCAGTGCTATCCACGGAACGAGTCGGTCGCCGGCCGCCGCGGTGGGGCTGAACAGCCAGGGGATGACCGGGCGGTCGAACTCGACGTGGGCCAGGAAGGTGTCCTCGGCGTCGGTGGCTTCGGGCAGGGGGTAGCGGCGGATGATCTGCCGCTCATCCAGGCCCAGGACGTCCCCTGGTCCGCGCACGTGCACGGTGGTGCCGGCTTGCAGGTCGGCCTGGCCGTCGGCCTGCACCGGCACGGCGACATCGACGGTGGCTCGCAGCCCGGCGGCCGGGGTGTTGACCACGGCGCCCACGCCACCGCGCACCCAGGGCAGGAAGGTGTACGAGCCGATGACGATGTTCTCGGGCACGAACGCGTTCAGCGGGGTGATCCGGTAGGCGTCCGTCACGAAGTTGGGCAGACCCTTCAGCGAGTCGCTCATGACGCCACCCCAACCCCGACGACCTGCGCAGTACCAGGGGCCAGCCCGGCCACGACCCGCGATGCCTCGGTGGTGGTCATCGGCTGGTCGCCGGTCCCCGCCACCGCCCCGAGATCGACCGTGGACCGCACGAGGGACGCGCCTGGGTCGGTGAGCTTGACCGGGTCGGCGGCCACCGCGTACGGGTTGCCTGCGTTCAGGTGAGCCTGCCCGGCCGGTCCCACGGCCAGCAGCGCCTGATGCTGGCCGGCCATGGAGATGAACCGGTGCCGCGTGGCCGTCCGTACCGGCGGGCAGACGGTGCACCACTGGTACGCGGTGCCCGACGCCGTGCCGTACAGGGACGTCTGAGCGGCGATCACCATCCCGGCCGGGAACGGCTCGAACGCCGGACGGGACAGCTTCTGGTCATCGCTCAGCGTGAGGAAGTTGCCCGGCGAGAACAGGTCGGTGGCGTTCGAGATGGCCTTGGCCGGCACCGGTGGTGCTCCCGCGGCGGTGAGCAGCGGGGCACCGAGGTTGACCCGGCTGACGTCCACCGGGTTGGCTCCGACATGGTCGATCACCGTTTCGAGCGGCAGCACGTGCTGACGCGTCTCCAGTGCCCCGAGCGGGTGCACGACCGTGGTGCCGTCGTCGTCCAGCGGGGCCAGCCGGGCGAGCAGGTCGGTGTCGGCAGGCAGCTGGGCCGCCCAGGCGGCGGGCAGTGACAGCTTCTCCTGGACCATCGACTGCGGGCTCACGAGGGCGGGCAGCGGGTTGGTGCCGTCTCCCCAGGTGATGCGCGGGATGTCGAGATCCACGTCGAAGAAGAGCAGTGAGATGCTCGCGTGCCCGGACACCACCCACGGCCCGGGGCCCTCCAGGTGCAGGCTGAGGTCGACGCTAGCGAAGCTCTCGCCGAAGGCGTAAAGCGACACCCCGGCACTGAGGTCGATCTCGAAGTGGAAGGTCGGCTCCCACAACACGAGCGCGTCGAACTGCAGATGCCCCTCGGCGCCGACTCCGGCCACGTCGGCCTTCAGCTCGACCCTAGTGCCCAGCTGGAAGGAGTTGGACGTCAGAGCAAGGTAGGCCTCGGCGCGCATGGTGATAAAGGACGGCGGCGAGAGGTCGATGCTGACCCGGCGCATCCCGGCCAGCTCGCCAGGCGGGGGGTAGTGAGGGTGGAACCCGCCGGCCGAGATGGCCAGGTCCGGGTGGTCGCCCCAGGCGATCAGCATCCCGAAGTCACCGGCCAGAGAGAAGCCGGCCAGCCGCGAGCCGCTCAGGCTGACCAGGAACAGCAGGTGGTCCGGCGTGATCTCACCATAGAGGTCAGCCCGGATGTCGACGATCGGCGCGTCCGGCACCGGCAGGGCCACCCGAAGGGAGCCGATGAGGATCACCTTCGGATCTGGCAGGGCAATGACCACGCCCAGGCGAGCGGTCACAAACGACACCGGCGCGCCCCAGCCCAGCTCGAGCAGCGGGCCGGCCACGAAGGCCCCTTGCTGCGGCGGGAACATCGTGCGCAGCAGGTTCAGGATCGTCGGCGCCGCTGACACGGGGTCCTTCGGGAAAAGCACAGTGTCCGCGGTGTGGTCGTGGATACCGGCCCGCAGCACGTCGGTGGCGATCGTGCGCTCGAGCGCGAGCAGGCCACCGACCGCGTTGAGCGTGAAGCCGAACGTCAGCTGGATGGCCGGGGTGAAGTCCACCGACAGCACGAGCACCAGCGAGAACGGTTCGGTGCCGACCAGCCCGACCGCCTTGATCTCGATCGGCCCGAGGTTCAGGTCCAGCGCGCCGCCGTATTCGCTGCCCTGGTGCTGGACGAAACCGCCGCCGTGGATCACGCCCGCGTCCACGGTCAGGGCGGCGCCGGTCGGCGGCTGCAGGGCCAGGCTGACCGGATTGCCGTGCCCGAGCTGGCCAGTGTCGAACACCAGCGCGACCCCGGCACCCTGGATCACCGCCGCGACCGGACCGAGGCTGCCGCCAATGGTCCCCGTCAACGCCAGGCCGACCGGGGCGCCGTCCAGGATCTCGATACCGAGCCCGCGCAGCTCGACCCCGGGCAGGTCAAGCTGGCCGTCGAGATCGGCGCGCGCCCTGGCCCCGGCCTGGAAGCGCAGGCCACGGACGGTGTCCGCGCTGACCGTGAGGGTCGCCGTCGCGCTGGCATTCGCGCCGAGGACCTGATCGACGAATCCGTCTGCGGAGAGGCCGACGGCCAGGCCCGTCGTGACGGTGAGGCCGAACGTCGGGGTGGCCGGGCCGTAATCGAGGGTCGCCGTGGCCGTGGTGTTGCTCAGCTTCAGCACCGCGCCGGACACCGGGTCGAGGGAGCGTTCGGCCGCGTTCGCGAGCGCGTAGCTGAGTACCGTCCCCACCCTGGTGATGCCGCCGCTGATCGAGCCGCCACTCAGGCCGAGCTGGTCGAGCAGCCCCGTCACAGCGTCCCCGCCCGCCGACACGGCCTGCTTGATGACGTTGAGCATGGCGGTCTCGGCGTCGATGACGGCTGGGACGACCGCAGCGATGTCCTTGACGGCGGTGTCGAATGCGGTGAGTGCCTGGGTCAGCTCGCCGAACGCCGCCTGGCACTGGCTCAACGTCGAGGGACCGGCGGCGATGTCGTTGGCGAATGTGGTCAGGTGAGTGCGGGCGGTGGCCAGATCGTTGGCAACGTTCGTGGCGGCAGCATTCGCCTTGTCGACAGCGCTGGCCCCGGGGACGAGGGTGATCAGTAGCTGCTCGGCGTCGGTAGCGAGGGTATTGAGCAGCTTGTCCAGACGGGTCCGCGCGAACTCGAGCAGCGCGGTGAGTAGCGAGGACTCCAGGTCCGACATGGACGCTCCCTGGGAGACGCTTGGGGTGTCCCCGGTCGGGCCCGGCCGGGGTCTGGCTGAGGTCAGCGTCGCGCCCGACGCGCTAACAATGTGGCCTTATGCGGTACAAGCAAGTTGTCGTGTTCATGATGGTCTCCTTGAGGTGCGGTAGGTGGGCCGCGCGAGTGACGGCACCGATTGCACGACGTGTCTCGGGTGACGTCGCTTGCTAGGCGGCCCTGGCATCGTGGGTTGCCGCGTGGGGTGCCGCGCATCGGCTTAGGCACCGTCGTTTACGACGCGGCTTTCCGCGTCTTCGGAGATTCCTGGACGAGTCCAGAACTCGAAGAAGTTGCGGGCCGTGGGTGACGGGAAATCGCCGGCTATCCCGCCGTGGGCTATCCGGTCCTTCACGCAGGCGGTTCGGCGCGCCGTTGTCGCTCCCGGCAAGGCAGCTCTCCATGCACCCGATTATGGCGCTGATCAGGGCAGCAAGCCAGAGGCATCAACATGATGCGTTGCCCCCGCCTCCGGCGGCGCGTGGCCAGCTACGCCGCCCCGCTCGGCCCGCGCTCTGGCCTCCGGGCCGCGCGCGGGTCATTGACCGTCGAGGGGTGCTTGCCTGCCAGCTTGTTGAGCGGCGAGGTCTCCATGACCCAGTGGAGACGGCCCAGGCGGAATACATCCTGGGCCAGGAGGTAGTACTGGACCTGGTACTTTGCGACGATGGTGGGAATCGTCGTCGTGGAGCAGCATGTCGCGTTGCGCGGGCTTTCCTTTGCTCTGGCAGAGCGCGCACCGCTGCCTGATGACGGCCTTCGGCGCGAACAGCCCGATCGCCCCGTTGACCGCCCGGTGCCGCCGGGTGATCTTGGTGACGGACTGCTGGGCAAGAGTCGCCGACGACCCTTGTGTCTGGCGGGGCCGCCGAGCACCGGGGACTTTTCACATGATGACTACGAGCAACGTCCGCTCGACCAGCGCCATGCCGCCGTTTCCAGGATTCGTTGACACGATCGCCAGATCATTTGTGCCCGTCTGCGTGCCGATCGCGGCGATGGTGCCGATGTCGTACCCCCGTCCGCTACCTCCGATCTCTTCATTGACGTAGATGCGCCCGGCCGCCCGGTCGACTTGCAGGCCACCGAATTGTGGACGTGGTCCCGCATTGTCGGCGACATTCGGAACCTGATAGATGAAGTACTCGGTACCGCTCTGGCCGGCATTCGGCTCGAGCGGGCTCCCGCCCGCGGCAGTGGCAAGGACGGCCGACTGGAGGCCGGGGGTGATCTGTACCAGCGAGGTGCGCTGGTTCTGAATCCCCTGCGCGCCGTCGTTGTTGTTCGCGACCCACAGGTTCCCTGCCCCATCGAAAGCTATCCCCTCCGGCGACGAGAACAGGTGATCGATGTTCGATATCAGTGCGGCGTCGGTGTTGGAGACCGGTATCTGGGCGGCCAGGTTCGAGAACACATGGTACGTATTGGCGCCGCCCAGATGGGCCAATGGCCTTGCGTTAAGTGATCATGTGCGGGCTGAGCAGGTGAAACTCGATTCCTCGGGTGACGTTGGTGACGCTGGGCTCGCCGGGCTTGCGGGCGGGGAAGTCGCCGGATTTCCTGGTCTTGCGGGGGCTGGCCCGGTCCGGGCGGTCCCGGACGAAGGTGGCGGGGGCGAGGATCTTCAGCAGGAATGTGGCGAGCGCGAGATCGGCCTGCTCAGGGGGAAAAAGCCGCGACGGTGTCCGTCGCGGCGGCTAGGGCATGCGGGAAGCTGATCGTGTCCGGGGGGACGCCCGCGGCGGCTGCCCCGATCCCGATGATCTTGCAGATGGCCTGGTAGACGGCGAACAGCGCCCACATTTCCTGCTCGACGCCGGCCGGGTCCT
>ODAK010004166.1_pt1 | contig 14872 bp, 11 predicted proteins | sample 1539591 | NCBI WGS metagenome assembly ODAK01 (sample SAMEA3539303, study PRJEB22396) | soil metagenome | biome: tundra; feature: field; material: soil | place: USA | collected 2010-05 | depth 0.15 m | reverse complement strand
CCAACTGCTCCAGCCAAGAGCCGGCGTCTGCCCGACGCCGTTGTCCTCCGCACTGGCGGCCGGCGCGGCCGACAGGGCGGCCACGCTCACTAGGGGGGCGGCGACTAAGATCGCTACCAGCCCGCGGACCAGTCTGCTCATCGAGAGTCCTCCTCCATCGCAGAACCCCCCGATGACTTCCTACGCCGGATACCCAAATCCCGTCAAGATCACCCGAACTTAAACAGGAGCGATCACGCGCGAGGTGAGCCCGAGAGCGAGGGAACGAGGTGGTGGGCAGCGTCGCGACGGCGGGCAGCGAGGTGGCGGGCGAACGGCGCCGACGCAGAGCCCGTCAGTCCGCAGAGCCCGTCAGTCCATGGTGAAGTAATCGGCTCCAGCGTAGGCACCGGTGAGTTGCTTGCTGCGCTGCATGAGCAGGTCGTTAAGCAGGCTGGATGCACCGATGCGAAACAGTGCCGGGCTGAGCCACTCCGGGCCGGCGGTCTCGCGCACGAGCACCAGATAGCGGATGGCGTCTTTGGCAGTTCGCACACCACCGGCCACCTTGACGCCAACCCGGCGGCCAGTCGCCTCGGCAAAGTCGCGGACGGCGGCCAGCATCACCAGTGCCACGGGGGGTGTGGCGGCCGGAGACACCTTGCCGGTGGAGGTCTTGATGAAATCAGCGCCTGACAGCATGGCCAGCCACGACGCCCGGGCGACATTGTCGAGCGTGGCCAGCTCACCGGTCTCCAGGATCACCTTGAGATGGGCAGGACCGGATGCCTCGCGGACCGCGCGGATCTCCTCGCATACCTGCCCGTACCGCCCGGAAAGGAACGCGCCGCGATCGATGACCATGTCCACCTCGTCGGCGCCGGCAGCCACCGCATCCGCGACGTCGGCCAGCTTGACCGCCAGCGAGGCGCGGCCCGACGGGAACGCCGTGGCCACGGACGCCACCAGGACCCGGCCGCCTGCTAGTTCACCCTTGGCCACGGGCACCAGGTCCGGATACACGCAGACTGCGGCGACCGGCGGGACCGTGGGGTCAGCGGGATCCGGCTGCCGGGCCTTCACGCACAGCCCGCGGACCTTGCCGGGCGTGTCCGCGCCCTCCAGCGTGGTGAGGTCAACCATGCGGACCGCCATGTCAAGGGCCCACATCTTGGCGTCCCGCTTGATCGACCTGGTCGCCAGGGCGGCCGCCCTCTCCTGCACTCCCACCTGATCCACTCCCGGCAGCCCGTGCAGGACCTGGCGGAGCGCGGCGTCCGAGGCCACAATCTCCGCCGACCAGGGCCGCCCGGCCGGCGCCGTGGCTCCGATCGGCACAGTCAACGGGGCCTGGGTCACGGGCTCTGCGTCCACGCCGCGCTCACCTTTCCCGCCCTTCGAGCCGGACCACCGCGTCGCTGGCCGCCCGTGCGGTGGCGAACCCCGGTTTGATGACCGTGTTGATGATCCGGAGCCGCTGGTCGAAGTGGGCGAATGCGCTCTTCATCGCGTTGATCGTCAGCCACTCGATGTCCGACCAGCCGTAGCCGAACACCTCAGCCAGCCGCGCGAACTCCGAGGACAGGGTCACCCCGCTCATCAGCCTGTTGTCGGTGTTCACCGTCACCCGGAACGACAACTGGCGCAGCAGCCGGATCGGGTGGGCCTCGATCGACGTCGCGGCACCGGTCTGCACGTTCGACGTGGGGCACATCTCCAGTGGGGTCCGCCGGTCCCTGACAAAACTGGCCAGCCGGCCCAGCGCGGCGGTGCCGTCCGGGGTGATCCGGATGTCGTCCACGATGCGTACCCCGTGACCGAGGCGCTCCGCGCCGCACCATTGCAGCGCCTCCCAGATGGACGGGAGCCCGAACCCTTCCCCCGCATGGATGGTGATGTGGAAGTTCTCCCGTTCCACGTACTGGAAGGCGTCCAGGTGCCGGGTCGGCGGGCTGCCCGCCTCGGCCCCGGCGATGTCGAACCCCACCACGCCCTCGTCCCGGTGCCGCACCGCGAGCTCGGCGATCTCCAGCGAGCGCGCCGCGGTGCGCATCGCCGTGAGCAGGGAATATACCGTTATACCCCGCCCGACGCTGCCGATCCGGAATCCGTCGAGCACCGCGGCGACCACCTGCTCCAGGGTGAGTCCCCGGGCCACGTGCAACTCGGGCGCGAACCGCACCTCCGCGTAGACCACGCCGTCGTCGGCGAGGTCCTCGGCGCATTCGGCCGCCACCCGGGTCAGCGCCTCCGGGGTCTGCATGACCGCCACCGTGTGCTGGAACGCATCCAGGTAGTACTTGAGATGACCACGATTGGCACCACGCCGCAGCCACCGGGCGACTTCGTCGACATCCGCCGAGGGAAGCCGGTCATAGCCGATGTCGCGGGCCAGTTCGACAACAGTGGCCGGCCGCAGGCCACCATCGAGGTGATCGTGCAGCAGGACCTTGGGAACCGCCCGGATCTCCTCGACAGTGGGGGCCACGCTACCCATTGTCACAGATGGGGCGCTCGATGACGAGGGAGCCGGCTGCGAGCGGCCGATCGGGAACGATCTCGATCCCGCCTGCCAGCGCCTCCAGGGCCCGCTCGAACCGGGCCTCGTCGTCCGCCAGCAGTTCCAGGACGGGCTGACCGCGGCTGACCCGCTCCCCCGGCTTGACCAGGCAGCGCACGCCCGCCACGGCGCTGACCGGATCCTCCTTGCGGGCCCGCCCCGCGCCGAGCCGCCAGGCGGCGACCCCAACCGCCCGCGCGTCCAGCCGGCCCAGCCAGCCAGACTCAGGGGCAGGCACCAGCCGCCCCGCCGCGGCGTGCGGCAGCGGCGCGTCGGGATCGCCGCCCTGGGCGGCGATCATCGCCCGGTAAGTGGCCAGGGCCCTGCCGTCGGCCAGCGCAGCCACGGGGTCCGCGTCGATCCCGGCCAGCCGGAGCATCTCGGCGGCCAGCGCGAGCACCACCTCGACCAGGTCCGGCGGCCCATCGCCGGCCAGCGTGGCCACGGCCTCCTCGACCTCGAGGGCGTTGCCGACGCAGCGCCCGAGCGGCGTGTCCATGCTGGTGAGCAGCGCCGAGGTACGCACCCCATGCTCCTCGCCGAGGGTCACCATGGTCTGCGCGAGCAGCCGGGCATCAGCCACGTCACGCATGAACGCTCCGCTGCCGACCTTCACGTCGAGCACCAGCGCCGCCGTCCCCTCGGCGATCTTCTTGGACATGATGGAACTGGCGATGAGCGGGATCGACTCAACAGTCCCTGTGACGTCGCGCAGCGCGTACAGCCGCCGGTCAGCGGGGGCCAGCCCGGGCCCGGCGGCGCAGATCACGCAGCCGGTCTCCCGCAGCACGGCGAGCATCTCGGCGGGCGGAAGCGCGGCCCGCCAGCCAGGAATGGACTCCAGCTTGTCCAGGGTGCCACCGGTATGACCGAGGCCCCGCCCGGACAGTTGCGGGACAGCCGCGCCGCAACTCGCCACCAGCGGCGCGAGAATCAACGAGACCTTGTCGCCGACTCCGCCAGTGGAATGCTTGTCTACGGTCGGCCGCCCCGCCGCGCTGAGGTCGAGATGCTCCCCGGAGTCCACCATGGCCGCGGTCCACGCGCGCAGTTCCGCCTGATCCAGGCCGCGGAAATAGATGGCCATCAGCAGCGCGGACATCTGCTCGTCGGCCACCTCACCGCGCAGATAAGCGTCGATCAGCCAGCGGATCTGCGCCTCGGTGAGCGGCCAGCCGTCCCGCTTGGCCCGGATCAGCTCGACGGTGTCGTGAAGCACAGGGTCTCGAAGCACGGGGTCATGCATCGCGGGGTCATGCATCGCGGCTTCGCCGCGTATCGAGGTCATCCTTGGTAAATGCACCGGGCAGCAGTTCGGCCAGCGCACGCGGGCCGGAACTGGTGTCGACGAGCAGCCCGGGTCCCGCCGTTTCGAGGAGAAGCTGGCGGCAGCGGCCGCACGGCAGCAGCGGATCCCCGTCGGCCGCCACCACGCTCACCGCGACGAATGTGCCGCCGCCACTCGCGTGCAGCGCGCAGACCAGCCCGCATTCGGCGCACAGGGTCAGCCCATAGGAGGCATTCTCCACATTGCAGCCCAGGACGACCCGGCCGTCAGGGGTCTGGCCGGCCGCGCCAACCCGCAGCCGTGAGTACGGCGCATAGGCGCGTCCCGCCACCTCCGTAGCGGCCGCGCGCAACCGGGACCAGTCGATCTCCACGCCTGTGACGTTATCTCCGCGCCTGCCGTAATCGTGGATCACGGCTGGGGTCGACCGCGTTTCGATTTGGCAACGGCAAGGCCGCCGTGCGGCCCGCTGACTTCCCCGGACGCCCGGCCAGGTCTAACCTGCGGGCATCCCAGAGTGGGGCGTTTGGGATCTCGGTGCCCTCGTCGGCGGGGCGGATAGCCGGGGCCTTTGGCCCGTGCGGGGCGGCGCAGGCCGCTCAAGAAAAGGAGGTAACCGTGAGACAGACCGTCCGGGCAGCCGCGGCACTCAGCGTGCTGGCGCTGCTCGCCGCCGGCTGCGGCAGCAGTAAGTCCTCGTCCTCGGGAGGCGCGTCAAGCACCGCTTCGAGCGGCGGATCGGCGGCCTCATTCAAGGCGTGCATGGTCACCGACACCGGCGGCATCGACGACCGGTCCTTCAACGCGTCGTCCTGGCAGGGTGTCCAGGAGGCGGAGGGCAGCGGAGTCTCCGGCCAGTATCTGTCGTCCACGTCGCCGAGCAGCTATGTGCCGAACATCAACCAGTTCGTCAGCCAGAAATGCGGGATCATCGTCACCGTCGGCTTCCTGATGGGCGACGCAACCCAGGCGGCGGCGAAGAAGAGCCCGAGCCAGAAGTTCGCGATCGTGGACTACAACTACACGCCGCCGCTGAAGAACGTGGACGCGCTGCTGTTCAACACGGTGCAGGACGGCTTCCTCGGTGGTTATCTGGCCGCCGGCATGTCGAAGACGCACAAGGTGGCGACCTTCGGCGGCCAGAAGCTGCCCACCGTCACCATCTACATGGACGGGTTCTACGACGGCGTCCAGTACTACAACACCAAGCACCACACGAACGTGAAGGTTCTCGGCTGGAGCGAGCCGACCCAGAACGGCAACTTCACCGGCGACTTCACGAACCAGACCAAGGGGCAGCAGCTCACCCAGACCTTCATCTCCGAGGGCGCTGACATCATCTTCCCGGTAGCCGGCAACGTTGGCCTCGGCGGGGCCAAGGCCGTCCAGCAGGCCGACCAGAACGGCCAGAACGTGAACATGGAATGGGTGGACACCGACGGCTGCGTCAGCGCCGCCCAGTACTGCAAGTACTTCATCACCAGCGTGGAGAAGGGCATCCAGACCGCGGTCAAGGGCGCGGTGACCTCGGCCGCCAACAAGTCCTTCAAGGGCGGCAACTACATCGGCACCCTGGCGAATGGCGGGGTGCAGCTCGCCCCCTACCATGACTTCGCCAGCAAGGTTCCGGCCGCGCTCCAGTCGGAGCTGGCCCAGATCAAGCAGGGCATCATCAGCGGCACCATCCAGACGCCGACCAAGAGCCCGGTGTAAGCGACCAGCCGGTGTCCCGGGCGCAGCCCGGGACACCGGCTGGCACCACAGGAGAAGCCGCCGGTGAAGCTCGAGCTCAAGGGGATCACGAAGCGCTACGGCAGCCTCGTAGCCAACGACCACATCGACCTGGTGGTGCAGCCGGGGCAGATCCACGCATTGCTCGGCGAGAACGGCGCTGGCAAGACATCGCTGATGAACTCCCTCTACGGGCTCCAGCAGCCCGACGAGGGCGAGATCATGATCGACGGCCAGGCCGTCTCGTTCCGCTCGCCGAAGGACGCGATCAACGCTGGCATCGGCATGGTGCATCAGCACTTCATGCTGGTGCCGGTGTTCACCGTGGCGGAGAACGTGACCCTCGGCGTTGAGCGCACCCACCTCTTCGGCCTGCTCGACCGGCGCCGCACCCGCCGCGAGGTGCTCGAACTGTCGGCCCGGTTCGGCCTGGAGGTCGACCCTGACGCCTACGTGGAGAACCTGCCGGTAGGCGTGCAACAACGGGTGGAGATCGTCAAGGCCCTGCTCCGCGAGGCGAGCGTGCTCATCCTGGACGAGCCCACCTCGGTCCTGACGCCCGGTGAGACACAGGACCTGTTCCGCATCATGCGCGAGCTGCGGGCCGGCGGCCGGTCGATCGTCTTCATCTCCCACAAGCTCAAGGAGGTCCAGGAGATCGCCGACACGATCACGGTCATCCGGCGGGGCAGGGTGGTGGGCGAACGCCTGCCCACCGCGAGCGATTCCGAGCTCGCCTCGCTGATGGTGGGCCGCGCCGTGGAGCTCAAGGTCCGCAAGGACCCAGCGGCACCCGGGGATGTCGTGCTGGACACCGCGAACCTGGCCGTCCACGACGACCACGGGCAGATCGCGGTGGACGGCGTGTCACTGCAGGTGCGTGCCGGGGAGATCGTCGGCGTGGCTGGAGTCCAGGGCAACGGGCAGAGCGAGTTGTGCGAGGCGCTGCTCGGGCTGCGCCCGGCGTCCGGCGGCTCCGTGCACCTGGCCGGCCGGGACATCACCCACGCCACGCCCAGGCAGCGGCTGCGCGCCGGAGTCGGCTACATCCCCGAGGACCGCACGGAAGACGGGCTGGTAGCCGACTTCTCGGTGGCCGACAACCTCGTCCTGGACGTCTACGACCGGCCGCCGTTCGCCACCGGTGTCGCCCTCAACCTGGACGCCATCCGGACCGCCGCGCTGACCCGGGTCGAGCAGTTCGACATCCGGACCACGTCGATAGCGACCCCCACCGGCACCCTGTCCGGCGGCAACCAGCAGAAAGTCATCCTGGCTCGCGAGATCGGCCGCGAACTGCGGCTGCTCGTGGCCAGCCAGCCGACCCGGGGCCTCGACGTGGGCTCCATCGAGTTCGTGCACCGCCGCATCGTGGCCGAACGGGATCAGGGGGTGGCGGTCCTGATCATCTCCTCCGAACTCGACGAGATCTACGCCCTGGCCGACCGCATCGCGGTGATGTACGAAGGGCGGATAACCGGCATCCGGCCGCCCACTGTCCCGGTGGAGGAGCTTGGCCTGCTGATGGCCGGCGCGGGGACCGGCGATGAACCGGGAACCGGCGATGAGCCCGCGAGCGCGGAAACCTCCGGGGAACCCGAGGGAACCACTGAGGAACCCGCGAGGGCGGAAACCCCCGGGGAGCCCGGGCCCACCGACGAGCACGGGCCGGCCAGTGACTGAGCCGGCGCCAGCCGCTGAGCCCCCGGCTCAGTCCGGGCGCACCGACGGCGGCCAGCCCCCCACCGGGCCACCTGGTGACGGGGGCCAACCCCCCGGCGAGCGTCTCACCCTCGGCCGGGCGGTGCTGGATGCGATCATCCACGGCAACTCGGTGGTCGTCACGGTGCTCGCCATCGTGGCGGCCATGGTGATCGGCGGGTTGCTCATCGCCTTCACCGACCCGGTGGTGCTCAGCGCCTGGGGGACGCTGTTCTCCGCGCCGGGCGGCGCGATCGCGGCAGCGTGGCACAGCGTCGCCGCGGCCTACTCGAACATGTTCGAGGGCGCGATCCTCAACCCGCACACCGTGTCAGCGGCGTTCCACGGCGGCTCCGTCGCCGCCGTATTCAACCCACTGTCGGAGACCGCGGTCAACGCGACACCGCTCATCTTCGCCGGGCTCTCGGTGGCGCTGGCGTTCCGGGCCGGGCTGTTCAACATCGGCGGCACCGGCCAGTTCATCGCGGGCGCCCTGCTCGCCACCTGGCTCGGTTTCGGGGTTCACCTGCCGCTGGTCATCCACGCCATCGTGGTCCTGATCGGCGCGTTCGCCGGCGGGGCCGCCCTCGGCTGGATCGTGGGCGCGCTGAAAGCGTGGACCGGGGCGCACGAGGTCATCGTCACGATCATGCTCAACTACGTGATGATCTACCTGCTGTCCTGGCTGCTGAGCACCAAAGCGATGCAGCGCCCCGGCCGCAACGACCTGATCAGCCCGTTCATCGCCAGCAACGCGCAGCTTCCGCACATCGCAGGCGCCAGCCTGCGGATCAACGTGAGTTTCCTCGTCGCGCTGGCCGCGGCGGCAGCCGTGTGGTGGCTGCTGAGCCGCAGCACGCTCGGCTTCGAGTTCCGCACGGTGGGCGCCAACCCCCGCGCCGCCCGCAGCGCGGGCATGAGCGTGGAGCGGACCTGGATCGTGGTGATGCTCATCGCGGGCGGCCTGGCCGGGCTGGCCGCGTCGGCGGTGATCCAGGGCACGGACTACACGCTGAACTTCCAGAGTTACGGCACGTTCGGCATCGACGCGATCACCGTGGCACTGCTCGGCCGGGCCAGGCCGCTGGGCACCGTGCTGGCGGCCCTGCTCTTCGGCGCGCTGGACGCGGGAGGCACCGCCATGCAGGGGGTCACCCAGATCCCGGCGGACATCGTCTCGGTCATCCAGGCGCTCATCGTGCTCTTCATCGCCGCGCCTCCGCTGGTCCGCGCCATGTTCCGGCTGCGTGAGGCCAGGGCGCCGGGCGAGGGCCAGGTTCTTGCCAAGGGGTGGAACGGGTGAAGGCGACACCGACGACACGCTCCGGCCACCGCACGGGGAGGCACCGATGACGTCACTGGCCGGCGCCGTGCGCGCCCCGCTGGAAGCGAACCGGCGGATGCTCGCCGCGGGCACGTTCGCCCTGCTCGGCCTCATCGACATCCTCGTCTTCGGGCATTTCGCATCCCACGGCGAGGCCACCTTCGCACTGGCATTGCCTGACGCGTCCGTGCATGTGCCGAGCCTGCGCGTGCCGGCCGCCGCCACGGCGTACGCGGTCGGCGCCGTCTCCCTGGCCCTCGCCGTGACCCGGGCGGCCATCGACCCGGGCAAGCGCGCCATGCGGACCATGATCGCCACCGTCCTGCTGTGCTTCCTCATCGCCCTGCTGTGCTGGGCGGACGCCGGCAAGATCCCGCTGAACCTGGTCAACCTGCTGCAGAACACCGTCGTCGGATCGATCCCGCTCATCCTCGGCGCGCTGGCTGGCTGCCTGTGCGAGCGATCCGGCGTCATCAACATCGCCATCGAGGGCCAGCTGCTGCTCGGCGCGTTCGGAGCGGCCGTGGTGGCCAGCGCGTTCGGCGTGCTCTGGCTCGGCCTGATAATGGGGTCGCTGGCCGGTGGCCTGCTCGGGCTGCTGCTCGCCGTGTTCGCGATCCGCTACCTGGTCGACCAGATCATCCTCGGAGTGGTGCTGAACCTGCTGGCCTCCGGGCTCACCGGGTATCTGTACGACCGGGCGCTGACCCGGTACCAGAACACGCTCAACTCGCCGCAGACCTTCTCCGCGATCAAAGTCCCGCTGCTCGGTGACATCCCGGTCGTCGGGCCGGTCTTCTTTGATTCAACGATTTTCCTGTACATCACCTACGTCATGATCATCTTGGTCCAGATAGGGCTGTTCAGCACCCGCTGGGGGCTGCGGGTCCGGGCGGTCGGCGAGCACCCGACCGCCGCCGACGCGGTCGGCATCCGGGTCCTCGCGACCCGCTACCGCAACGTGATTCTCGGCGGTCTGCTCGCCGGGATCGGCGGTGCCTGGCTTAGCATCGGGTCGGTCGGAGCGTTCGGTAAAGACATGTCATCTGGCATGGGCTACATCGCGCTGGCCGCGCTCATCTTCGGCCGCTGGCGGCCGCTCGGTGCGGTGGCGGCCGCCCTGCTCTTCGGCTTCACCGGAACGCTGCAGTCCATCCTGTCCACACTCAATGTGCCGATCCCATCCAATATTCTGCTGATGACCCCTTATGTCGCCACGATCGTGGCCGTGGCCGGCCTGGTTGGCCGTGGTCGGCCGCCACGTGCCGACGGGAAGCCGTACATCAAGCCATGACCGAGTATCAGACCGCCGAGCCATGGGCCAGGCTGGCTGGCGATCCCTACACCGCGGCGGTGGCCAGCGCCACGCGGCTGGCCCGGCTGACGGGCATGGCCGCTCATGACGTGGCGATTATCCTGGGCTCGGGCTGGGCCCAGGCCTCAGACGCGCTTGGCGCGGCCGTGGCGGAGCTGCCGCTGGCCGAGCTCGGCGGCTTCCCAGAGCAAACCGTCGGTGGCCACCAGGGCAGTATCCGGTCGATGGTGCTTACCGCCGCCGCCACCGGCCCTACCCGGCTGCTGGTTTTCCTCGGCCGCACCCATCTGTACGAGGGGCACTCGCCCGCGACCGTGGTACACGGCGTGCGCACCGCGATCGCGGCGGGCTGCCGGGTGATCGTGCTGACCAACGCGGCCGGCGGAATCCGCGACGGCTTCCGGGTTGGCCAGCCCGTGATCATCCGCGATCACCTCAACCTGACCGGCAGCTCGCCCCTCGCCGGGCCGCCGCCGCCCGAGGGGTATCCATCCCGGTTCGCCGATCTCACCAGCCTGTACTCGCCCCGGCTGCGCGCGCTGGCCCGCGCCGCCGATCCAGGCCTGGCCGAGGGCGTGTACGCCGCGCTGCCCGGCCCGCACTATGAGACCCCCGCCGAGATCAGGATGCTGCGCGCACTCGGCGCCGACCTGGTGGGCATGTCAACCGTGCTCGAGGCGATCGCCGCTCGCCACCTCGGCGCCGAAGTGATGGCTATCTCGCTGGTCAGCAACCTCGCGGCCGGACTGGCACCGCACGGTCTCGACCATGCCGAGGTGGTCGCGGCGGGCAAGGCGGCCGCCGACCAGATGGGCACGCTGCTGGCCAGCGTGCTCCCCTGGGTGTGACGTGATCCCGGCCGATCTGCGGGCCCGCGCGCAGGCATGGATCGCCGAGGACCCGGATCCCGGTGACCGGGCCGAGTTGCGGGCGCTGCTCACCGACAGCACCGGAACCGACGAGCGCAGCCGGGCGGCCGGCACCGAGCTCACCGACCGGTTCGCGGGCCGGCTGGAGTTCGGCACCGCCGGCCTGCGCGGTGCCGTCGGTGCGGGCCCGAACCGGATGAACCGCGCAGTTGTCCGGGCCACGACCGCGGCCCTGGCTGGCTGGCTGCGGCAGCGCCGGCCCGGAGCGGCCAAGGCCGGAGTGGTCGTGGGCTGGGACGCCCGGCACCGGTCGGCGGAATTCGCCGAAGAGGTCACCTCCGTGCTCAGCGGGGCGGGATTCCGCGTCCACCTGATGCCGGGCCGCTGCCCGACCCCCCTGCTCGCGTTCGGGGTCAGGCATCTGTCGGCCGCGGCCGGTGTCATGATCACCGCAAGCCACAACCCGCCCACGGACAACGGCTACAAGCTCTACCTCGGCGACGGCGCGCAGATCGTGCCGCCCGCCGATGTGCAAATCGCGGCCGCGATCCGCGCCCTCGGCCCGCTGTCCCAGATCCCGGCCGGCCCAGCTACCAACCAGCTGGTCATCCACCACGGCGACGAGGTGGCCCAGGCCTACCTGGACGCCATCGCCGGGAATCGCCCGGAAGAAGAGGGGACCCCGGCCAGCGCACCGCTGCGCGTGGTCTACACGCCCTTGCACGGCGTCGCCGGCCGCCTCGCGCTCCGGGCCTTCGCCCGCGCGGGCTTCCAGCCGCCGCACGTGGTCGCGGCCCAGGCGGAACCCGACCCCGACTTCCCGACCGTCACCTTTCCCAACCCGGAGCAGCCGGGCGTTCTGGACCTGGCTCTGGGCGACGCCCGCAGGCGTGACGCTGACCTGGTGCTCGCCAACGACCCGGACGGCGACCGGCTGGCCGTCGCGGTTCCCGACCCGCTCGCCGACGGTGGCTGGCGGGTGCTCACCGGTGACCAGGTGGGCGCTCTGCTCGGTGCTTACCTGATCGAAGAGGCCGCAGCGGCTATCCCGGCGCGGGACCAGCTGGTCGCGACGACAGTGGTCTCCTCCACGATGCTTTCCAAGATCGCCGCAGCGGCTGGCGCCCGCTACGTGGAGACACTCACCGGCTTCAAGTGGATCGTGCGAGCCGGCGAGTACGCGCCAGACAGCCATTTCGTATTCGGGTATGAGGAGGCGCTCGGCTACGCGATCGGCGACACGGTCCGTGACAAGGACGGGATCAGCGCTGCCCTCGCTGTGCTCGCCCTCCTGGCCAGGGCCAGGCCGGCGGGACTATCCCTGCTGGACCGCTGGGATGCGCTGGAGGCCGCGCACGGCGTGCACCTGACCGCGCAACTGACGGCGGCCTCCCGGCACCCGGCGAATGTCATGAACGCACTGCGGCGGGATCCGCCTGCTGCGCTCGCGGGCCAGCCCGTGATCTCATCGGCCGACCTCGCCGCGGGAAGCGCCGGGCTGCCCCCCGCCGACGTGCTGCGTTACTGGCTCGCGGACGCTCGCGTCGTCATCCGGCCGAGCGGCACGGAACCGAAGCTGAAGGCGTACCTGGAGATCGTCGAGCGGACCGCGGGCCGGAGCTTGGCGGCCGCCCGGGCGGCCGCGGCCGCCCGCCTCGCCGCGCTGCGTCCCGCCGTGGGTGCCCTCATCACGGGGGAATTCAGTCAGTAGTGGTCTGTAAGACCCCTCTTACAGACCACTTCACAGATGGGCCGCGGGGGTGTCCGCTGGCAGCAGCGGGAGCCGCACCCTGAACGTCGTTCCCACACCCTCCGCCGACTGCACGGTCACCTCACCGCCGTGCTCGGCGATGATGCTGCTGACGATGGCGAGCCCCAGGCCGGTGCCGGGAATGGACCGCCGGACCGCGTTCGAGGCGCGGAAGAAGCGACCGAAGAGGGCCTCTTTGTCTTTCTCCGGGACGCCGATACCGGTGTCGCCGACGCTCATCACCGCGGTGTCACCGTCGCGGGCGGCCGTGAGGCTGATCCGGCCGCCCGGGGAGGTGAACTTCGCGGCGTTCGAGAGCAGGTTCATCACCACCCGGTCGAGCTGGCTGACGTCTCCGTTGACCACCAGGCTCTCGTCCGGGCATGTCACGGTCATCGTGAGCCCGGTGCCCGCCACTGAGGGCAGCAACACCTGGGCCGCATCGCGGACCACGTCCACCAGGTTCACCGGGCGCAGCACGGCCTGGGAGCCACCTGACTCGATCTTCGACAGCGTGAACAGGTCTTCGATCAGGTTCCGCAGCCTGATCGCATTGCGGCCGATCGTCTCCAGCATCCGTTCCTGCGCGGCGCTGACCGGGCCCGCGTCCTCGTCCCTGAGCATCTCCAGGTAACCCTCGATGCTGGTGAGCGGCGCGCGGAGCTCATGGGAGACCGTCGCGAAGAAGTCGGATCTCGTCTGGTTCAGGCTCTTCAGCTGCTCCACGAGACCGTTCTCGGCCTCATACAGGCGGGCATGTTTCAGCCCGCGGCCGATGTCGGCCGCTATGGACTGGATGGCGTCGACCTCGGCCGGGGTCCATGGCTGACCCGGCCGGGTCCGCTCCAGCTCCACGACTCCATACAGTTCGGAGCCGATGCCGAACGGCGTGGCCATATGCGACACCACCCCATATCGGAGCAAGGGCTCGCGGACGCTGGGCGGTAGCACCTCGCCCTCTTCACCGCGGACGTCCTGGACCACCATGCTGGACTGGTCCTTGAGGTGCCCGTGCGCCCAATTCTCGAAGTCAGGTGACGGATCTGTCAGGAAGTTGACCGGCAGCCAGTCCTTGCGGGCGCAGTCGGCGTAACGGGGAAACTCATCTTCGACCAGGCGCAGCACGGCCAGGTCACTGTCCACGCACTGAGTGATCGCTGTGGACGCCTCGCGGAGGACGTCCTCGGCCCGCAGGGGCTCGCGGACACGGATGCCGGCTTCCCGGGCCAGCGCCCGCAGCCGGGTGTGTTCCTGCTCCTGACCTCGGAGGCGGTCATTCTCCCTGGCCATCGTGTTCACCGACTGCGCCACCTCACGCACCTCGGCGGATCCCGTCACTTTCGCCCGGGCCGCATGGTCGCCCGAGGTCAGCCTGCGCACAGTGGCGGCCAGGCTGCCCAGCGGTCGCGTGATGCCGCGGACGGTGCTGAGGCAGGCCATCAGGATGAGCGCCACGGCGACGGCGATCGCGGCCGCGCTCCAGGCCAGGCCGACGCTCAGGGAACGCTTGCTGTGCGCGGTGAGCTGCCTGATGTTCACCGCCACGACCTCCTGCAAGGCGGAGTTGGCCTGGTAGAAATTCTGCGCGATGCGGCTCGTACCGCTGGCCAGCCGCCTGGCTGAGGCGGAAGCCGGTGGGAGCTTGGCGATCGCGGCGGCCACGGCGAACAGCTGCGTTCCGGCGCGGGCCTGCGGGGCGACCAGGCCGGCCACGCCCGGCGAGACATTCCGCTTGATGGCCGCGAGATTCTCGGCGAAGGCCGAGCGTTCCCTCGTGATCGGCAGCAGGGACGCCCGGCGGCCAGTCAGCGCGAAGCCACTGATGGATAGCTGGCTGACGGTGAAGGCTTCCTGCATCTGGCCTGCCGCCTGCTGGAGGACGTAGTCCTGCCCGGTGAGCTGCTTGGTCGCCGAATTCTGGTGGGCCAGCCCCATGTAGCCGACAGCAGCCGCGATGGCGATGAGGACGGCGAACGCGGAGAACGCGACGAGGGCCTGGCTGAGGATCGAGCCGCGGGGGCTCATGACCGCGTACCAAGCACCCGGGCTGGGTCGGGGTCGGGGGGATGGAGGTCTGCTGGCGGGCCCGGGTGGGGGGGCTGCTGGTCCGCTGGTGGGGCTGGGTGAGGGGGCTGACGGTCGGCTGGTGGGCCCGGGTGGGAGGGTTGGCGGTCGGCTGATTCCTCGGGGCCCGCGGTGCGGGCGAGGGGGAGCCGCACGGTGACTGTCGTGCCGTTGCCTTCCTCCGATTGAAGGCTCAGCTCGCCGCCGTGGCCGGCGATGATCGTCTGGATGATGGCCAGGCCGAGACCGGTACCCGGAATGGCCCGCTGCGTCGCGTTCGAGGCACGGAAG
>ODAK010004164.1_pt1 | contig 14874 bp, 14 predicted proteins | sample 1539591 | NCBI WGS metagenome assembly ODAK01 (sample SAMEA3539303, study PRJEB22396) | soil metagenome | biome: tundra; feature: field; material: soil | place: USA | collected 2010-05 | depth 0.15 m | reverse complement strand
AACTCGCCGCCTGACAGGGCAGCGTTCTAACCAACTGAACTACGACCCCGCGTCTGGAATCAACGCGATGCTGCAAACCCAAGTCGAATAAGGGTATTGCAGGTTTTGCATACAGCGCACCGTTCGCGGGTATTGCTTGCAGTGGCGCCTCTTCCTGCGCCCTTGCGGACATGGGCATTTAATTCGCTGGCCTGGCGGAAGGTCATCCAGATCGGCGCGGCGAAATTCTGACCCAAAGCGGACATCCAGAGGGACAGGACATTGATTCCGGAATAGGGCTGGCCGTTGTGACGCAAAGGACGGGTAATGCGGCCGGCAGCGTGTTCAGCGTTCCAGGGACGACTCCATGGGCGGACGCCTTTCTCCAGATACTCGACAATTTGCGCGGTGATGCGGCTGTAAACGTCTTTTCTTTCGGTGGTGTTTGGCATCGTATTCTCCTTCAAAAACAATTTTTTTCTTCGCGAAATCCGCGACGGTTTGTAGGCGTACAGCGGCGCGGACATGTCAAGGGCGCGGCTTGCCGCGTTCATCGCAGACCCTTGACAGGGAGCACCGCTGGATTAACGCCGGTTTTCAAAGGCGCGGGTTGAGTGGGGAAAAAAATGGAGAAGAAGACGAGTTCGGCTAAGAACACCGAACGGAAAAGGGCAGGGTTTGTTCAGCTGTGGAAGTCGGCTGTGGCTCTTGTGGGGCCAGCTTTTTTGGCAGGGCCGTAGAATTGTTGTAAGTGATGCACTAGACGGGAAGACGAGGCCAAGCGTATGCCAACGACAACCGAACTGCAGGCTCTTCTGGAATTTCCGGTTGAGAAACTGACGGTCGAGTACAAGAGCTGGTTGAACCTCAACGAGAATCCCGGAAAGGCAAATCTCGCGAAAGCGGCGATCGCCTTAGCAAACGAGGGCGGGGGTGTCATCGTCCTCGGAATGCGGGAAGATAATGCACAAGGTGGCGCTCTAGGATCGCACCCCAGACCGGCTGATATGGCACGCTACAGCCAGGACGATACTAACGCTGCCATCAACCGTTATGCGGACCCTGAATTTCATTGCGAGCTTGCTTTTGCAAATCATCCCGCAACAAACAATGAACACGCATTTGTGCTTGTGCCAGGCGGAATGATTGTCCCGGTTATGAGTGTGCGCGGTTGTGAAGGAGTCATTGCTGCGCAGAGATGCTATGTTCGTAAGCCCGGTCCAAGGAGCGAGGAACCGTTCACAGCCGAGGAATGGCGGGGCGTCATGGAACGCTGCATTGCGGCGCGGCGCGAGAGCATGCTCGACGCCATCCGCGTTATTGTGCAAGGGCACGGAAATCCGGCACAAGCTGTCGAGCGGGTTGACGCGCTGGTGGAATTCGAGCGCGCGGCGCTGGAACGGTGGAATCATCTTATTCAAGATCTTCCGGCAGACGATGACGCTAGGATGCCCTTGGGGCGCTATGAAATATCATTTGAGTTGCTTGATGTTCCACCGGCCGCTTCAGCCGCCGAACTGCGTCGCCGCATGGGGTTAGCATCACAAATTAGGCATACGGGCTGGGGTCCGTTTGTACAACTTTCGCGGCCTGAGTTTGAGCCGCGGATAGTGAACGGGAACATCGAGGCTTGGCTCGGGCAACCTGTCGAAGATCGCATGTTGCGCGGTTCCGCCCACTGTGATTACTGGTGTGCGCATCCTGCGGGAATTTTCTTTCTTTTACGCGGATACGATGAGGATTCCGTCGACGGTGTCGAGCCGGGAAGCCTGATCGACATCACAATGCCGATTTGGCGAGTGGGTGAAACCTTGCTTTACGCGTCCCGTATCGCGCGGAGCTATGCTGAGAATCCTCGAATATCTGTTCGTTGCCACTATAGAGGGCTCAACGACCGCCGACTTGGCGCGGTCGATCGTATGCGTCGCTTCTTCATGGATGATACGCGAATCTGCCATGACGCCGAGGTTTCGTTGAGGACCGAGGCAACTGCCGCCGAAATGGACGACAATCTGATAGAGATTCTTCATCCGCTGCTGGTTCCGCTCTACGAGCGCTTCAGTTTCTACGAGCTGCCGCTGGACCTGGTTCGCACGGAGGTTGGAAGAATGCGGGGCAATCGATTTTGAGGCTCTATGTGCACCCCACGATGTTTTGGGGGTCACAGGCAACGGATGCGCCGAAAGTAGATTGACCCTTGAAGCAACTGGTTGAGAGGGCAAACATGATGCGGAAGATTCGCTTCAGCGACATCAAGAGCATTGTTCGGGGCAAGGCCGGGACTTACGAGACACATACGTTAACAGGAATTCCGCTTAAAGTAGGCATAGGCGTGAATTTGCGGAAACGTCTCATGCAACATCGCGCGTCGAGGAAGAGTGCTCTAAAGCTGAAAGCTGGAGGTCAACGCAGCAACCCGAACGGCGTGCAATCGAAGAGCTCGATTTTGGCAAAGCATCTTTACTACGACACTTCGCTAGTTGCTGATTATGATCTGAAGTCAGAGACAGGGCGGCGGACGTTTCTTGAGGAAAAGTACTATTTCGTTTTTGAGTTGACCGGGAACAGAGCGAAAGCTCGTGATGTGGAAAAGCTGCGCGAGCGCCAATTGCAGTTTCGTTATGTTGGCAAAGTGTCGAAGCGATGACCTTGGGCGGAGGTTGTGTGCACTTAGTCGAATCGTCCAGTGGAAGAAGCATGCAGGTCAAATTAATCCCCTACGAACGTCAAGTCCTTGAGTCACTCGAAGCAAAGTTTCAGCTTGAACGCGAACTCGTCGTCGGCATCGCATTGTCCTTGGAAGCACTTCGCGCTTCATTCGAGCGCGTAGTTCATGAGGGGGAGGGGGAGTTCCGCCAGGGGCGAGTGGCTGTTGCGGGCTTCATCAACCATGCGCACCACCTTCTCATTGGAGGTCTCAATGCGCTCGATCAAGGGAACGGACCGGTATGGTCGGCCTGTTTTCGTGGTCTTATCGAAACCTACGGCGCATGCGTTCTGGTCAGAGAGAAGCCTGGGTGCGCGCCGAAGTTTCTCGGAGATCGCATCAAAGCTGGTCAACTTCGAGCCGCTGCAGAACGTGGCTGCCCTGGACTTGGTGGAGACATTGATCGGCTAAACAACATCGTGCATCCAGCTTCAGGGGCTGTATTCGCTGGGTTCCGAGCTGTCGATACCGATGAACGGAAGGCGGTCCTGCGGTATGGTTGCGAGCAGCCCGAGCGCAACGACGGACGTGAGGGAGTCATAGTTCTTGGCAATCTGGCCAACGAGATCGGTACGAAACTCGAAGAGCTTTCGGCGGAGTCGGCTGTGCTCAACGCCGGGTGGATCGTCATTATGCGCACTAAGAGCTCAGAGACCAGCAGCGTGTAGAGCGCCTTCGCCCTGCCGTCGTCGGGGTGGCGGAGAAAGAGCAGTTTAAGAGAGGCAGGGGCGGGGAGCGACACAGATAAGGAAGCGCCGGAAATCCTCGTTGGAGGATCCTCCGGCGCGAACCGAGCGAGTCATCGTGCCCTGGGGTGTGCTCCCGCTGAGTAGCTACCGCTTGGGCTTCGGCAGAAAATTCCGTGCCAACGTAAGTTGATCGGAGGACAGAGTGCCGAGGATAGCCTCCACATAGCCATCAGGAACAATGAACCATGTCGGTAAGCCACGCGATTGTGGATTTCCAATCGGGTTGTCGTCATTGTCACCGTTCCAGCGCATAGCCAAAACCGGCTTATTGTCCCATCGCCCTAAGGCTAGGGCGCCTTCGCCGGGGCCTCCATCTTCGAGAACCGTAATCAGGGACCAATATCGCTTCGGGGAAATGACTGCAGTCGGGGATATGTATTTCGTTGCCATGTGCTTCGTTCCTTTCCGTGGTTCGGCGCAGTGAAGTGTCGACGTTGTACATCACGTTATCATCACTCGTCGATCATTGCAAGATATATTAGTGGATATATACGTATGATGTGAAGTCGGCTCGACGATCTAAGCGAGGAGGGCCTTTTCGCCGTGCGGCGCGAGATCGAGCAGGGCAGGGGAAGCGATCGCGTCGAGGACAGCGACAGTTTCCGGTACCCGTAACGTCCTTTTTTCCCTTGGGATGATGGTGTAGTGTGGTGACGATCGGGAAAAATGGTCGTGTACGCGAGCGACCCGAGACTGCAGCGAGCGAACTGGTGCAGGATTTCGGTCCGATCGGTCGCGCCTTACCGAGCAAACGTGATGCAGGGAGATCCGTCGTGAACGAGTTACCGCTGCTGAGACTGGATGGATTACACGAGCGCCATCCTGGGCTCACGCAGGCTGTGGCGGATTCTTACGCAGAGGCAGCGTCGGTTTGCTTGTCGCGTCATCATCAATCGCCAGTAACTTTGTCATTGCAGCACGGTAACGACGAGGAATTGCGGGTAGTCCATTATGCCGTTCCAGATGAACGGGTGCGGCGTGCTCACCAAAACGAGATAGATGCTACGGAGGCAGGAGCATATGGCGTATCACTGGCGGCGGTCGAGGCAGTTGCTGGTCTGGTAGCGGTGGGCAGGGCTGAAACGCTCACGGGTGCGGATTGGTATATCGCGCCCAACAGTGCAGATATTGAGGACTTGGAAGGCTGCATCCGGTTGGAGGTCTCAGGTATCAACGCCGGTGCGAGCAGCGACGTTAAGCGCCGGCTTCGGGAAAAGCTCGCGCAGACGGCCCGCGGCGCGAGCAACCTGCCTGCAATTGCCGCAGTCGTTGGATTCAAAGTACTTGAAGTCGCCATCTCTCCGATCGGAGTCAGAGAATGAGCTGGATAGAGTTTCACAAAGCCAGCGAGGCGGCTGCTATTGAAGCAGAACAGGCTCTTCGCGAGGGGAACACTGCGCGCGCCGCGATTTTGTATACAGAGGCCGCAGAGCAAGAACAGCGAGCGTTTGGTGTTGTTGATACCACGAAAGCACGCACGAGGGGGATTACGGCGGTTAGCGCCGTGTCACTATGGTACAAGGCGGCTGCTTACGAACGCGCCGAACAGTTAGCGTACTTGGTGCTAGCTGAGCCTTCCCTGCCAGAGTTCGCCAGAACGGATTTGCGAAACCTTGTTCAAGCGATCTGGACCGAAACCTCAAAGAAGACTGCTAATGTGAATTTCCTTCCAGGACAGGTGTTCGTGTCAGTTAAGGGCGGCGAGGTTATCACCGGAGGAGCGCCGCTAGATCTGATCGTCGAGAAGGTGCAAACCATTCAGGCAATTTTCTATCGAACAATTGAGTTCATAAAGGATATGCCGCTCCGTCAGCGGGGGGGACCGATCCGGGAAATTCAGGAGTCGTGCCGCCCCTGGCTTTTCCAAGCTGCACCGGGTAGCTATCAATTCTCTGTGGCGATCCAGGAACCTAAGCAGCTTGATTTCTTCAGGAAGGATGCACGTCCCGATCTCGTGGCCCGGCAGTTTCTTGAAATACTAAAAGCTTCGGCGAGCGATGATCAAGGGCAGCTGGAGACAGTCGTTCCGAAACCCGAGTACCGGAATGTCTTCTTGAAGCTATGCCGCAATCTTGCCCCGACCGGAAAGACCTTCGACTCGCTGGAGCTGCGAACGGCAACTGATGACGCTTCGATTGCACTGACACCCGAGGCGAGAACTGTAATCAATCAAACCCTGAAAAGGAGTCGTCCTGTTGACGCGCTGGATTTACCGGGTACTGAGGAAGAACTCGGCGGCATTCTGCGAGCGCTTGACCTCGATAAAGACTTTCTTGATGTAATCGTGGACGGTCAACCGGTACATGTCGTCGGTCTTGGAGACGCAATGGATGACGTGATTGGGCCTATGGTGAATAAACCGGTAAAAGTTCGGGTTGCACGGGGGATGAGAGGCTCAATTCGGTTCCGTGATATCGAGCTCGATGACTAGGAAGCGGAACAATGGAAAGGAAGGGTATCGTGTACAAAAAGATTTCTGACGATATCGCCCAAGAGTATTATCAGCAGAACTTCCCTAATGATGGACAACGGTTCGTCGCATGGTATCTCCGAAACATTCACCTCAGAGATCCGATACAAACGCGGGACGACATTACGGACGGCGCGGACGACAAGCAAATTGATGCTGTCTTTGTTGATGATGACAAAGCAACAATCTTCGTGATTCAAGGCAAGTTTATTGGAACGTCTGCAGTGGACGCAGAACCCCTTCGGGAAGTTCTGTCCGCATGGATCCAGATGCGGGATCTCGTACGTCTCCAGGAAGTCTGCAATAACAAACTGAAACAGAAGCTGTCCGAGGTAGCCCGCGCTATCGAGGACGAGTACGAAGTGTGCTTTGAACTGATTACTACGGCAGCATTGACCGATAGCGCGCAGAAAGACTTGGCAACATTCCAGGAACAGCTCGCAGAGCTTTCGGCAAAGGACGAGTTCCCCGCTACGCTGGTGCTGGTTAACGAGGATGAAATACGTCGTCGCTACGACATCGCCCTCGATAGAGAAAACCCTTCACTTTCGCATTCACTCGACCTCAGCGCATGCCAGACCCTTCCAGTCAAGATTGCGGGAACGCAGGTTGTGATTGCTGTTGTGCCCCTGTCGGAGTGCATAAAGTTCCCCGGTATTAAGGACGGAACGCTCTTCCAGAAGAACGTCCGTCAAAGCCTTGGCTTGAGTAATGCGGTCAACAAGGGAATCAAGAACACGATATACGGAGATAGACACCGGGATTTCTTCTTCTTTCACAACGGGATAACAGCCATTTGCAACAAGATGGAGACGAAGGACTCCAAACTGCATCTGCACGGCGTCAGTGTGGTTAACGGCTGTCAATCGCTTAATACCATCCTCAGCTGTAGTGAGAAGGTCAAGACACTAACCGATACAAGCCTTCTATTTCGCTTCTATGAAATTCCTCAACGAGATCGTGCTGACAAGATCAGCATAAACACAAATTCGCAGAGTGCCGTAAAACCCCGCGACCTTCGAAGCAATGACAAACGGGTACTGAATCTGAAGCGATCCTATGAGCAGAAGTTCCCAGCAGGCTACTTCGTTAGCAAGCGAGGAGAAGCCCCTCCGGCTGACCGCGACAAGACGTTGGTTGTAGACTTGTCGGAACTGGGGAAGCAGCTGATTTCCTGGCACTCACAGCGCCCAAACGTTGCCTACAGCGAAGCAAAAATATTTGACAAGTATTTCGAGCAGCTTTTTAAACGTGAATACCGCACCGAAAACGTTCACGCGTTGAATAGCTGGATGCATCAAGTCTCGAAGGCATGGTCGAAAAGTAATCCACTCGGGTTGAACGAGACCTTGCTGGTCATGCGGGCCTACGCCCCTTATCACCACCTTTATGCTGTGTCGATGTGCTTCGCCATAGCGAACAACCAGGCTGATCGTGTCCCCGACCCCGATGCGTGCTTTCTCAAGGCCAATGCGGCTGGAATGGTCGATGACATAGTGAAAATTGCCGGCATGAGCCTTAACATGGCGTTGGAAGCCGCCGCCAATGAGACTCAGCCTGCAAATCGAGTCTTTAGTCCTCAGAACTGGATCAAAGCGAAAACCTGTCTCGCGGGGATCAATTTCGCAATCCGCAACTACTTCAGCATGCTGCCGTTGATGCCGCAGGGTGGGAAGGAGATGAAGGCAAAGCTTGATGCGGCGCTGTCACTGGAAACAGAAGACTTTGAGTACAGATGGGCAGCAGATTAAATTGCCAGCAGGCAGATATCCCCCGTCTCAGCGCTGATTTGGGAGAGGCGATTGTGAGGCAAGGACAATGACGGCACCAGTGAAGAAGATTGCTGAGCTGGCTGCAGTAACACCGGGGTTCTCGCCAAAGCCGGAAGAGAGGAAGAAATCGGATCAGTACTTGCTGCTCGGAGGCAGAAACATCAAGGACGGCAAGCTTATCACCACGGATGCGGACTCGTACGTCGGTGAGATTGATCGTGAGAGTTTCCGACGGGCCATTGCCAAGCCAGGCGACGCCATCGTCTCCACGCTCTTCGATCGACGAAAGCTCTACCTTTACGATAAAAACGACCCGCCTGCCGTTGTCAACAACAGCTGTGCGATCATCCGCGCGGGGCAGCAGTCCGACTACATCATCTCGTATCTGCGGAGCGTACAAGGCGCAAGCGACTTCCTTGAGAAAGCGAGCAAAGCTACCAGCGGGGCGTTCATTCCGCGCGTGTCAACGAGAGATCTCGGCGCGATAGAGATACCGATCCTGCCCGTGGAGAAGCTGGCGCGACTGGGGGACGCGCGAATTGAAAGAGCATCAACAAAGCAACTCCTCGAACTCCAGCAGGAGCTGGAATCCAAAAATGTCGAAATGGAACGACTACGAGCCGAGCACGAAGGTGTCGTGCGCTTTTATGAAGACCGCCTCCAGGCGGTGAAAGAACAATTGGAGACGGACAGTCTCGTCAGTCGCATCAAGCACGGCGAGACCGCGACGCTGGAATTCAAATCAAGCCTGCGCTACAACATCCGGGCGAACAAGGTGGATAAGGATATCGAGAACTCTGTTCTCAAGGCTATCGTGGCATTCTGCAACACGAAGGGTGGCGAGCTTTTGATTGGTGTTGCGGACGACAAGAGTATCGTGGGAATTGAGCACGACGGCTTTTCCAACGAGGACAAGTTCCAACTTCACCTGCGCAACCTCCTCATGGATCGCATTGTCCCGTCAGTTGCGGAATTCGTCGAGTTCAGAATGGTCACGATCGACGGAAAGGCCATCTGCCGCGTCACCTGCAAGCAGAGCAAGCGGCAAGAGATTTGGCTTAAGCCCGACAAGAACAGCCCAGAACTCTTCTTCATCAGGATCGGCCCCTCATCAACCGAACTCCCACCACGAAAAGCATTTGCTTACATTAGAGAGCACTTCGAAGAAAAATAAGTCGTTGGGTTGATGGCCACAGCAGGTTATCGCTATGTTGTTACGCGCTCGCGGAGAAAGAGCGGTGCAGGAGAGTGTGAAAGAGGTGCTCGGCCTGACGCAACGCCTCGCGCTACACCGCACGGAGATGTTCCACTCCCTCCACCAGGGCGCCGAACTTCTGTTGGAGGGGGAAGGGGGGTAGTGGGATCTGCAATTCACCCAGCGACCCCGTACTCATGAAGGTGTAAGCGTCTTCTTGGCCGCGCTTCAGACGTGCGATTCGCGGGGCGAACCAGGTCATGAGTGCGACAAAATAAATAGGCAGGATCTTCGCGTGGTTAAGCGACAATCGTATGATGTTGCTGTGGATGATGGACTGCGGGTGGGTTGTGCGGACGATCGCCATCCGGCCCACCGTGCCAGCGCGAGAAATCAGGATGTCGCCGTTCTTCGCGTCATAGGCGGCAAGTTCCTCGAATTTCTGGGGTGTGATATAGAGGCAACCGTCCTCTAAGAACTCGTTTGCGGCGACGTTGTTCATCGTCCAAACGGGAATCCCTGACGCGACGTACTCATGCTTCTTCAACGCGCTTCCAAATGGCCCGCACTTCGCGCCATCTCGGGAATCTGCAAATAGGCCTTCGACTTGTACCCGATCGAAGGCTCGCGGGTTCTCAGCCGGATCGCCGAAGAGTTCGAGGAAGGCGGCGGGGAGGAAGGTGTCGGTGAGTTCGAGGGCGTAGCAGCGGATCCGGACTAGCCGGTCCGCCTGCTTCAATTGCTCCGCGAGCCTCTTCTGCTCGGACATCTCTGGCAGCGGGATTGAACATTCCCGAAGAATCGTCGTGTTCAGTCCTTCCATGATCGCCCCCCTGGCCATCCGGGCGAGCTGGAAGGCAACCAAGTCACTATTGAGTGCGTAGCAGAGGTAGGGTGGAAATACACGGCTCGTATCGACGCGCATCCTGAAAAGGTGTGAGTCGATGATGGCACGGCCGACATCGGGCGGTACAGAGGCAGCCCTCCCGATTGTGCCCATCGTCGTGACAAGCACGTCGTCTGGCAGAATCTCGTAGTCGGAAAGCTCCTCAAACTTACTCGCGGTGATGAAGCGACGGAAGCCCTTGACGAACTTGTTGGGCAGCACATTCTCTATGCCGGCAACAGGAACGCCGCTTTCGACAAGCTCCGTCTTCTTCAGCGAGCTTCCAAATGGGCCAATCTTGAACGCCCCGGAGTCATTTAGCGCAAGCTCGCCGACGTGGACTGTAGGCGTCTTCACGGCTTGGACAGCCTTTCCTTCAGCTCTGCAACTTCGCCTGCCGCAACTGCCTCCAGCCGCGCCAGCCGCTCCAGCGTGACGCGCGCTTGCTCGAAAAACTCTTCATCCTGCTCGACCTGCCGATAGCGGCTGGCAGACAGGTCATATTTGTAGGCCTTCACCTGGTCCTTGGTGACCCAGAACTGGCGGGTGAGCTGGTTGATCTCCGTTTGCAGTGGCCTGATGCGGGATTGGAGTTCAGCAAGTTCTGCCTCGGCATTCTCGCGGGCGTCGCGGGCCTTATCAGGCGTCTTGGAGACAACCTCCTCAAATTTGAGACGGTGGATGATGGCGTGGTGTTCGAGGCGGTCCTTCTTCAGCGGGGCGATTTGCTTTTGCAGGTCGGCCAGGCGCTGGGCGCGCTTCTGCTGGAACTTCGCATCCCGCCGGTGATTCCAGCAGTCCAGCACGTCGGGGATGTCGTTCTCGGGGACCTTCTGGCGTTTGTCGTCCAATGAATACCCGTCGTGCTCCATGTCGTAGAACCAGATTTTCTCCGTCGTGCCGCCCTTGGTGAACAGGAGGACGGCGGTGGAGACACCGGCGTAGGGTCGGAAGACGCCCGAGGGCATCGAGACGACGCCGTCGAGGCGGTTCTCCTCGATGATCTTCTTGCGGATGTCGACGTGGGCGTTGGAGGAGCCAAACAGCACGCCGTCAGGGACGATGACGGCGGCGCGGCCGCCATTCTCAAGCAGACGTAGGAAGAGGTGCAGGAAGAGGATCTCGGTCTTCTTGCACTTGACCGGCAGCGTGGGGTTCACATCCGCCGCGTCGATTGCGCCCTTGAAGGGCGGGTTGGCGAGAACCACGTCGTAGGCCCGCTCTTCGGTGAACGCCTTGGAAAGAGTATCGGTGTAACGGAAGTTCGGAGCGGCGATGCCGTGGAGCATGAGGTTCATGCTGCCGATGCGGAGCATGGTCATGCCCGAGTCAGAATCGAAGCCGGTCAGGGCCTTGGTCTGGCTGAACTCGTATTCTTCCTTGGTGAGTTTGCTGCCCGTCAGGCCGTGGGGGTAGCCCTCCTCGTCGTAGGTGATGTCGCGCGGGTCGGTGTGGGTTTCGAGGAGGTGCTGCCAGGCGTTGACGAGGAAGCCGCAGGTTCCGGCGGCAGGGTCGCAGATGCGCTCGCCTGGGCGCGGATCGCGCATGTTGACCATCATGCGGATGATGTGGCGCGGCGTGCGGAACTGGCCGTTCTGGCCGGCGGTGTTGAGCTTGCCGAGGAGGTATTCGTAGAGGTCGCCCTGCACGTCCTGGTTCTGCGCCGAGATCTGCATGGCGTCGATGGCCTTGCAGGCCTCGATGAGCAGGCTGGGCTTGTTGATCTTGAACTCGGCGTTTTCCATCTGGGCCGCAAAGGAGCCGCCCGCGCCGCCGAGCGTCTTGATGAAGGGAAAGACGGCCTCCTTGACGTGCTTGAGCGCCTTGTCGGCGGGAAGTTGCGTCCAGTGAGACCAGCGGAGGTCGGGGCTCGGAAAAATGGGCGTGAACTTCTTGCCGCGGAGTTTGGCGGCGCGCTCGGCGTCCTGCTCGCGCTCGTCGAGGCGTTTGAGGAAGAGCAGAAAGGACAGTTGCTCGATGGCGTCGAGGGGATTGGCCAGCCCGCCGGACCAGAGCTTGTCCCAGAGAGCCTCGACGGCGGAGCGGAGTGTGGTGTCGGTGAGCATGGTCTTAGGCGGCGAGCGATTGGGTGAGACGGAGAAGATCACCGATTTCCTGTGGGGTGAAGAAGCGTTCGACCGCGTTACGGCCGAAGTTGGTCAACGGGGGGTCGTAGAGGTCGGCCTCGACCAGCGTGCGCTTTGCGAGGAAGACCTCCTGAACGGACCGAAGAAAGCGTATCTGCTCGGCGTTGTAGTTGTGGGCCTGAATGTGTCGCTCGAAGCCGCGCTGCACCACCTGATGGTAATCGGGGATGGCATCGAGGGCGAGCAGGTGGCGGAGGAAAGCGAGGAAGTTGTCCACGCGTAAGCCGTAGGCGATCCGGATATTTCGGCTGGAGAGTTGGATGTCGTCGCGGCCGAGTTCGCGGTGGAGCGTGCGCTCCAGGTCAACAAGTTGATCGTCTGTGACCTCTCGGCCCTCGCGGAGCGCGGCGAGCGCGGGGTGCTTTTCCACAATTTCGAGGACGCGGGCATCCACGCGGCGTTTGTATTCTTCAATGAGGACCTGGTGCCCGCCTTCGCCGACCGAGATGTAGCCGTGGGTCGCGATGAAGTCAGGCAGGTCGATCTTCAAGAAGGCGCTGGGGCGGTCGCGACGGTTCTTCATTTGCGGCGCGAGGTCACGGATGATCTGCGTGAGTTGCGCTGGCGTGGCGGTCGCGAGGTCAGCGGAGAGAGCGAGTGCGGCGCTGGGCGAGGAGCGGACGCGCTCTGCGATGTCGGGGAGCAGGCTCACGTCTTCCGCAATCGACTGGAGCAACTGCGGCGACGGCGTGGCCTGGAGGATTTGAAGCTTCAGCCGCTCCACCTTGTGGGTGAAGGTTTCGGCGGCCACATCGACATCGGCGGCGAATCGGAGAAGCGGCGCAACGTGGAGACGGAGAAAGTCGAGTTTTGCCGGCGTGATGAGCGTCCAGAAGTCGTCTTCCCACGCCGGGGCCACTTGCAGCCACACCTTCTTCACCGGGAAGGAATCGCGCGGGACGCGGGCCATCATGGCGCGAAGGTCCGTGATCGCCTGGCGAAAGGCCTCGGCGGTGTGGTCGGGAAGGTGACATTCGAGGATCTTGAGTCGCGTGTTGAACACCGACACGAGCACCGGCATGTCGATGGGCGGCTTGTCGTCGGCCTTCTTGTTGAAGTCGTTTTGCCAGAAGTCGATGATCTTGAACTCGGTCTTCTTCCCGTCCGGCAGACGGTCCAGGTATTTGCAGGCCTGCTGATTGCGCGTGCCGCGCCCGATCATCTGCCAGAGCTTGATGCGTGACTGCACCGGCTTCATGAACACAAGATTTACGACCTCCGGGACGTCGATGCCGGTGTCGAGCATGTCCACGGAGATCGCGATGCGCGGCAGGTTGTTCTTCTTGAACTTGGTGATGAGGCCGTCGCCATAGCTGCCGTCGCGCACCCGCTCGGTCGTGGACGTGATGACCTGCGCGACGCCCACATGCTGCGGGTACATCTCCTCGAAGACCTCGGCGATGCGGTGGGCATGCTTCTTGGTCATCGCGAACACGATCGTTTTGCCGGGCAACTGGCCGGACTGATCCTTGAGGCAGGTCTCCATGACTTCCTCCCATTGCTTGCGGAGGGTGTCTCTGTTGCTGACCTCGACTTCGATCTCCGTGCCCGCGTAGTCGAGGCTGTCGGGGTCGATGCCCTGCTCGGCGAGAGCGTTGCGGTCCTCCTCGCTGAGGTCCACGCCCTTGATGCCTTTGCGCTGGAAACTGGTGTGCGCCTGGTACAGGCTGAAATCGACGAGGAAGCCTTCTTTCACGGCCTGTGGGTAGTCGTAGAGGAAGGTCGGCACATTGGCATCGCACCCGAAGAGCCGGAAGGTGTCACGGTCGATGAAGTTGGCGGGGGTAGCAGTCAGGCCGATCATGCGGGCATCGAAGTACTCGATGACTTCGGTGAACCGCTTGAAGAGCGAGCGGTGGGCTTCATCGAAGATGATGAGGTCGAAGAAACCTGGGCTGAACTTGGCGTAGCAGAGCGCCAGCGTTTGCTCGGTGGCGACGAAGAGGCGTTTGGTTTTGTCGATCTGATGCGTGTAGATCCGGTCGCGCGGCTCGTACGGCAAGTGGGCTTTGAAGCCATCTGTCAGGGTCTGATCGACAAGGGCGTCACGGTCCGCGAGGAAGAGAACGTTCTGCGCCTGATTGGCGCGGAGAAAGACGTCGATCAAGGCCATGGCTACGCGCGTCTTGCCCGTGCCGGTGGCCATGACGAGGAGTGCACGGCGCTTGTTGGCGGCGAAGGCCTCGGCGAGGCGGCGAATGGCCTCGTGCTGGTAGGAGCGGTCGACGATGGAGCTGTTGATGGGGGTCGCTTCGAGCGGTCGTCGGTTCTGGCGCAGGAACTTCAGCCGCTCTAGGTCGGCGGGCGCGAAGAACCCGGCTACAAGGCGCGGGTTAGCAAGGCCGACCTCCCAGAACCAGATGTCATGGCCGTTGGCCATGAACCCGAAGGGGGCAAATGGCTGCTTCTTGGCGATCTCAGTGACGTAGTGCCGGAGTTGTTCGTCGGCCTCGCGCGCATTGCCAAACCACCTTCTCGCTCATTCCATCGGTGTGAGCCACATCGCCCCGGCTCACCCTGCGCAGCACGTGGCCGTCGGTAATGCCGGGCGCCGCGGTCCAAGCATCGATGGCGACCTTCACCCACGTCGGCATCGGAATCGTGCGCACCCGCCCGTGCTTGCCGACAAGGTCCACGATGCACCACCGGTTGTCGCGCTGCTGGATGTGCTTCAGCGTTAGCGCCGCCACCTCGGACCGGCGCAGCCCGCAGCCGAGCAGGATCGCGAGCATCGCGCGGTCACGCAGTCCCTTCTTGGTCGTCACGTCCGGCGCGTTCAGGAGTTTCTGGGCTTGCTGGACCGACAGCCAGTTGCCGACCCGCACGCCGACGAGCTTCGCGCCCTTCAGGCGCGTGATACCGGCGGCCAGTTCGGCTGCCAAAAGACCGTTGTCGGCCGCTTCGACAGCCAGCTCCCTCTTCTGTTGACCTACACGATTACCAAAGCGGATGAGAAAGGCCCGTTCCTA
>ODAK010004163.1_pt1 | contig 14874 bp, 12 predicted proteins | sample 1539591 | NCBI WGS metagenome assembly ODAK01 (sample SAMEA3539303, study PRJEB22396) | soil metagenome | biome: tundra; feature: field; material: soil | place: USA | collected 2010-05 | depth 0.15 m | reverse complement strand
GTGGGTCGCGAACAACCCGCTGCCGCTGGTGTCCGTCTTCGGGCTGGACGAGTACTCCGGCACGTTCAGCATGCTCTACGCCGACGCGCGCGGCGTGTCCCGGGTCTACTCCTCGACGCTGGTCGCGGGGGAGTGGACGATCTGGGGCCAGCCGGTACCGGACTTCCACCAGCGGTTCACCGCCGTCATCAGCCCGGACGGGACCGCCATCACCCGCGCCTGGGAAGGCTCCGCCGACGGCGACCGCTGGACCCGCGACTTCGCGGTCAGCTACGCCAAGCTCGGCTAACGCCGGACCTGCGCCAGCAGCTCGGCCGCGTGGTCGGGGACGTAGGCCTGCATGTCCCTCGGGATGCGGACGTACCCCTGGGCGGCCGGACGCGGCGGGAGCTTCAAGGCCGGCGGCCGTACGTTGTGGTAGGGGATGCTGCTGAGCAGGTGGGCGATCATGTTGATCCGGGCGGACCGCTTGTCGTCGCTTTCCACCACGTGCCACGGCGCCTCCGGAATGTCGGTGTGCACGAACATCTCGTCCTTAGCCCGGGAGTAGTCTTCCCACCGGGTGATCGACTGCAGGTCCATCGGCGACAGCTTCCAGTTGCGCATGGGGTCGTGCAGCCGGGACTTGAAGCGGCGCTGCTGTTCCTCGTCGCTGACAGAGAACCAGTATTTGCGCAGCAAGATGCCGTCCTCGACCAGCAGCCGCTCGAAGATCGGGCACTGGTGCAGGAAACGGCTGTACTCCTCCTTGGTGCAGAACCCCATGACGTGTTCCACCCCGGCCCGGTTGTACCAGCTCCGGTCGAACATGGTCAGCTCACCCGCGGCGGGCAGGTGCCCGGCGTAGCGCTGGAAATACCACTGCGACCGCTCGCGTTCGGTCGGCGCGGGCAGCGCCACGATCCGGGCGACCCGGGGGTTCAGGTACTCGTTCACCCGTTTGATCGTGCTGCCCTTGCCGGCCGCGTCGCGGCCCTCGAAGATGACCACGATCCTGGCGCCCTCGATGCGCATCCACTCCTGCATCTTCACCAGCTCGCCCTGCAGCCGGTAAAGCTCGGTCTCATAGAGCTGCCGGGGCAGCTTCCGCGTCGCCTGATCAGAGTCCTTGCCCGCCATGGCCCATATTCTCCCCTGATCGATCAGCCCGTGTCCGCTGTGCAGGCCCGGGGGGACGACCCCCCGGAACCCCGCGATATAGCATGGCCGGCGTGAGTGACGATGAACTTTACCGCCAGTATGAAACGGTCAACCTGTACCGCCGGGGGCCGGGTGCGACGATTGAGCTGAACCGGCCCGAGCGGATGAACGCGTGGAGCCAGCAGTTCTCCGCCGACCTGTTCGCGGCGATCCGGGAGGTCACCGACGAGGAGGAGATCCGGGCGGTCGTTGTCACCGGCGCCGGGCGCGCCTTCTCCAGCGGCGCGGACCTGAAGGAGGCGGCCGAGCAGGCCGGCGACGGCACGGTCGACGTGCACAAGATCCTGACCGAGCGGTACCATCCGCTGATCACCGGCATCCGGCGGATGCCCAAGCCGGTCATCGCCGCGGTGAACGGCCCGGCGGCCGGGATCGGCCTGTCCCTCGCGCTGGCGTGTGACCTCGTGGTCGCCGCCGAGTCGGCCTACTTCTCCCTCGCCTTCGTCAACATCGGCCTGGTCCCGGACGGCGGCTCGTCGCTGTTCGTGCCCGCCCGGGTCGGGTTCGCCCGGGCGGCCGAGCTGGCCATGCTGGGCGAGCGGCTCGACGCCCGCAAGGCCGTGGACTGGGGGCTGATCAACCAGGTCTGGCCGGACGCGGAGTTCCCGGCCAGGACCGGCGAGCTGCTCGACCGGATGGCCGCCGGGGCCACCAAGTCCTACGCGGGGATCAAGCGCCAGCTGAACCAGTGGATGTACGACCGGATGGACGCCCAGCTCGAGTTCGAGGCCGGGATCCAGCGGGAGATGGCCGACTCAGGCGACTTCGCCGAGGGCCTCGCGGCGTTCGCCGCCAAGCGGCCGCCCCGGTTCAGCGGCGCCTGAGCCGGCCGCGCTCCCGGATTCCAGGCCGGACCAGATGGACGCAGCCGAGCTCGAGCGGATCTACCGGGCCGAGGCGAGGAGGATCAGGGCCGCGCTGGCCGCGCGGCTCGGCGACGTGGGGCTGGCCGAAGAAGCCGTGCAGGACGCGTTCATCGAGGCGATCGAGCACTGGCGTGACGGTCCGCTGCCGCCCAACCCGGGAGGCTGGCTGGCCACCACGGCCCGCCGCAAGGCCCTGGACCGGCTGCGCCGGGACCGGGCCGGGCAGCAGAAAATGGCGCTGCTCGCGGCCACCGTCAGCGACCGCTTCTCCGGCACCGAGTCGGCGGACACCGAGTCGGCGGACGACGAGCTCCTCGGCATGGTCTTCGCCTGCTGCCATCCGGCGTTGACGCGCGAGGCCCAGATCGCGCTCACGCTGCGGGCCGTGTGCGGCCTGACCACCGACCAGATCGCCGCCGCCTTCCTGACCAGCGAGGCCACGATGAGCCAGCGGCTGCTGCGGGCGCGCAAGGCGCTGAGCGCCGCCCGCGCCGACGTCCGGGTGCCCGATCCCGACCAGCTGGCCGGCCGGCTGAGCGAGGTGCTCACCGTGGTCTACCTGGTCTTCAACGAGGGCTACCTGGCCAGCGCGGGCCGGGAACCGGCCCGGCGCGACCTGGCCGCCCAGGCCGTCACGCTGACCAGGCTGCTGCACCGGCTGATGCCGCGCGAACCCGAGGTGCTCGGCCTGCTCGCGCTGCTCCTGCTGCACGAATCCCGCGCGGCGACCAGGTTCGACGGATGGGGCCGGCTGGTCCGGCTGGCCGAGCAGGACCGGACCCGGTGGGACCAGCCGCTGATCAGCGAGGCGGTCCGGCTGCTCGACCGGGCGCTGGCCATCCGCAAGGCCGGCCCCTACCAGGTTCAGGCGGCCATCGCCGCGCTGCACGCGGAGGCGCCGGACTACGAGCGCACCGACTGGGCCCAGATCCGGCTGCTGTATGACCGGCTGCAGGCCCTGACGCCGTCCCCGGTGGTGCTGCTGAACCGGGCCGTGGCCACCCGCTACGTGGCGGGCCCGGAGGCCGCGCTGGCCGAGATCACGCCGCTCGCGGACGAGCTGGACTCCTACCGGCTCTTCCACGCGCTGCGGGCCGGGCTGCTGACCGGGCTCGGGCGCGAGGAGGAGGCGCGGGCCGCCCGCGAGCGGGCGCTCGCGCTGGCCGCCAACCCGGCCGAGCGCGAGCTGCTCACCCGCCGCCTGTCGTTCTGAGGGTCACATCGCCAGGGTCGGCCGCACCTCGATCGTGATCCAGCCCTGGTCCACGCCGGGCCAGGTCCGCGCGATGTCCACGGCCTCCTCGATGGTGTCGGTCTCAAGCACGGAGTACCCGCCCAGGGCCTCCTTGGTCTCCATGAACGGGCCGTCGGTGACGCCGCCGGCCCGCACGGTCTTGCCCTCGGAGGCGGCCGCCAGCTGATGCCCGCTGTCGACCAGCTTGCCGGACCCGCCGCCGCTCTTCTCGTACCAGGCCGTGATGTCTCCGTACCAGGCCTGCTGCTCGGCAGGCGACAGGTTGCTGGCCGCATCGGTATTGGCGATCAAGATGACGTACTTCATAGCTGCCTCCATGTCGGTGGGGCCCCGCTGGCGCCCCGTCAGTAGCTCCACGAACGGGGCGATGGCGTTTCCGACCGCCCGGCCAGAAACCCGCGGCAGAAATTTGGCTTACACCCGGCGGCCGACCCCGGCCACGATCATGCTGGCCCGGTCCGTTTGCACCGTCTCCGGCCATTCCGGCCGCCAGACCGCGCTGTCCGCCAGGCCGGGCGGCACCAGCTGCAGGCCGTCGAACAGGGCCGTGATCTGCTCCCAGGTCTGCGCGTAGATACGGGCACCGCCCTGGGCATTGTAGGTGCGGGCGAATTCCTCACCGCCCTGGCCCTTGGCGAACCCGATGGAGATGACCAGGTACGACCCGGGGGCCAGCGCCTGCGCGAACGTGGTCACGATGCCGCGCGCGGTCGGGTCGTCCACGAAGTGCAGGACGCACGCGAGGATGACGCAGGCGGGGGCGTTCGGGTCGAATCCAGCGCCCCGGATCTCGGGGTGGGCGAGGATCGCCGCGGGGTCACGCATGTCCCCGTCGACCGCGACGACCTGGCGGCTGCCTCCGGTCAGCAGCGCCTGTGAATGCAGCACGGCCACCGGATCGTAGTCAACGTAGGCCACCACCGGGTCGGCGATGGCAGCCCCGGCCGCCTCATGAGTGGACAGCCAGGTCGCTTGATTCCCCGTCCGCGCCGGGGAGGTAGGCAGTCCTGAGCCGATGTCCAGGAACTGCCTGACGCCCTGCCCGGCCAGGTAGGTAACGGCGCGGGTCAGGAACTTCTTGTTATCCAGCGCCTGCTCCGCGACGTCAGGACGCCGTTCCCAGACCGCCTCGGCCGCCTTGCGGTCGACTTCGAAGTTGTCCTTGCCGCCGAGCCAGTAGTCGTACATGCGGGCGATGTTCGGTTTGGTCGTGTCAAGGGGCTTTGTCATGAGACCTCTGGCTTCTCCCGCAGCTCCCGCGAACTCTTGCACCTGACCTAGCCCCCGTGTCTAGAAAAGTGAGTATATGGGAGACCCGGAGCTACCCCCGGCCGGGCGCCCCGGCGGTCAGCTGTGACTCCAGGGTCAAGATGGCCTCGTAGCGCCGCCGGACATCGGCCCGGTCGGCCGCTTCCGGCACCGACCGCTCGCAGGCCCGGTCGATCATGGCCGCCTGGTCGAGCAGCACCCGGCGCTGCCCGGCGCTGGTCGTCTCGGCCATGATCCGGGCCAGCGCGTCCAGCAGGCGGATCATCACGGCCGGCATGCCCAGGCTGCTCTGCCTGATCTTCTCGAAGGACCGCTGGACCAGCCGGTCGTAGGCCGGCTCGGGCGCGATGACCCGGATGAAGCCCCGGCTGTCCCGGTGCACCCGGGCCGGATGCCACCCGGTCACGATCTTGCACAGGTTCTCGCCGAGCCAGTCGATGCAGGTCAAAGCGGTGAAGGTGTCGTTGACCGCGGCGGACAGGGCGCGCAGGGCGATCTCCACCAGCTGGTCGATGCCGAACGACACGTCCTGGGTCAGCGTCCGGTGCGGCCCGACGATGTGCGCGCCGCCCAGGGCCTGGCGCACCCGCGGCGCCGCCTCCGGCGGCCACACCGTCGCGAACCGGTGCCCGCGCACCACGAAGTGGCCGGGACGGTGCTCGAGGTTGATCACCGCGTCGGCCGCGGTGGCCAGCTTGACCAGGTTCTGGTGCTTGATGAACTGCACGTAGCCGCTGTCCGGGGCGAGCAGCACGCCGCCTTCCCGTTCGGCCCTGGCCACCAGCTCGGTCGCGGTCGGGCCGTTCTTGGCGTGCGGGTCGGCGTTCCCGCTGCCCTGTTCGGCGATCGCCTCGGCCAGGTCGGCGGCGATGCCCGCGATGACCTGGGGCAGCTGGATCGAGACGGCGGTGTGGTGGATGAAGTAGATGAGCACGGCCAGGTCGGCGACCATCAGGCCGAGCGTCACGGTCACGCTGATGTGCGGTACGAAGTCCCCGTGCGACCCGGTTCCGATCGAGGCCAGCACCAGCACCGAGTAGACGAACGTGGCCACGAACGTGCCCAGGGTCAGCTGGGTGCCCCGGTCGCGGATAAAGTTCCGCAGCATCCGCGGCCCGAACTGGGTCGAGGCCAGGGTCAGCGTGACCAGGATGATCGAGAAGACCACGCCGACCACGGTGATGATGGCGGCCGCGATCGCGGTCAGGATCTGCCGGGCCGCGTCCGCGCTGCCGCTGATCACCCAGCCGGGGATGGCGAAGTCACCGCGGTAGTTGGCCCGGTCCGCGATCAGCGTGCCGATGAACAGCACGATCGCGCCCGCGACCTCGATGGCGGGCACGAACCACAGGCTGGTGCGCAGCACTTCCCGGCGCCAGTACGAGGCTAGCGCGGAGGAGAAAACGCCGCGGTACATGGCCGGCTCCCGAGCTTGATCTGTGCCGACCAGATTTCCGGCTCACCTAGGGCTCATTATGCCGGGCGGGACCCCTAGCTGCACGTAAGCCGCGCGCCTGGAGTTACAGCGGCAGGCCGGTCTCCAGCAGCTCGAGCGCCGTATCGATCCGGCCGAACGTCACCCCGATGCTCTGCCGGTCGGACCAGCCGTCCCACGGCATCGTGATCGACACGATCACGCCGATGATCGCGCCGGCGATGGTGCGGACGGCCAGGTCGTCGGCCGGGCGCCCGGAGCGCTTGGCCAGGGCTTCGCTCACCACCGCGATGGTCCGGGCGAATTCGTCCAGCGCTCGCGCCCGGACCTCGGGGACGCTCAGGGTGAGCGCCACGTTCTGCTGGATCAGGTCGAGGTCGGCTGCGGTGTAGGAGCCGAACACCTCCCGGCTGGCCGCCCGCACCGCGGCGACCGGGCCGAGCCCGGCCGGCTGCCGCTCGAGCGCCTCGATCATCCGGGTGTCCATGTCGTCCTGCAGGACGAGATCTTCCTTGGTCGGGAAGTACCGGAAGAACGTGCTCGGTGACACCTCGGCCGCCGCCGCGATCTGCTCCACGGTCGTGGCGTGGTAGCCCTGCTCACCGAACAGCCGGAGCGCGTGCTCCCGGAGCGAAGCCCGCGTCCTGGCCTTCTTCCGCTCACGCAGGCCCGCCGCCGGAGCCGCCGCCGGGCCGGGGTCGAGCATGTCTGTCACACTTCCAATTCTGCCCGCTCCGCGCCGGATTCACCGGCGGCCGCGGGTCCCGTGTCGCCGGCCAGCGCCCCGTCGGCCCGGCGCGGCAGGAAGATGACCGCGAGGATGGCGCTGGCCAGCGCGATCCCGCCGCAGACCCAGAGCATCGTGTCCATGCCGGTGACGAACGCGCTGCGCGCCGAGCCGAGCAGCGCCGCCGAGCCGAGCCGGTGCGCGACGCCCACGCCCTCGACCACGCTGCTCCTGGCGCCCGCCGCGGCCGCCGCGGGCAACCCGGTCACGTCCAGGTGGCCGCGGTACACCGTGTTCAGCACGGTGCCCAGCACCGCGACCCCGATGGTGGCGCCGACCTGCCGCAACGCCGAGATCAGCGCCGAACCGGAGCCGCTGCGCTCGGCCGACAGGGCGGAAAGCGCCGCGTTCATCGTCTGCGGCATGGCCAGCCCCAGCCCGAGGCCGAACGCCGCGAACCATCCCGCCGCGAACCCGGTGCCGCTGCTGATCGTGGTGGTGGCGCCCACCGCGAGCATCACGGCCATGAGCGTGAACCCCACCGTGACCAGCGCCTTGACGCTCGCCCGCGGGGCCCAGGGTCCAGCCGGGCCGGCGCCCGGGCGCGGCGAGGCCAGCCTGGTGCCGCCGATCATCCCGATGACCATGCCGCCGATCATCGGCAGCAGCCGCAGCCCGCTGCCCATCGCGTTCACCCCGCGTACTTCCTGGAAGTACTGCGGCATCGCGAACAAGATGCCGAACATCGCGAACGAGACCAGCGTGGCCAGCGCGGTGCCCCAGGTGAACCCGGCCGACCGGAACAGCTTGAGCTCGATCAGCGGCCGCACCCCGCCGGCGCCGGAGTCGAACCGCCGGGTGAGCCAGCGTTCCCACGCCACCAGGATCACCAGCAGCACGACTCCGGCCGCGATCGTGGCCAGCGCGCCGGGGCTGGTCCAGCCGTCCTGCCCGGCCCGGATGAAGCCATAGGTCAGCCCGGCCAGCCCCGCGCTTGACAGCACCACGCCCAGCACGTCCAGCCGCGGCCGCTGCGCGCTGCGCGACTCCGGCAGCAGGAACGCCACCGCGATCAGCGCCAGCGCGACCACCGGCACGTTGATCAGGAAGACCGAGCCCCACCAGAAGTTGTCGAGCAGGTACCCGCCGACGATCGGGCCGATCGGGAAGCTGACGAAGGTGGCCGACGCCATCAGCGCGATCGCCTTCTGCCGTTCCTGCGGCGCGAACAGCACCGGGATCACCGACAGCGAGAGCGGGAAGATCGCGGCCGCGCCGATGCCGAGCACCGCCCGGGCGGCGATCAGCTCACCGGTGCCGCCCGCGTACGCGCACGCCGCCGAGCTGGCCCCGAACAGGACGAGCGCGGTCAGCAGCACCTTCTTGCGGCCGAACCGGTCGCCGAGCAGCCCGGCGGGCAGCATCGCGGCCGCCAGCACCAGGCTGTAGGCGTCCGAGAACCACTGCAGATCGCTGGTTGAGGCGTGCAGGTCGGTCGCGATCGTGGGGAGCGCCAGGTTCAGCACGGTCAGGTCGAGCCCGACGACGAGCACGCTGGCCGCGATCGCCACCAGCGCCCACCACCTGCGCGTCGAGGTGTCCGCCATGACACCCACATCCCTTCGGGAGCTACCTCTAAATGATAGTGACTACCAAAAGTATGCGACCGTCAGTTGGCAGTGTCAACCGCGATTCCGGCCGGGACGAAGGCCGGGGTCCCAGCGGGCCGCCGTCCCCGGCAATCCCCGGAACCCCGGTTTCATCTTTCCTCAGCTCAGCTCAGCTCAGCTCTGCAGCCTCTTGAGCAGGCCCGCGCCATCCGGGCTGCCCAGGCCGGTGCAGGCGTCCCAGCCGGCCCCGGCCGCGTAGGCGCCGTTGTTTCCGCCGGTGATGTCGCGGAAGCCGGGCACGTCGGCACCCGGCGTCACGCCCGCGTACAGGGTCGGCTGGATCAGGCCGAACCGCTGGCCGGTCGCCTCCGCGAGCCGGCTGATCAGCGCCGCCCACAGCGGAGCGACCGCGCTGGTGCCGCCCACGACCTGCGCCTTGCCGTCGGCGTAGACCTGGTAGCCGGTCGTCGGGTCGGCGTTGCCTGACACGTCGGGCACGCCGCGCCCACCACCGGAGGACCCGTTGGCCTGGGCCGGCACCCCGGCGGTGGCCTGCCAGGACGGCAGCGCGAACTGGTCGCTGACCCCGCCGCCGCCGGCCCCCTCACCCGCGGCCGTCTCGTTCCAGACGACCTCGGAGCTGATCGTGCCGGTGGACGGGTCAGCAAGCAGCTTGGTCCCGCCGCAGCCAAGCGCGTGCGGGCTGGAGGCGGGGAAGTCGACGTGCGCCTGGCCGTCGGTGACGGCGTCGCCGCTGCCGTTGTCGCCCGCGGCCGCGCAGACCGTGATGCCGAGCGCGGCCGCGTCGGCCATCGCCGCGTCCATCGACGTCCGACCCTGCGCGGTCCAGGAGTCCTCCGACTGGCCCCAGCTGATCGAGATGGCGACCGGAGCCGGGCTGGCGTGCGCGGCGTCGGAGATCGCGTCGACGAAGCCCTGGTCGCCGTTGTTCGGCGCGAAGTACACCACCTGCGCCGCGCCGGGGGCGGCGGCGCCGATGACGTCGATGTCCAGCGCCACCTCAACGTCGGCCCCGGTCGGATCAGAACCAGGCGCGTTAGACGCCCCGTCCACGCTCACCGCGGTGATCGACGGCACCGCGATGCTCAGCCCGCCGAAGTAGGTGTCCAGGTCACTGGTGGAGAAGCCGCCGCCGAGCTCGATCACCGCGATCGTCTGGCCGGCCCCGGTGGTGCCGGCCGGGAACCCGTAGATGCCGGCCACCTGGTTCGGCGGGTACGAGGTGCCCTGCGCGGCGGCGGCGGCGGACCCCTCGCCGGAGGTCCGGAAGTGCGCCCGGAACTGCGGCCTGGTGTCCAGGCCGAGCACGGCCAGCACGACTTCGGCCAGCGCGGCCGGGACGTAAAGCGGCCCCTCGCGGTAGCGGTGCGTGACCACCTGGCCACCCGGGCCCGTGCTTGTGACCTGCGTCAGCGTCACGCCGAACGCGCTGGACAGCTCGCCCAGGGTGGCCGCCACCTTGATCCGGCGCGACGCCGGGTGCACGGCGGTTACCTCCAGGCCCAGGCCGGTGAGCGTCTGCTGGACGAGGTCGACGTCGGCGGGGTCGGCTCCGTACCGCTCGGCCAGCTCGTGGCTGGTCAGGACCGTGGGCCCGGCGACCACGCCGGCGGGCAGCGCGGCCCGGCGCCGCAGCACCAGGGTCAGCTCCGCTCGCTCGGAGGTGTCCAGCTGGCCGGCCGGCGTGGCGTTCGGCAGCGGCGCCCGCGCGCTGCCAGATAGTCGTACCAACGATTGATCAGACATTGTGTGCTCCCGCTCGGGTAGGTGCGTGGGGTCGCAGCTAATCAGCCCCCAGGGCGGATTCTGCCTCGCTCAAGGGAAGAACCACGGCCCGTTCTGAATTAATTATTTCATCCGAACGGCCCTGCGTGACAGTCTCCTGATTACTAAAACTCCGTTAATGGCATGCTTTGTCGCAAATGTACGATATCGGAGATGGTAATGCCCGGCACCGTCGACCCGGCGGGAAACCCGCTAGAAAAAGGCGTGCACCATATCGGTCACCTGGTCATCATCGTTAACCACGGGGATCACCCGCCACTTGTCCAGCGTCGTGCACGGGTGCGAGATGCCCAGGCCCACCAGGTCACCAGGCGCGAGGTCGGTGCCCGGCCCCAGCCGCAGGTAGGCGTGCTGGTCGTTGAGCTCGGTCAGCCGGCTCCCGGTCAGCCCGATCCCGGTCAGCCGGCTCCCGGTCAGCCCGATCCCGCCCGCGCGCCGGACGGCGCGCAGCGGCACCGGCAGGCCCTGGTCGAAGCCGGCGTCGCGGCGGCCCGCGCCGAGCAGCGCCAGCCGGGGCTCGGGCCGGGACAGCACCTGCGCCCACAGCTCGAGCGCAGGCCGTAGCCCCGGTGCGGGCGACGATCCCCGCGCGGCCGGGGAGACCGCCGCGTAGAAGCCGTGATCGTGGGTGAGGTAGGCGCCGCTGCGCAGTATCGCCGTGATCCCGCCCGTGCCGCCCGTGCCGCCCGTGCCGCCCGTGCCGCCCGTCGGGCCGCCGGTCCCGCCCGCGGTCAGCTCGCGCGCGACCACGTCGAAGAACGCGCTGCCGCCGGCCGTCACGATGAACTTCTCGCCCCCCAGCGTGCTGGCTCGCAGCGTGTCAGCCAGGGTCCGGAGCCTGCGGCAGAACGAGGTGACCAGATCGAGCGTCTTGGCTTGGCTGCCCTGCTCCCCGTTCCGGGCGCCGATGTTGCCCTCGTACCCGGCCACGCCGGCCAGCCTGAGGGTGCCGGTCGCGGCCGCCGCCCGCGCCACCGCGAGCGCGCCGGAATCGGTCCGGCAGCCGGTCCGCCCGCCGGCGAAGCCGATTTCCACCAGCACCGGGAGCCGGCGCCCGGCCGGGGACCTGGTGAGCACCCGGTCCAGGATGGCCACGCCCTCGGCGCTGTCGACGTAGCAGTAGGCCTGCCAGTTGGGGTCGGCGGCCAGCTCGGCGGCCAGCCAGCCGATGCCCGCCTCGTCCACCAGCTCGTTGGCCAGCAGCAGCCGAGGGAAGCCGAACGCCCGGTAGGTGCGCAGCTGCCCGATGGTGGCCACCGTGATGCCCCAGGCGCCGTGGGCCAGCTGGCGGGCGGCGAGTTCGGGGGACATGGCGGTCTTGCCGTGCGGGGCGAGCGCCACGCCCGCCTGCGCGCAGTAGGCGGCCATCGCCGCCAGGTTGCCCGCGAGCGCGCTCTCGCGCAGGGTCAGCAGCGGGTAGGTGAATCCCGCCGCGTGCAGCGGCGGCCGGGCGGCGGCCAGCTCAGCGGCCGACCGCCCGGCGGACGCCGCGCCGCAGCCCTTCTCGGCCACCTCGACCGGGCGTTCCCGCAGCGCTCGCAGCCGCTCCGCGACGAGCGGCGGCAGCGGATGTGTCACCTGGTCCCCAAGCTCCCGGTCCAGCGCCGAAGCGGCCGCTCAGTTGCTGCTCTTTATTGTTATCCAACCATGGGTGACCGATTCCGCACTACTTGTTGCGGTATACGCATGCGGTGGGTCATGATGAAAACTGAGTGACCATACGGACGGCGGAGTACGAGGTCTGGACAGAAAGGTCACAGTGGAAGGTGCTGTGCCGCCGCGGGCCACATTCCGTGACGTGTTCGCGGTTCGCGAATTCCGGGCCCTGTGGTTGTCGGAAGTCCTTTCCGTGGCCGGTGACCGCCTGGCCCTGGTGGCCCTTACCCTGCTGGTCTATGACCAGACACGGTCGCCGCTTTACACCGGCCTGGCGTACGCGGCCGGCTACCTGCCCTGGGTGATCGGCGGCTTGTTCCTGGCCGACCTGGCGGACCGGCGGCCGCGCCGTTCGGTCATGGTCGTCTGCGACCTGATCCGGATGGTCCTGGTGGCCGCCATGGTCATTCCGCGCGTGCCGCTTCTTGGCCTGGTCGCGCTGTTGTTCGCGACCACGATGTTCGCGCCGCCGTTCGAATCGGCCCGGGCCTCCATTACTCCCGACATCCTGCAAGGCGAGCGCTACGCGCTGGGTACGGCGGTGATCCAGACGACGTTCCTGGCCGGCCAGGTCGTCGGCGCGGCCGCCGCGGGAGTGGCGGTGGGCTCCATCGGGGTGCGGTCCTCGCTCGCCATAGACGCCGCGACGTTCGCGCTCTCCGGCTTGTTAATAGGGCTGGGCACCCGCGCCCGGCCCGCCGCCCGGCCCGGTTCGGTCCGGCCGTCCCCGCTGGCGCAGATGCGGGACGGATTCCGGTTGGTCTTCGGCGACCAGGCGCGACGCACCCTGTTGCTGTTCGGCTGGCTGGTCGCGTTCTACACGATTCCCGAGGGAGTCGGCGTCGCCGCTCCCTACGCGACCAAACTCGGCGGCGGATCCATCGCGATCAGTATGGTGCTCGTGTCCACCGCGCTCAGCACCACGATCGGCACGCCGCTGTTCACCAAGTTCGTCCGGCCTCGTCGGCGGGTGGAGTGGATGGGGCCGTTCGCCGTGCTTACCTGCGCGACACTGGTCCTCACGGTCCTCCACCCCGGTCTCGCCGTCTCACTGGTGATCTTTTCCGTCTCGGCCGCGTTCGGTGTTTACCAGCTCGCGGCCAACACCGCCTTCGTCGTGAGGGTGCCGAGCGAACGGCGGGCTCAGGCCTTCGGCCTGGCCAACATGGGGGTGATCGTTGGCCAGGGCGCCGCTTTCGTGGCCGCCGGCGCCGCAGCGCAGGAGTTCAGCCCGGCGGCGGTCATCGCTGTAGGTGGTGGTATCGGTGCCGTCATAGCCCTGGTGCTGACGATCAGGTGGCGTCGGGTGTCGCCGCCCGGCGGGCGTCATGCCGCGGGCCGGCGTCCGGCCCGTGCCACGACGGCAAGCTCGGTGCCGCTGCGCGAGTCCCGATAACAGCGGCCGCTGCGTTGGCTCAAGTCCACGTGTCGCGCATTGCGAATTCCTCTCTCAGGTGGTGCTGACGGGATGTGCTTGGGTTTCAGCCCCAGATGACGCGCATCGCCCGGACGCCTCCTTCCGGCCGCGGTATATACCTGTGCAAAAGCCACCCGGCGTGCCAACACTCCGGGTAATCGTGGCTTGTTAAAGACCATTTAGCGCTTCTTTGTCGGACGATGTAGGTGAATCGGTGTCAATAGTGTCCAAGATGGCCATAGATGAGTTAAGGTAGCTATACGGAGCTAGTCCTTTACGGTGAGCTGCCGACTAGACAGGAGTCTGTCGAGTCCCATCCGGAACGGTGGAGTATGGAAGCCTCGTCCGTCACGCGCCGCCTGATGGCGCACGCCGCCTTCTGGGACTGGGCTTGGTGGCGGCTCCCTCTCGTGCTGCGCTGCTACGTGGGCGCCGTTATGCTCCTGGCCCTGGTGTTCATCGGGTTCGCGGCGTCACAGACGTCCTGGACCACCGCGGACCTGGTGAAGTTCCTGCTGCTACTCGGCTGCGGCCTGATCTCGGTGGCGGCGACGCCGCGAACCGCCTACGCTCAGGGCGCACTGGTACGCGACTTCATCACCGCATGGGTGCTACCGGTAGCGATCTTGCTTCCGCCGGTGTACGCGATGGTGACGCCCATCCCGTTGCTCGTGCTCACCCAGTGGCGGATTCACAAGGGGGTCGTGTACCGCCGGGCGTTCACGGCCGGCGCCATGGGGCTGGCCTACGGCGCGGCGTCCTCGGTCTTCCGCGCGTTTCCCGTCTCCATCGCGGGCGGCTCCATCGGCACCGGGATGCACGCGTTCAGCTGGGCCCTGGTCGTCGCCCTGTGCGAGATCATGGGCGGGCGGGGCCACAACGCCATCATCGTGGTCGCCGTCAAGCTCTCCGACCCCACCGTCCGGCTGGCGGACCAGGAGCTGAGCCGGGAAGCCCTGCAAGCCGACCTGACCGAGTTCAACCTCGGGGTGCTGATCACGGTGGTGGTGGCGGTCACCCCCGCGCTCGCGGTTTTCGCCGTCCCCATGTGGCTCATGGTCCGCCGGTTCATGATGCACGCCCAGTTGCTCGCCCAGTCGCGGATCGACACCAAGACCGGCCTGCTCAACGCGTCCACCTGGGAACGGGAGGCGACGGTCGAGATCGCCCGGGCCCTCCGCACGAACACCCCGCTCGCCCTGGCGCTTGTCGATATCGATCACTTCAAGATGGTCAACGACACCTACGGGCACCTGGTGGGGGACAAGGCGCTGCGGGCGGTGACCGACGGGCTGCGCAGCCAGCTGCGGATCTACGACCTGGCCGGGCGCTTCGGCGGTGAAGAATTCGTGGTCCTGCTGCCGCATGCCCGTGAGGGCGACGCGCTGAGCGTCGCCGAGCGGCTCCGCGCGCACGTCGCCGCGCTGTCCATCCCCGTCAACGACGCGGACGAGTCCGGGCCGTGTGTCAAGCTAACCATCTCGGTCGGTGTCTCCGCCCTGGACGGTGACAGCAGCCACAAGCTCACCGACATGCTCGCCACCGCCGACGCGGCCCTCTACCACGCCAAGCAAACCGGCCGTAACAGGACCCACGTGATCAGCTCGTCCGCCCGGGTGCCGAGCCCGTAGCC
>ODAK010004162.1_pt1 | contig 14875 bp, 12 predicted proteins | sample 1539591 | NCBI WGS metagenome assembly ODAK01 (sample SAMEA3539303, study PRJEB22396) | soil metagenome | biome: tundra; feature: field; material: soil | place: USA | collected 2010-05 | depth 0.15 m | reverse complement strand
ATCTTTTTATGCCCGGCGGCGGATCGTTGAATCCCGCCACGAAAGAAACCGTCGAAAAGAAAATGCATTTCGTCCATCAGGGCGGTCAGCAAGTTTTCAAATATGCGGTGCGCCGAATGGCCGAAGTCTCCGTGAAAATTCTGGCCGATAACGGATTCACGAATGACGATCTCGCGCTGGTGGTGCCGCACCAGGCGAATCTGCGAATCATTCAGGCGATGCAGCAACGCCTGGGCCTGCCCGATGAAAAAGTTTCGGTCACGATCGATCGCTTCGGAAATACCACTGCCGCCACAATTCCCCTGGGCCTGCAAGATTCCGTCGAGAAGGGCCGCCTAAAAAAGGGCGACCTCGTGCTGCTGGTTACCGTCGGCGCCGGTTATACGACGGGCAGCGTTTTGCTGCGCTGGGCGTATTGAGAACGGCAGTCGACCGTTCGCAGTTCAGAGTCGAGAGTCGCAGGCTCTAAAACTGCGCCGACCCTTCGAGACTCCCCTCGCAACTCAGGGCAAGCATGAGTGCCGGCGCTACCTGACAGCCTGTCGTCCGATTCGCGACGGGTAACTAGTCTGATACCCCCTCCCCTCCCCCCTGTTTTGAGCATCAATATCAAAACAAAGGACTTAGCTCGCCAAAATGTGCTAAGAATATCAAACTAAAGGACTTAGTAAGTCCCGTGTTTTGATATTCTTACGGACTAGCTCTGAATCGATGGATCAGAGTGCACACAGCAGATCCCTCAGAAGCATTCGGGACGCAAATGGCGCGTTTTTGAATCCGGCAGGGCCCTTCCTACGTCAGGGTAAATGGGCGAGATCCGCTCTCGAGATGCTTCTCGTCGTGGATCGTCCAAGTCTGCAGTTCAGGGTAGCGCCGCTCGTTAAGTTTTGTCAATTGAATAATAGTACTTGGTACTAAATAATCGGTGAAGTGACTGTAGAAACTCATTCGAACAGAATCCGCGATCCTAACCGGCGCTACGCTGTGAACGGTCCGAAGCTCGCTTTCACAGCTCCTACTTCACTGGCGTCATCGAGGACGATCACTTGATACTGTTGGCCCTGTTGCGAAACGCGGACAATCACGTGGCCATGCTGACTCAGCATTTTGTCTGAAAGTCTAGCGTCAGCGAGACTCGCTGCCTCTGTTAAACCTGTCGCGAGAACGTCGCGATCCGCTTGATAGAGCACCGGACCGTAGAGGCGGTCTAACACGGAGAGAGCGGGATGCGACGTGTGCCAGGCTTGCACGATGTAAATGCGGGATTGCATGAGGCGGACAAAATCCAGGCCGGTTGCGTCAAAGTAGCCGTGATGATTGAGGGCAGAGACATTTACAGGGCCCGCAACTTTCGCGACAGGTGTTTCCACGTCCAGCCAGGGCGCGGCGCCAAAGCGGGTGTCGCAGGTCAGATCTCCACCGATGTAATACCGGAAAGTTCCGAAATCAAGACGCACAGCTGTGGAGCACGAATTCTCGGTTGGTTATTCCTCCGGTTTCAGTGTGCTCAGCGGAGGGAACATACGCTGCGTTTCTTCACTCCGCCCGTTCCAGACTTCGCCGCCTCCTTTCCAGACTTCACCATTCACCGCGAGATTCCGGATTGCAAAGTTCGGGTACTCGTTTGGAGAATGTTGAAGAGTGATTTGAAGGGATGAGCCTGCGCTAAATTTTTCAATTTTGGTTCCGCGTTTTTCAATCGAACGAACGAAACGAATATAGTTTTTCGTGGATTCATCCGTGGGCGGCGCGGGGTAGTCGTAGTTCGGATATCCGCGATCGATCAGGTGATGGAAATCAAGCAGCTCCGCAACATCCGAAACGCCGGTCAGCCGATAGTCTCCGTGAGTCGCCAATGGAGAATCCGGCGTGACGTCACCCATGTGATCTCCGTGAAAGTGCGTGAGAATGACGTAATCCAACGCGCTCCGCGGAGCAGTTCTTAGATGATGTTTCGCGTACCGGCCGATCCATTCGCCGGGCCTCCGTCCGGAATTCGGCTCGGCTGGCGCCAGGGCATTTGCCGGGCCTTTTATCGCGCCGGCATCAATCAGAATCGAGGTTCCATCGGGACAAATCACCAGCACGGAATTTCCGCGTCCAGTTGAAATGTGGTGGATATCCAGAAGGCCGGGTTGCCAGGGAGGCATAGCCGTTGAGGTGGCGGCTAAGTTCTCGACGGTTGAGCCTTTTTGCGCCGGCAACAATTCACCGGCGACAAGCGCAAGGGTTGCGGAAAGAAAACTTCTTCGGCTTAGATCGGTTGGCATTGTCCATCCCGCGAAATTTCGGAGGGAAGTGTATATGAATCCGTGGAACGAAGGGGAATGCAGGGCTGCGGCCACTAGCGCTGGTAGTAGTTTGAATCCACTGGGAGAATTCAGCGTTCATTCGCGGGTTCTTTCGGGGGATAGATGCGCTGTGTGCGTTGCATAATTTTTTTGACGATTTGTCTGGTGATGGCGATGAGGACGGCGGGGCAGAATCCACGTGGGTCGCTTTCCGGAGTTGTGAGTGACGCGAATGGCGGTCGAGTTGCGTCGGCGAAAGTGACGGTGACGGCGGCAGGTTCAACAGTGGAGCGGACCGCGGTGAGCGACAGCCGCGGAGAATTCCGGCTGGATGATTTGGCGCCCGGTGAATACCGCGTGACGATAAATGCGCCCGGGTTGGCGGAAGCCGAATCGGATGTGACCATCGCGGTGAGCTCGGTGCGTGACATTACGGTGACGATGAAGCCCGCGACGGTGCAGCAGCAGGTGAGTGTGACGGGCGAACCTTTGTCCATCACCATGCAGCCGATTGACGCGACGACTGCGGTGGTGCAGGGCGTGGTGACGGCGCGGGATTTGCGGAATCTGCCGCTGGCGCACAGAAGTTTCGCGAACATCGCGTATCTGGTTCCGGGAACGGAGCCGGTGGAACCGTCGGATCCGACGAAGGCGCGGATAACCGCGGTTTCTTTTGGCGGAAGTTCGGGACTGAATGTGGAGCTTTCCGTGGATGGAGGAGACAACTCCGACGATTATATCGGAGGCTTTCTGCAAAACTATTCCGTGGATGCGGTACAGGAATTCGCGGTGCGCACGGCGCAGGAGGACGCGGACACCGGGCGCACGACGGGCGGGTCGGTGGTGATCACGACGCGCAAAGGCGGGAACGACTGGCACGGAGACGCGGCGTTTTTTGAGCGCGGTTCGGGATTAAACGCGCGGTTTCCGATTGATAATCCGGCGCCGGATCCGAAGCAGCCGTTTTCACGGCAGAATTACGTGGGAACACTGGGCGGGCCAATCAAGAAAGACAAACTGTTTTTCTTTACGTCGTTTGAATATGTCCCGGAAACCGCGAGCATCGCGTACAGTCCGGCGAGCGTAACGCAATTCAACGCACTGGCGGCGCTGGCTTCGGAAGGATTGATTCCGGGAGTGAGCTCGATTAGCGTTCCGAAGAATGTGCCGGTGCCGTTTCACGATTATCTGGGGGACGCGCGCGTGGATTGGGTGCAGTCGGCGAAGTCACAATGGTTCGGGCGTCTCGCGAATGACAGTTACACAACGCACAACGATCTGGTGCAGCAAGCGACGTTGCCATCCACGGGCGCGTCGTCGCTTTCCAACTATTTCAATTTTCTGGTGAGCCAAACGTATCTGTTCAGTTCCACGTGGCTGGGAACATTCACGTTTGACGCCAGCTTTCTGCACCACACAGAGAAACGGAATTCGGATTTCGGATTCGCTCTGGCGTTCCCCTTCAGCTCAACGGCCAGCACGATTTCAGGATTTGAAACTTTTGGCGACCAGCAATTTGTAACGGCAATTACAGCGTTTCCGGTGCTGCGGAATCAAGAGAAATACCAATTCCGATATGACGTGAGCCATTCGATGGGGCATCATTCACCGCGGTTTGGCGTGAATTTTATTCACGAGCCGGTTCTGAGCGGCGCGCTGCCGGGCACGGCGGAGAATCTGACGACGTTTGCGCTGAATCCGACCGACTATCTGGCCAATCCCGCGCAATTCACCGTGGATTTGACGTGCACGCCTTCGGAAGAGTTGGAGGTAACGGTTGGGACGACGTGCTCCTCGACTGCAGCGAAGAATGGAAGTTTTTCGCAGAGCGTGCGGCGGCTGGGAGTGTACGCGGAAGATTCGTGGAGGGTGACGCCGCGGCTGACAATTAATTATGGATTGCGGTACGAAACTACATTTGGATTATTTGTGGCGTCGGGACGGACGCAATTGCAAAATCCCACGTTCCTGACGCTGAAGGCGCTGAACATTCCATTGGTGAACGGCGCCCCGCACGATTATCGAAAAGCATTCCAGCCGCGATTGGGAATTGCCTACGGATTGGGACAGGATCAGCGCACGGTGATTCGCGCGGGAATGGGAATGTATTACAACGATCTGACGCAGAACGGGTGGGTGACGGCGTTTCAAATGATGAACACGGCGCCGGGAGTCTGTTTGCATCCGGGCGATGCGGGATGCGTTCCCGGCGGTGGCGCGGGCGCGCTGATCGATCCGAATTACAAGACGCCATATGCGCTGCACGTGACGGCGGGAGTGGAGCACGCGTTCAGCGCGAATTGGACATTGCGCGCGGATTTCACGCACGAAGCCGGAGTGCATGCGTACCGGCGTTATGACTATGTGCCGGGCGAGTCGTTGTTCACTCCGCTGGCGGGACAGCAAGATAATGTGCCGGCGGTGAGTGTATTTCGCACGGACAACCGGTCGCGCTACGACGCGCTTTCAATTCGTTTGCAGGGAAATATTTCACGGCGATTCAACATGACGGCGAATTACACGCTATCGAGCGCGGAGACGTGGGGATGCGAAGTGGGCGAGCTTTTCGATTATGTAAATGGAGTGTGCAATCCGCTGAACGCGTTTGCGAAGGGAGATTACGGGCCTTCGGGAGAAGATGCGCGGCATCGATTCGTACTGGCCGGAACGTATTTCGCGCCGCGCGGATTCGAGTTGAGCACGCTGACGCAGGTGGAAAGCGCGCGCCCATTTACGTTGACGACTCCAGTAGGAACGCGCGCAGTTGTGAACGGGGTGGAAACAAGTTTGGACGAATTGCGCGGCACACCTTTTGCACAGGTGGATTTGCGTGTGAGCCGGCCATTCCAAATTGGAGACCGATGGTCGGTGATGCCGTTCGTGGAATTTTTTAATTTATTTAACCGGAACAATCCAGGGAATAATTATGTGACGGACCTGGGCGCGCTGCCAGTGAATGACCTATCGAATGCGACGGCGATTTGTTTGAACGCTTCGTGCACGCAGACCACGCCGATTAAGAGTCTGAATCAACTGAGAGTTCCGGCCGGTGCGCTGGGAGACTTTTTCGGGCCGGGGACGACAGTGGGAACACCGTTTGCCGCACAGGTTGGTGTGCGCGTTCATTTTTAGTTTGAGGGACGGGTACAGAAGTTAGCAGGAACGCATTTCGGCGGCGCAGGCCAGGTTGTTCGACAAACGCTGATCAACTATCACGGCCAGGTATCTCGCGCAGGTGATCATCTCCGATTGAGCCCACTTGTTTAGAGCCGGCAGTCTGCGGAGAGTTCCCATAGTCGAGTAATAGGCTTGGAGGCCGCGCAGGCGGCTGGGACGGTTATCAAGACCCGGAGTGAGCCTGTGCAGACTCAGGATATCGCTGAAGTCAGCGGCGCTGGGTTTGCCTTTTTCCAATTTGATCGCATTACAGAAGCGCTCGGACAGGGGCTTCGCGGCGGTGCTGGCGAGCATAGAGCGCCAATAAGAGACGCTGAACTGCGCCAAACCGACCAAAGCCGCGATCAAGATCAGCAGGGTAATCATGCCAGCCTCATCAAACAATTATGCCTACGACGTCTTTGACCAACAATGGAGCCTTGGTACCATCCGATATGGAACTAGTTTTTAGGGCGTACAGTGCCTTCCCGGAACGCCCGTTTTGAATAAATGCAGAATCGGGCGAACAAGAGAATTGAAAGACACAAAATGAAGAAAGAACGCTTTAAGACCACAATATTGACAGTTGAACAAATATATATGCGCTCGAACAATGGGACTGGCGTACCATTCGGCAGCATGGCCTGACGCGCCAAATTCAGAGCAACTAAATGGCTGTAACAAACTGAAAATACAAGAGATATTAGCGGGGTACCGAATGCCGAACTTTCGCGAGATCGCATTGAACGTAACGATTGTGGGGACGGTCGCAGCGGGATTGATCACATTGAGCCATGGATCTATCAAGGTTCCTGCAGTCCCGGCTTGTATCGAGCAGGAAAAAGCTCGGGGCGTGGATGAGGATTTGCGGAAGCTTTTGACGGCGCAGGCGGCGGACTGGAATCGTGGGGATATTGACGCATTTATGCAAGGATACTGGAAATCTGAAGAGACGACTTTCGCGGGGACGTCTGGGATTTCGCGCGGATGGCAGACAGTACTGGATCACTATCACAAGAATTATCCGGATCGCGCGACGATGGGACATTTGGAGTTCAGCGAGATTGAGATTACGCCGCTAGGAAATGATGCGGCGCTGATTCTGGGACGCTGGCATTTGAATCGAGACGCTGGTCCGGTAGGCGGAATATTTACTCTGGTCGCGCGACGATTTCCCGAAGGATGGAGAATTATTCACGATCACACAAGTACGGATGCGGAGAAAAGCGGCTCATCAAAAAAGTGAATTTTCCGACTGAGTTCCTGGCGGATGCGGACAAATATAATTGACGGCGGAAATCGTGGCGGGCGTGAGACTCAACTTTCGCGATGCTTGACTAAGAACCCTGACCAGACGTTCGCGAGGCCGAGAACTTCGCGGACAACTTGAAGCGCGTCGGCGGTGTGCCGCCACCAATGCTGGGGATCGAAAGGATCTTCACGCGTGTAACGGACGATGAGCGCGGGATCGGAACCAACCAGTCTTTTCCAGATGGCGTGAACACGGCGCGTGTGAGCTTTGGAAGTAACGACGATTACGGTGTGAATTCCCTCGGCGCGGGCTTGATCTGAAATCACACGAACTTCATCCTGCGTATTAACGATCGCGGGATCAAGCACGCGAGTCGCCTCAATGGGCACGTGAAGATGGAGAAGAACGCTCTGGTTGTAAAATGTCTCTCCGAGATAATCTATGCCCATCTCGCGCATTTCCCCAGTCACGTCGTCGAGGCGGGTAATCCAAACTTGTTTTACATATCCGGCGCGAAAAATTTCCGCAGCTTCGCGAGCGCGCGCAGGCATCTCTCCGCTCAACACAACAGCAACTGGAGCGGGCGCGAGCGGATCTTCCACAACGAGCCAAGTGCCAACGCGAAGAAAAATCCAGACACCGGCGACGGCAAGAACAACGAGCAGACCAGCGACGATGAGCCGTCTGCGAAACCGGCGACGGCGATCGGCGAGAGTTGTCAAAGAGTCGATCCGGCGCGCGCGAGAGAGAAGAACGATTGTTTGGAGTAGTGCTTATTCATCGTGCGGCATCGTACCTTTGGTTCGAACGGTGGTCAATTGCGATTGAGGAAACGAAACCGAGTAGGATTTTGGGCAAGCGCGGAAGCACGCTAGAATCCTAGGGCGGCAGATGTTCTGAGGAGGAATGGTTCATGCGGGCAGTCATTACAGGCGGCGCGGGATTTCTCGGCTCACATCTTGCCGATGCGCTGCTGGAGCGCGGTTGGGAAATATTGTGCATGGACAATTTGATTACCGGACGTGAAGCCAACATCGCGCACATTCTTTCGCATCCGAAATACAGCTCAAGGTTCCAAATGGTCCGGCATGACGTGACAAGATTTATCGATGTGTCCGGACCTGTGGAGGCGGTACTGCACTTCGCTTCGCCCGCAAGTCCTGTGGATTATTTGAAGCATCCCATTCCAACGTTGAAGGTCGGGGCGCTGGGCACGCACAACGCGCTGGGACTGGCGATGGCGAAAGGCGCGAAGTTTCTCCTGGCGTCCACCTCGGAATGCTACGGCGATCCGGAAGTAAGTCCGCAATCGGAAACTTATTGGGGCCACGTAAATCAAGTGGGACCGCGCGGCGTTTACGATGAAGCGAAGCGTTTTGCCGAGGCGATTACGATGGCGTATCACCGCTATCACGGAGTGGATACGCGCATCGTGCGGATATTCAATACATACGGGCCGCGGATGCGATTGAATGACGGCCGAGCACTGCCGAATTTTGTGTATCAGGCGCTCACGGGACAGTCGATTACGGTGTACGGCGACGGAAAGCAGACGCGGAGCTTCTGTTACGTGTCGGATTTGATCGAAGGCATCTGCCGCCTGCTGGAATCCGACGAGCATTTGCCGACCAATATCGGAAATCCGCAAGAAATCACGATTTTGGAATTTGCGGAACGAATTGTGAAGATGACCGGGGCGAAGATGCCCATCGTGTTTCAACCGTTGCCGCAAGATGATCCGAAGCAACGCTGCCCGGACATTACAAAAGCAAAAAGTATTTTACACTGGGAGCCCAAAGTAGGATTGGAAGAAGGGCTGCGCACAACGCTGGCGTATTTCCGGGAACAAGTCGAAGTAAAGAATTAGATTAGAAACTTCGAACAGAAGAAAAAAATCCGGCCTCTGATTTTGCGAGGCCGGATTCATGTTTTCACTTTCCCTGTGTACTTTCCTCATAAAAGTAAAAGGCCATTCGACGCGCCGAAGTATTGTGCGGCGTGCCGGCGATCTAGAAACTATTCGCCGATATATTGCGCGTGAACGTAGACGCCGGTTTCGGTGTTGTAAACAAGGTACCAGCCCGGATGATCCGGATCTTCATAGACAACTATGTCGTCCGGACAAGTCCAGCACCAGTCGGCGGCGTATTCCCAATCACCTGGAAAGATTTCAAAACCGAAGCCACCGTTGAGCCAGAAGCGATGGAGACCGAGGTCAAACCGCGCGAAGCGATAGCGGTGGTCAGGACCAAAATTGGTGAATCGACCGTGCTCGTAAGGCTGATCGACGTGGAAGCGCGCGTCGTTCCGATCGTCATGGCCATACCATTGATTATTGCTGACATGGGGCCGCTGATCGACTCTTCCGTTTTGATAGGTGTGGTATTGAGGCTGTCCGCCCTGAGGCCGAGCTTGAGGCGGCGGAGGAATGTGGCCTCCGTTACCGCGGTAGACTTGATTATTACTGCGCTGCGGAGGAGCGGAACGCTGTTGTTGCCGACCACGTTGAGCAAATGTGGCCGCAGCAAGTACGAGAACCAACATGACAATTGGGCCCACAAGCTTCTTCATAAAACCTCCATTTTCGAGACGTATTGAGACGAATTAAATTGTCGGCTTGGAGGAAGGAATCTCCCATACATTAAATACTGTAGGGAAATAGGAGATTCATGGGACGGCCGAGGTCACCGAGTTTCAACATTTCGGCTAGCGCGTTACAGGAACAACTGCCAGATCAGGCCTGCCGAAGGAGTGATACTCGAAGCCCATCTCCGCCATTTTCGACGGTTCAAGAAGGTTGCGGCCGTCCATTAAAAGCGGGCGCATCATGAGACCGCGTATGCGATTCCAATCCAGCGTGCGATATTCAGGCCATTCCGTCAGGATTAGAAGTGCTTCCGCGCCTCTGGCTGTCTCATACGGGTCGTCAGTATATGTGATTGCCGGGTAGAGCGAACGAGTGCGCTCATTGGCTTGCGGATCGGAAGCGCAAATGCGCGCGCCTTCGTTGACCAAGCGGCCGATCACTTCAATTGCCGGAGAGAAACGGATGTCGTCGGTATTGGCTTTGAACGCCAGGCCGAGCACACCGATATTTTTTTCCTTCACGATCCAGAGGGCGGAGTGAACCCGGTTGACAAATTCATCAATGCGGCGCTTGTTGACGCGCTCCGCTTCTTTCAGCATGGAAAAATCCACCCCGGCGCGTTCGGCCAGGCGTATGAAAGCCTGCACGTCCTTCGGAAGGCAGAAGCCGCCGAAGCCGATACCGGCACGCAAAAACTGAGGCCCTATGCGCGGATCCATGCCGACCGCGTGGGTGACTTCGTCCACGTTCGCACCGAGTTTCTCGCACAAATCAGAAATAAGGTTTGCGTAGGATATTTTCAGCGCAAGAAATGAGTTCGACGCATGTTTAATTAGTTCCGCGCTATTGATGGTGGTGACGATAAAACGCGCCGGCTCGAGCTTCGGACAACCCGACGAATGAATCGGACAGTTGAATTTTCCATCCATGATCGGCTGATAGATTTCGCGGAGCTGGCGTTCGGATTCTTCGTCGTCTACGCCGACAACAATTCGATCGGGATGGAGCAAATCGTCGACAGCGGTACCTTCGCGAAGAAACTCAGGATTGGATGCAACGCGAAACGTCGCGCCGTGGTCGCGGCCGTAGACCTGCAAAGCGCGCTTCACCTGCTGGCCCGTCTGCACTGGTACGGTGCTTTTTTCAATCACGAGTTTCGGTGTACGAGCGGCGCTGGCAATCACACGCGCTACGTTTTCGATGGCGCTCAGATCCGCGCCGCCATCGGCGAGCGGAGGCGTTCCGACGCAAATAAAAATCGCATCCCCGGAGTGGACGGCATCAGCCACACTATTGGTAAAGGAAAGTCTTCCGGCGGTGCGCGCGGAATCAATCACCTTGTCAAGATGCTCCTCATAAATGGGCACTTCGCCGGAATTCAATTTGCGGATTTTAGAATCATCGCTATCCGCGCAAATGACGTCGTGACCAATCGCGGCGAGACAGGCTCCCGAAACAAGTCCAACATATCCGCAGCCGATTACTGAAATGCGCACGTGCTACCCCTCTCTCGAAAACGAAATGATATCTCCAACGCTATTTTGACGGAAGTGCGTCTTTCGTCAAAGTACAAATCCACGTGACGGTCCGTGTTCGTTAACTTTTACGGCGAAATTGCGGACTAAGGCCGCTGCTGGGGCGCAATTGAATTGCGCATCAGAAGACCACGCAGGCCGAGGAGCAAAAGACGCGGCTGGTTGCGGCAGATATGCCAAAGAACGCGGGCGGCTTCATCTCGGGTGTAAGTGCTGAGCGAAGTTTTCGCGGGCGAGTTCAGAAGATCAACGAGACGACTGTAGTCGGTTTGTTGAAAATGATGCAGCGCGCGGCGGATCAACAAATGTAGGTTGAGTTCGCGGCGGAGGGAGGAAAGTTTGCGGCTGTGGCCGCCATTCAAGATAGCTTCGGCGACACCTTCGGCACCGCGAACACCGGTTACAATTCCGCCCACCGTAGTGACCTTCACCTGGCCGGCCGCATCGCCTACGAGATAAACTTTGCCGCCGCCAACGTCACGGCCCACAGGAACCCAACCCATATAGACAGGAATGCGTGCGCCCTGAAAACTGAGTGGCTCGAAATGTTTTTTCTCGAGGAAATTCTCGAGTACGCGGCGAGTTTGCGCTCCATCTTCGCCAATGATGCCAAGCGCGCCGCGGCCATCTGCTTCGGGAATCAACCAGTAGAAATAGGGCGTGTCATCCGGCACAAACCACACTCGCACGGTGGCCGGCGGATAATCCGAGGGAAGTTTCACAATGGCCTGAACAAGCGGCACGGTTTTCTGGCGCGGCCACCCGGCGGCCTCTGCCACTTTGCTGGCGGCGCCGTCGGCGCCGACAACTGTGTTTGCATGAAAATCTTCCTTGACGCCGTCAGAACCGCGTTCGGAAAGCAGGCGAATACCGTTGCTGGTGCCTTCCAATCCCAGGAATTTGCGTCCGAGACGAATTTGCGCGCCGTCGTTTTCGGCTTGAGCGGCTAAACTTCGGATCAGAGTGGAACGTTCGATGATTAAGTCAGGGCGCTTCAGGTCAATGGTGGCGGCACGCCCGTCTGTGAAAAGCTCGAAACGTTTGATTTCATTTACGATGCAAGACTCACCGGCTGGGCCCAGCAAATCCCGCATATGGCTGGTGACGATGAGCGTCCGTGAAATGGGGTCGAGCCGTTCGGAGCGCTCCAACAATTCAACGCGCGCTCCACCGCGAGCGAGCAGGCTGGCAGTGTACATGCCAGCTACCGATCCGCCCACGATGGCAACATTTTTTGGATTACCGCTTGCGGACGCCACCAATCCTCTTTCCACGAACTACCAGCGTTGCCGGACCAGGCCGCCGGCAAAAGAAACGATGTCCTCGCTTACTGAAAGGAAACCACATCGCTCGTGCTGCAAACACCCTCGCCAAGATGACGGATTAGCGGCACTCGACAGAGGGTGTGCGTGAGTATAACCGAATCAAAAGGCGGCGCAAACCATCGAGAGCAACGCGGGAAGAAATGAACGGTTTGGCTAAATCCCGCGACGGTCTCAATGCGGAGAGGGTTTTTTCTGCTGGCGCTCGAACGGGGCGTGCTCCAGAAAAACTACCGCGACTGCGATAAACACGAGTGCGCCTGCACCTGCGGAGTACGCGCCTGCGATCGATAAGCGGCTGAGCCAGAGCGCCAGCAATCCGAACGTAATACCGGCGGTATACATAACGAGCACTGCGTTTCGCTGGCCCAGTCCCAAATTCGCGAGCCGGTGCGAAGCGTGATCTTTACCCGGCGTGGCGAACGGCAGCAGTCCGCGGCGCGAACGGGAAATTGTGACGAGTGTGGTATCGAAAATCGGCACCGCGAGAATCAGTAACGGCACAATCCAACTGATGCGGTGATGCATATTGGAGAACCGCATTTTGGCGGCAAGGGTAGCCATTAGAAAGCCCAAAAACATGGCGCCGCCGTCACCCATAAAAATCTTAGCGGGCTTGAAATTCCACAACAGGAATCCCAGCGACGCTCCCATTACGGCGGCGGCCAGAGTCATGACCAGGGACTGGCCTTCCCAATAGGCATACACGGCGAAGAAAAACGATGCAATCGCCGCGATGCCCGCGCAAAGTCCGTCCATATGGTCGAAAATACTGAAAGACGCAGTAATGGCCACAACCCAGAAAATTGTGAGGAGGACATCGGCGAGTTGGGCGTTTCGTCCGGGACTTAATGTTTCAAAAAATTCCATGCGCACGCCGGATGCAACCAGAATGAGCGCTGCTCCCGGCATTCCCACAAATAATTTCACCTGGTGATGCAGCAGTCCGCCATCATCCATCACACCGACCAGGCCGACCAGCGTCGCGCCCAAGAAAATTCCGAGTGTTTGAGAACGCGCGGAAGGACTCATGGCGATCATCAGGGCCAGAACGACGCCGCAGTACATCGCCAATCCGCCAAGCAACGGAATGGGCGCGGCATGAACTTTGCGGGGACCCGGCAGATCGACAAAACCAACGCGAAGCGCCAACTGGCGTACTGGCACGGTCAGGGAAAGAGAAGCTACCAGTGCAATCGTGAAGGCCAGAAAGCCATTTTCCATTTCGTCCTCGTTCGATTTGCCGCTACCGCGTTGTAAGCTGGTGATTCAAAACTTTCGCGACCTGCTGGCGATCCTTCGTTGAAAAATACCAATCGAAGGTGCGCTTCAGGCCCTCACGAAACGGCACCTGAGGCTGCCAGCCAAGAAGTTTCTTGCCCAGCGAATTATCAGCTACGCGATTCATCGGGCCGGTGGGCATATCCTTCAACAACTTAATCTTAGGCTGATATCCGGCAAATTCGCAGACCATATTTACGGCGTCGATTACGCGCACGCGTTCCATGGTGCCGAGGTTTACCGCGGTGCCGTCATCAATTTTTTCGGCGGCCAGAATTGTGCCCTCGGCGATGTCGTCAATAAAAGTCCAATTTCGGATTTGAGTACCGTCACCCCAAACTTCAAAGGGATCCTGTTTGACGAAGGCACGCGCAATCATCGCGATGACCGCGTGGTTTTCGACACCTCGCGGGCCATATACAGTGAAGTAGCGGCACGAAGCAGCCTTCAGTCCGTGCTCCTTCACGTAGGCCTGCAGCGTGAATTCGGCCATCAGCTTCGCCCATCCGTACATGTTGTCGGCGTCGTTGGGGCCTTTGGTTAAATCTTCGGTGAGATAGAGTTCTTTACTCGTGTCGGCCTGCAAGAAATTCGGATAGACGCAGCCGGACGATGCGAAAACGACTTTCCGGACTTTCGCTTTCAGCGCTTCTGCGAAAACAAGCCCATCCAGAAAAAAGTTTGATGCCGGGCCAGCCTGATGCAAATCCACATAACCACGCCCACCGTGATCCGCGGCGAGATGAAAAACGGTGTCAATGCCCTGCATGGCGGCGCGAGTAACGCCCGGCTCACGAAGATCCGCTTGCACAAATTCAATTTTCCCGCTGGCCAGATGGCCGCGAACGTTTTCGAGCCGTCCGCTGGAAAGATCGTCCACGACGCGCACCTTTGCGCCGCGTTCGATCAATCGGTCCGCGATACTGGAGCCAATGAAGGAAGTCCCACCGGTAATTAGCACACTTCGGCCCGACCAAAATCCGTTCCCTATCATTCCTGGAAGTCCCCCTCGATCGCGTTCACAAATTTCTTCAGCTCAGTCAATTTATCATAGTCGGGCGCAATGGCCCGCGCGCGTTGTCCCATCTCGTCAACACGTTCGGGCTGCGCGGCCAACTCGCGAAGCGCTGCGGCTACTCCCGCTGGATCGTCGGGGTCAACCACCACGCCGCAGCCTGCTTTGGTGATAATGTTTGCGATGTCGGTTATCGGCGTCGAAACTGCGAGTACTGGTTTTCCCGCAGCAAGAATCGGATAGAGCTTGCTGGGAACGATCACCCCTTCCAGTCCGCGCTTCACGGTGACGATGTGAACGTCGCCTGCACCCAGGACGAAAGGAATTTCACTTGCCGGCCGAAACGGAAGAAAGCGGACGGTGGGTGTGTCACCTGCTGCGGCCACCATGCGTGCTTTCTGCGCTCCTTCGCCGACGAACACAATTCCGATTCCCG
>ODAK010004161.1_pt1 | contig 14880 bp, 10 predicted proteins | sample 1539591 | NCBI WGS metagenome assembly ODAK01 (sample SAMEA3539303, study PRJEB22396) | soil metagenome | biome: tundra; feature: field; material: soil | place: USA | collected 2010-05 | depth 0.15 m | reverse complement strand
GGGCTCCCACGCCAGCGCGGGGTCTTGTTTGAGGATCGCCTTCTCGAGCTCTGAGACGGCCGGGCCCGGAGCGATGCCCAGCTCCTCGTTCAGCAGGCTCCGCAGGCGTGAGTAGCACCGCAGCGCGTCGGCCTGCGAGCCGGCCCGGTACAGCGCCAGCATCAACTGTGCCCAGAACCGCTCTTGGTAGGGATGCTCTGCCACGAGGCTCTCGAGCTCGGCGATGACCTCACGGTGGCGTCCGGCCGCCAGGTCGGCGTGCACCCTGTCGCCGAGCGCTGCCAAACGTGCCGCGTTCAGTCGAGTGGCCTGGGTACTGACGAAGGGCAGTGACTCCAGCCCGGCCAAAGGAGGACCCCTCCACAGGTCGAGGGCCTCGCGGAGCAGGGCCGGGGCCTCCTCGGCGTGCCTGGACCCCTGGGTGGCCCGCGCCCGCGCCACGAGCTGGTCGAAGGTCGTGGCGTCGACGCCCACGTCTGCATCGAGGGCATAGCCGTTGTCGGCCCGCAAGATGCACCGCCGTTCGTTGCCGAGGGTCCGGCGCAGGCGATAGACGAGCCCCTGCAGACTGGCGGCCCCGTCGCGCGGGGCGTGGTCGCCCCAGAGGTCGTCGATCAGCCTTTCGCTCGACACGGGCTGTCCGGGATGCAGCGCCAAACGGGCCAACAGGGCCCGCTCCAGGGTGCGTGAAAGCGCGACCTTGTCACCGTTGGCGTCGACCTCAACGGGACCGAGCAATCGGACGAAGATCATCGTCGCGCCCCCTGAGAGCTGCGGACGAACGAGTGTACGCGCCCCCGGTCCCGCCGAACCCTAGGGGCGCACTCTTCGCGGGGCTTTGTTCACGTCCCGTGGGAGTTCGGACCACCTACCCCGGAGTCTGTGAGTCGCCTGTCGGCGGGATGTGAGCGGGTCATCTGATGGTGACCTACGAGGCGGCGGGGCGGCGGCACATGCCCCCCACGTGCTGGGCCCGCTAACTCGGACAGGGCGTGCCGGTGGGGTGAGCCGATGAGCCCCCACCGGCGTTCGCCCTGGTGACAGGCACCCATTCGCGCGACCTCCTCCGAATTCGGACCTGGCTCGAGGCCCGGTGCGGTCGGGGACCTCCAGGGCAGCGGGGCCGACCCCTCTCGTCACGATCCGTCCGCGCGGGAAGATGGTCCGCCGCGACGCGTCGATCACCGGCTTGGCATGGTCGGTGATTGTGGTGGGGAAACACCGCAGATGATCAACCGAGCGTGAGTCCTCCCAGGTTCCCACGCTCGGATCAGCGGGTGGCACGCCGGAACCCCGTCTCCGTCAAAGCGTGGGGTGGTTGCCAGAGGTCCAGATCGATTGGCGAAACCCCGTGATGCATGTGGTGGCAGTCCACACAACAACGGGAACTCGAAGCTGTGAATCCGATGAGAGCGTGATGAGACGCGGGCATTCTGCCTGCGTGCGCACCGGGAACGCACTCGCGTTCAAGGGCGCGGTATCAGGTGGTAAAGTTTACGCGGGGCATGTGGCCGATCGTTGTAACGGATCGACTTGTTGTTTTAGTCGCGCCTGCTTTCCAGGAGGTCCTTTGTGGCACGAGATCAAAGCGTTCGAAATCGGATTGTCGAATACCTTGCAGAGCAAGGCGCTGTGGAAGATTCAAGCGGAAAAGCGACATCCGTCCTAAAACAGGCAATCGCATACGAAGGAACCGACGCAGGCTTCACACAAGTCGTTGCCGCCATGGCGAAAGCAGGCTTGTTGACGCGTCAGATCAGAGGCAAACGCACGTATCGGATCACACACAACGCCAACGGGGCCGTGCGAAGCACGGTTTCGGGCGCGGAGTCCAACGGGCAAGGTCTGTTGGACTACGACGAATTGGCGGCAGCGCTGCTCGCGCAGGCGACACGTGCCGCGGCCGCACCCACTGATACCTCGGAGTCCGCCTCGTGGGCGCGCCGACGTCTGGAGCAGCTCGAAACGCGCAACACGTCGTTGCTGCGAGATGTGGCCCGTGCCAATGCCGAAGCCGAGGCGGTCGCGGCCGAACGAGACATGTTGCAGACTCAGCTGGAGGCGGCTCAGCACAATCTGTCTCTTCTCACCGATCGCCTCCAAGAACCTCGTCGTCCCCAAGGAAGAGCAGCCGAACGCCTTGGTCCCGACGAGCAGACACTGCTCAACCAGTTGCGTCACCGCCATCCTCAGAGGGCGACGACCACAGAACGGGCAATCTGACCGCACCCACGGCCGCTGCCGATCGCGGCCGGTAACGCTCCATGACTCGGCCCCTTCGCAGGGTTGACGATCCGGGATTGTGCCAGGATGTCGTCGCCTGATCATGGGGTACGAACAAGGCCAAAGGGTGCCGAACGTGGAGAATCAACCGTCGGTTGTCTCGCCTGCGAGTCTGCGCACGCGGCGGGAACTGCTCGTGGCGGGCATGGCGGGCGCTTTCAGTATGGCTTTGGCTGCCTGCGGTGGTGAGACCGCTCGGAAGGCCGCCACCGTCGCTCCGGCCGGTTCCGACATCGGCGCCGTCGAGCACGTGATCTTCCTCATGAACGAGAACCGTTCCTTCGATCACTATTTCGGCTCCTACAAGGGCGTGCGCGGATTCGATGATCCCGTGGCTCGGGCGCAAGGTGTCTTCGCACAGTCGTGGCCGGGGGGTGCGGCGAATCACCTGTTGCCGTTCCACCTCGATACGGCCAACACCGATGCCGAATGTACGTTCGACTTGTCCCACGAATGGTCGGCCCAGCACACGTGCTGGAACGGGGGGCAAATGGACCAGTTCGTCGCCACCCACACGTCGCCCCAGTGGGAGGGCCCCCAGAACGGCGTGTTGACCATGGGCTACTACACCCGCTCGGATCTGGAGTTCTGGTACTCCCTGGCCGACGCCTTCACCATCGCCGACGGCTACCACTGCTCGGTCATGGGACCGACGCACCCGAACCGGCTGCACGCGTTGTCCGGAACGCTCGACCCCGAAGGCCGCGAAGGCGGCCCCGTGATCATCACCAACCAATCTCCCAGTGCGATCGGCAGTGCCTCGTGGCGATCGATGCCCGAGGAGCTCGAAGCCAAGGGCGTCTCGTGGAAGGTCTACAACCCCTCAGGGGTGGCGTACCAGCCGTCGAGCCCGTTGTCGATCGTCATCTCCGACAACATCCTTCTGTACTTCAAACGACACGTGCAGGACCCGTCGTCCCTGTTGTACAAGAAGGCGTTCCGCCCGATCTTCCCCGGCGACTTCGCGCGCGACGTGGCCAACGACACCTTGCCCCAGGTGTCGTGGATCATCCCTCCCTTGGGGTACGACGAGCACCCTCCCGCCCCACCGGCGGCGGGAATGTGGTTCGCCCACCAGGTGATCAGTGCCCTCGTCTCGAACCCGAAGACCTGGTCCAAGACCGTCCTGTTCATCATGTACGACGAGAACGACGGCTTCTTCGACCACGTAAAACCGCCCGTAGCCCCGGCCCGGACTCCAGGGGAGTTCCTGACCGCCGATCCTCTGCCTGCTCCCGCCAAAGGCGTGACTGGGCCCCTGGGACTTGGTTTCCGGGTTCCGCTCCTCGTGGTCTCGCCTTTCAGCCGCGGTGGCTATGTCTGTTCGGACACCTTCGACCACACCTCGCAGCTGCGATTCCTCGAGACCCGGTTTGGTGTGCAAGCACCGAACATCACCGCCTGGCGTCGAAGTGTGACCGGCGACCTGACTTCGACACTGCACGTCGGCACGCCCGACGCATCGATTCCTCGCCTGCCGGCCACCCCCGGGAGAAGTGATGCCCGGCTGAAACGTGAATGCACACCCTCGCAGCTGATCGAGTACGACATGACGAACCCCGCGCCGTACCCGGTCCCCACCAACCAGAGCATGCCGTCACAGGAGCCGGGTCAGGCCGTGCCGGTCCCGGCCTGACCCGACACCACGGAGCAAGTACGACCTGGCCGAGCTCACCAAGGCCAACCCGATCGACGTCGCGGCTTGGAAAGCGCTCATGAACGAGATCGACCCGGGCACTTTCACACCCAAGTACCGCGCCGTATGCGCCGACAGGGTTGCCGGGCATCCTGCCCACCACCTGTCCCCACTGACGCTGCGGAGAACAGGTTCCAGGGCCCAAAGACCCTTGGAACCTGTTCTCCGGGCGCGGGCTCGAGAGGATCTCGGACTAGAGCGCAATGAGTCTCGAGTCCCATTTTCAACGGTGACGACGTGGGTCTCACGCAGCACATTGGCAACTGCAGGCACGTCGATCCAGAGATGAGCCCACCCGGCGATGCGCCGCCGGAAACTCGGCAAAGGTAGTGAAATCTTTGGGGTCTAGAGGTCACGCCTACGACTAGAATTACTGGTTGTCAGCGCCGGTTCCGGGTTGGGGAAGGGCGTCGGGGGGAAATTCCGAGTTTCAAGCTGGCCAAAGCTGCCCCCGATTCTTTGAGGGGCAGAGTAGGAGGGGGATCATGGGTTTGCGCGTCGGCGCGGATATCGCCCGGGTGGACGACGTCTGCGCGTCCATAGCCCGCTTCGGTGACCGCTATCTCGAGCGTCTGTTCACCCCCCACGAGATCGCCAGCAGTGGAGGCGCGGCCTCGGTGGTGGCGAGTTCCTTGGCCGCCCGCTTCGCTGCCAAAGAGGCAACGATCAAGGTGCTGCGCCCGGCCGACGTGACGCCGGCATGGAAAACGATCGAGGTGCGTCAACACCCCTCAGGGTGGTGTGAGCTCCACCTCAGCGGCGAGGCGGCCAAGCTCGCGGCCGCCGCGCAGATCACCGAGCTCGCCGTCAGCCTGACCCACGAGGGCGACATCGCCGCCGCTGTCGTGTTGGCGCAATGCGGAGACTGATGAGCCGAACAATGGACACGTTTCGCGACGAGATGCTCGGCTCGGGCCTGCTCATCGCCGGCCCGGTTGACGGGTTGTACGGCCGCTCGAGCGTCTATGAGCGCGTCGCCGACGCGGTTGAGGACTTCTTGACGCGCCTCGGTGCCGACGAGGTCGAGGACTACGTGCGCTTCCCTCCCATTCTGCCGCGCACCGTCTTCGAGCAGACCGGCTACCTGTCCTCGTTCCCGGACCTGATGGGCTCGGTCCACTCCTTCGTCGGTGATGACCGCCAACACGCCGAAATGGTCGAGCTCGCCGAGTCGGGTGAGCAGTGGGCGCGGTCGCTGGACCCGACCGATGTGATGTTGTGCTCGGCCGCCTGCCACAGCGTCTATCCCCGGTATGTCGGGGTGTTGCCCGAGGGTGGGCACAAGCTCCAGGTGTCGAGCTGGTGCTTCCGACACGAGCCGAGCCGTGCCCTCACCCGGATGCAGTCGTTTCGGATGCTCGAGCACGTCTACGTGGGCGCTCCCTCTGAAGTTGCCGACTTTCGCGGGCGGTGGATCAAACGGACTCACGGTGCCCTTGTCGATCTCGGCCTCGACATCGAAATGGTGACGGCGAACGACCCGTTCTTCGGACGCGGCGGGCGCCTCTTGGCACGCAGCCAACGCGACGAGGAGCTCAAGTTCGAGTTCGTCACTCCGTTCGATGACAGCACCCCTCCGGTCGCCATCACGTCGTCGAACCTGCACCTTGACCACTTCGGTGAGACCTTCGGGATCTCGACGGCCTCGGGAGAGGTCGCGCACTCCACCTGCGTGGGCTGGGGTTGGGACCGGATCGTGCTGGCACTGTTCCGCCACCACGGGACTGATCCCCGACAATGGCCCGCCGACGCGCGCGCGAGGCTCTGGCCGTGACTCCGGCCGTCGGGTCCGAAGGCCGGCGGCCCCTGCTGGCCATCGCGCACGGCGAGAGCTCGGTATCGGCCATGAAGGTGGCCGAGGCGGCTGAGCCGGTGTGCGACCTCGTCTGGCTTGTCGACTCGCGCGAGCTCACCGAGCCGCTCATGCTCCGATTCCTGCGCAAACTCGGCACGACCATCGACACCGCGGAGATGTCCGAGGACGACGCGGCGGCGGCGCTGCGTGCTTGTCACCCGGACGGCATCATCGCTTTCGCCGAATACCTGATTCCGACCGCCTCGGCCATGGCGAGCCGACTGGGGCTCGAGTACCACGACGCGGCGGTGACCCGGCGGCTGGTGGACAAGTTCGAGCAGCGTCAGGCCTTACAAAACGGAGGTCTGCCCGTGCCTCGCTTCGTCGTCGTGCCACCGCACCCCACCCCCGACGACGTCGAGAAGCTGGCGGCGGATGTGAGCTTCCCCGTCGTGCTCAAGCCTCGCCGAGGGGCGGGGAGCAGGGACACCGTCCTCGTCGATGACGCCGAACAGCTCCGTGTCGTGCTGTGCGAGGCGTCGACCGGAGCCGACGAGCCCATGATCGTGGAGGAGTTCCTGGTCGGTGAGTCGACGTCGACCGGGCCCGATTTCGCCGACTACCTGTCGGTCGAGAGTGTGGTGAGTGCCGGCACGATCAGTCACGTCGCCGTGACGGGTCGTTTCCCACCGGCCGAGCCGTTTCGCGAGACGGGGTTGTTCATCCCGAGCGACATCGACCAGTGCCTGACCCAGCATGTGCTCGATGTTGCGACCCAGGCCATCTCAGCGCTCGGGATCCGCATCGGGTTTCTCCACACCGAGATCAAGCTGACTCCGAGCGGTCCAAAGATCATCGAGGTGAACGGTCGACTCGGGGGGAGCGTTCCTGAGATGGCGGCCCTCGCCCTCGGCATCAACTTGTTCGAGTTGTCACTCCGGGTCGCGGTCGGCGAGCACGTCGTCTTCGACCGTCTTCCCGCCACCAAGGGCGTGGGCTACCTCCTCAGTCCGCACTCGCCACAGTGGGCGCGCAAGGTGGTGTCGGTCGACGGGCTCGACCGACTCGGTGACTATCCCGGCGTCAAGACCATCTTTCTCAATAGGAAGCCCGGCGACGACATCGACTGGCGCAAGGGCAGCCACGAGTACGTGTTCTCGGTGATCGGCGCCGCTCGCGACCACGCCGGCCTCCTCGCGGTCAAGAAGTTCGTCGACGAGGAAGTCACGGTCACCTATGCGTGATCGTGGTGTCATGATCACGATGTCGGGTGCGGGTCTCCGATGACCGGGACGCCCATCTGGTTCGGACCGTCGGATCGCCCCCTGTTCGGCATGTTGCACGTGCCCGAGGGCAACACGGCCAGGGCCGGGGTGGTTCTTTGCTCGCCCCTGGGTCGGGAGGACCTCTACGGCCACAGCGCGTATCGCGCCCTCGCCGAGCGCCTCGAGCAGCATGGGATCGCCGTGTTGCGCTTCGACTACGACGGGACCGGCGACTCCGCGGGAGCACAGCACGACCCCGCCCGGGTGGCGGCATGGGCGGGGTCGACGCGAGCCGCCTTCGACCTGATGCGATCCGCCGGGCCTCCAGTGGTGGCCGCGGTCGGGATGCGGATGGGTGCGACGCTGGGCGCGCTCGAAGCGACGCGGCTCCCCCTCGACGCGCTCGTGCTCTGGGACCCGTGTCGCTCGGGCCGCACGTTCCTGCGCGAACAGCGCGCCCTGCACGCATTGAGCGTCGGTGGGCTCGACCCCGGAGACGGTTCGGTGCAGACGCCAGGATTTCGCTACGACGCCGAGACCGCGGCCGATCTCTCCGCCTTGGACATCACGAGAACCGAAGGTCCGATGGCCGTTCGCGTCCTCCTGCTCACCCGGCCGGATCGCCAGCACGATGCCAAGCTCGATGCCCGACTGGCGAGCGCGGGGCACGTCGAGCCTGGAACCGCGCTTGGTCAACACGAGCTGCTCACCGTGGACGGCCGGCTCAACGCCGGCCTCGAGGACACCCTCGAGCGTCTGGTGACGTGGTTGTCGACGGTGGCCGCGCCCGATCCCGCACCATTCGACACGACGCCCTTCGATCCGACGTCCACGTCAGCCGTCGTAGCCCACGACGCCAAGTCCCGACCCATCGTCGAGCGGACGGTGCGCTTCGGGTCCGGCGATCTCTTCGGCATCGTCACCGAGCCCGCCGGGGAGTCGAGCCCCACCACGGTCGTGTGCTTCAACACGGGTAAGTCGCGTCGTATCGGCCCTTCGCGGCTGTGGGTCGAGTTGGCGCGGCAATGGGCGGTATGCGGTCTACGGACCTTGCGCGTCGACCTCAGTGGCCTCGGCGACAGCGGGACCCATCCGGGCCAGCCCCGCGACATCTACTACCCGTTCGAGGCGTTGGCCGACGTCGAAGAGGTGGCACAATTCGTGTCGCCCGACGACTCGTCGCGCGTCGTGCTCGTGGGCCTGTGTTCGGGCGCCTATCACGCCGTGCACGGGGGCTTGTCGCTCGGGGCTCAGGGCGTCTGTGTCTTCAACCCCATCTTCACGACCAGGCCGATCCCATTCGCGGCAATCAGTACCACCTCTTCACCCCGACCGCAGTTGTCGGCGCCGGCGCGCCGTTGGGCCGCCCGATTGGCCGGTCACCAGGTTCCCAGGGTCGTGCTCGGCGCACTTCCAGAAGGGGCATGGTGGATCTTCAACCGCCTCGGCATCCGTCGTTCTCCGGTCGACTCGCTCGAACAACTCGTCGACGCCGGTTCTGATGTGCTGGTGGTGGTCGGTGGTGACGAGTCCCTCCGGATACGTCGGGGCTCGGCCCGAACGCTGCGCAGGCTCTCACGTTCGGACCGACTCCAATTCGAGGTCATCGACGACCTCGATCACGCCATGTTGGGCGCCCGGGACGCCCGACGTGTGTCGGACATCGTCTACAGCTATGTGCGTGACCGATTCGGGAAGCCTGACACCGGTGACGAAGCCGTCGGCCGGGTCACGATGCAAGACCCCGACGATCCCGTTGAGCATTCGATGTCCTTCAGTGTCGCCGACGTTCCCGACCTCGCCAACGGCGCCGGCCGGGTGGACGAGACATCTCGGTCCTGAGCGTCGTTCATCGCTGACACAGGACCTCGCCGTGGGGGACGACGAACCAGCCGTCGTCACTCGAGGTCCAGCGCAGCCAGGCGCGGGCCAATCGCTCGAGGTCTTCCTTGGTGGCCAGGCCATTGTTGAGCGCTTGGAGCGCAAGCCCCGATCGCGTCATCCGATCGGCCCACAGCCCTCCCCACCACGAACGCTCGTCGGGAGTGGCAAAGCACCACGAGCTCGCCGACGTCCTGATGGCGCCAAAGCCGGCCAGCCGAGCCCAACGAAGAAGGCGGCGTCCTGCGTCAGGCTCTCCGCCGACCGCCCTTGCAACTCGTTGGTAGAGGGATCGCCACTCCTCGAGTTCGGGATCCTCGGGAAACCAGTGCATGCCCCCGTAGTCCCCGTCGCGCGCCGCCACGATGCCACCGGGGCGACACACCCGGCCCATCTCGGCCAGCGCCGCCACGGGATCTGGCAGGTGCTGGAGCACCTGGTGGGCATGCACGACGTCAAAGGCCTGGTCGTCGAAGCCGAGATGGTGCACGTCGCCGACCTCGAAGACGACGTTTCCGTGCCCTGTGCGGGCTGCTTCGGCCCGGGCGTCGGCGAGGACGCCCTCGGCCGGGTCGATGCCGAGGACTCGTCCCTCACCGACGTAACCCGCCAACCCCACGGTGATCGTGCCGGGGCCGCACCCCACATCGAGCACTTCCGCGCCGAGGTGGAGCGACGGGATCAGATAGCCGGCGGAGTTCTCGGCCGTGCGCCAACGATGCGATCGCAAGACGCTGTCGTGATGGCCGTGGAGATAGGGACGGGCAGGGGTGTCGGAGTGGTCCATCCATCCATCGTCGGGGTGCGAAGTCCGATAAGCAAAGAAGTACTTCTTATCAATAAGATAAGATTTACTTATGTCTCGCTCGGACTGGTTGCGGACCTTCGTGGCCGTCTACCGCAGCGGGTCGGTGACCGAGGGTGCCTCGCACCGCGGCCTCACCCAGCCCGCCGCCAGCCAGCAGCTGGCCGCATTGGAACGGGCCTTGGGTGAATCACTCTTCGTACGCAAGCCCACCGGCATGGAGCCCACCCGCCGGGGCCGAGAGCTCTATGTGAGTGTCGCCGAGCCCCTTGACGGCCTCGAGGTTGTGTTGCGCGACCTGGACGCCGGAGCGGTGCCGGCACCCGAACCACCCGTCCGCTTCGGCTCGAGCCCCGAGTTCTTGGCCGCCGAAGTCCTCCCTCGCCTCGTCGGGCTCGACCTGGCGGTGTCCGCCGTCTTCGGAAGTGATCCGGAGCTGTTCGCAGACTTGGACCGCGGTGAGCTCGACGTCATCGTCACCAGCTCGACGCCGCCGCGGCGAAGTATCGGCGCCGAGACGCTGCGTTCGAATCGCTTCGTGCTGGTGGCCTCGCCACAGATCGCACCGCAGAGCCCGTTGCGCTCCGTCGAGCAACTTTCGACGTGGCTGGGCGGTCGGTCATGGGTGTCGTACAGCCTGGAGCTCCCGCGCACCCGTCGCTTCTGGCTCAATGTGCTCGGTCGCCCTTTCGCGGCGCGCCTGCAACTGGTGGTCCCCGACCTCCGGGCCGTGCTCAGAGCCGTCGAGCTCGGCCTGGGCGTCAGCCTCGTACCCGAATTCGTCTGTCGGGACGCCCTCGCCGAAGCACGTGTGGTCGAGTTGTTCCCAGTGTCGCATCTGACTCCGGAGGAACCCTGGTTCGCCTGTACCCGTCAAGGCGACACGGTCCGCAACGCCGTGCGAGGGTTCATCGCCGCGCTCCATTTCGACACCACTTAGGAGTCATCGCCCCGCTGGCTGATCGTCAACACCCGACGCCGAATAGCTGCCCGGGGAGGACGCTTTCGACTTGGCGTCCCGATAGGAGCTTCTTGTGCAGTCGCGGTTCATTCGCCGCCAGACCAGGGCGCGGATATCGCTCGGTCGTCTCGGGTGCGGCCTGGCCGTCTGGCCCTCACTCTGGTTTGTCCACCGCCGCCCGGACGACGAACTCCCTGGTCTCGCCTAATCTTTCGCCAAGCCGGGAGAAGGGAGGGCCGGTGGCTTCTACTGAGAACGTCACGGTGCTCTTCACCGACCTGGTCGGTTCCACCGAAATGGCCTCGGGGCTCACTCTGGAGGCCGCGGGCGAACTGCGCCGGAAGCACTTCTCGGTGCTTCGTCAGGCCATCGCCGCGTCAGGGGGGACCGAGGTGAAGAACCTGGGTGACGGGGTCATGGTCGTGTTCTCCGCAGCCTCCGCTGCCTTGTCATGCGCCGTGGCCATGCAGCAGGCCGTAGACCGGGACAACGCCAGCGCGGAGCGACCCTTGGGAGTGCGTATCGGGCTGAGCGCCGGTGAGGTGATGAGGGAGACAGACGACTACTTCGGCGACCCAGTGATCGAGGCGGCCCGCCTGTGCGCGCAGGCCGACGGCGGCCAGATCCTGGCCACCGATCTCGTGCGGGCAATGGCTGGTAGACGAAGCCCCCAAGCGTTCTCATCCATCGGCGAGCTGTTGTTGAAGGGCCTGCCCGATCCCGTTGAGACCCTCGAGGTCGGCTGGGTGCGGCTCGGCGATGTCGAGGCGGCCGCAGGCGCAATGCCACCGCCGTCCCGCCTCGGCACCGGACCGGTCATCGGGGTAATCGGACGTGACACCGAGGCCGTCTTGCTGGCCAACGCCTTCAAACGGGTGGCAGCGGGTGAGGGACGCGAGATCGTCCTGATCTCCGGTGAGGCGGGAATCGGCAAGACCACTCTGGCCACCCAGGCGGCGCGCGCTGCGTTCGAGGCGGGTGCAATTGTGCTACTGGGCCGTTGCGACGAGGACCTCGGTGTCCCCTACGGGCCCTTTGTCGAAGCCCTCTCCCACTATGTCTCCCACACATCTGAAGAAGCCTTGCGAGCACATGTGCAATCTCTGGGAGCGGAGCTGGCCAAGATGGTCCCCGCCCTCCAACAACGGCTGGGGGAACTGCCCGCGCCCCAGAGCGCCGACCCCGACACCGAGCGTTACCTCCTCTACAACGCGGTCGTCGGGCTGCTCGGCCAGGTATCTGAGGAAAGACCAGTCGTCCTTGTGTTGGACGACCTCCAGTGGGCTGACAAGCCCAGCCTCCAGCTGCTGCGGTACGTCGTGGCGAATACAACACCCGTGCGCCTGCTCATCGTGGGCACATATCGGCACTCGGAGCTCTCGAGCCCCCACCCATTGACCGAGGCCCTCGCCGCGCTTCGGCGCGAGACCGGAGTGAGCCGTATCGCGCTCTCCGGCCTGGATGACACCGGTGTGCTCGCCTTCATCGAGGCGACTGCCGGTCACGACCTCGACAACGACGGGGTGGAACTGGCTCATGCCCGGTATCGCGAGACCGACGGGAACCCGTTCTTCGTGGGTGAAGTGCTGCGCCACCTTGCAGAGACCGGTGCCATCTATCAGGACGGCACCGGCCGGTGGTCGGCTGCCGCTGACCTCGAAACGATGGCGATGCCTGACAGCGTGCGCCTGGTCATCGGTTCCCGGGTGGCCCGCCTGGGCGAGGCCGTCAGCCGCGTCCTGCCGCTCGCCGCGGTGATCGGCCGGGAGTTCGACCTGGATCTGCTCGCGCGCGTGACCGACCGGACCGAGGATGAGCTGCTCGACATCCTCGACGCCGCCACCGCCGTCGCACTGGTGCGCGAAGTTCCGAATGCTCCTGGCCGTTACTGCTTCGCCCACGCCCTCATCCAACACACCCTGTATCAGGACCTGGGCGCGACCCGGTTAGCACGGGCCCATGGCCAGGTGGCTGAGGCCATAGAGACCCTCGTCGGGGACCGCCCCGGTCCTCGAGTGGGCGAACTCGCCTATCACTGGTTCAGCGCGACCCAACCCGTCAACACGGCCAAAGCGATCACCTACGCGCGCCAGGCGGGCGAGGGCGCACTGGCGGCGCTCGCCCCCGATGACGCGGTGCGCTACTTCTCTCAGGCGCTTCAGCTCGTCGAGCTGGCATCGGGCATGGACCCGCTTGTGGGCTGTGATCTGCGCGTCGGTCTGGGCCAGGCCCAGCGTCAGGCCGGGATCTCCGCCTTCAGAGAAACCCTCCTCCACGCCGCCCAGCGGGCCCGCGAGCTCGGCGCCACTGACCGATTGGTTCAAGCCGCGCTGGCGAACAATCGCGGCTGGTTCAGTGCCAGCGGGGTCATCGACATCGACAAGGTGGCAGTGCTCGAGGCCGCCTTAACCGCACTGAACGACGACGACAGCCCCGAGCGGGCCTTGACCCTCGCTACCTTGAGCAACGAGCTCAGTTTCGGACCGCTCGAGCGACGCCGGGCCCTGGCCGACGAGGCCAAAGCCATGGCTCGACGAATGCCAGACCCGGCCACACTCACCCGGGTGCTGTGTCTCCTCAACAACCCGCTCCAGATTCCCTCTGCTCTGCACGAGCGCATGGCTGACACAACCGAGGCCATGGCGTTGGCCGAGGTGCTGGGCGATCCCGAGGCCCGCTATCACGCAGGGAGCAACAGCCAGGTCAATGCGATGCAGGCCGGAGACTTCGAAATAGCCGCCCGCTGCCTGGAAAACCTGAGGACGCTGAGCAACAGCCTGCGACAGCCAACGCTGATGTGGATGACGGCGTTCAAGGAGGCGGGTGACGCCATCATGACTGGTGACCCCGAGCGGGCTGAACAGCTCGCCACCGCCGCCTTCGAGATGGGCACGGACACCGGTCAGCCCGACGCTTTCGCCATCTACGGATCCCAGTTGATGTATGTTCGCCATCAGCAGGGACGCTTGAGCGAACTCGTCTCGGTCATCGACCGGGCCGTCACTGAGAACCCCGGCCTCCCAGCCTTCCGCCCGGTCCTCGCTGCCGCGCATCTCGAAGCAGGGAACGACGCCACCGCTTTCGACCTGCTCGAGGCGGGTGCCTCCGACGGGTTCGCATCGCTGCCACTCGATTTCATCTGGATGATGGGGATCACTTCCTATGCCTTGGTGGCGGTCGAGCTGCGCGCCACTGGGCCGGCCCGGAAGCTTTACGACCTACTCGCCCCGTATCACACGCAGATTCCCTTCATCGGCACGCTCGGGTTCTTCCCGGCCGCTTTGGCGCTCGGGGGCCTGGCGTCGGTCCTCGGCCGCCACGACGTGGCCGAGGCTCACTTCAATGACGCCTCCGAGCTCACCACCCGCGGTGTGATGAAGTTCTTTGCGACGCGCACAGAGCTGGACTGGGGACGGATGCTGGCCGCTCGAGGAGGACCAGCCGATCTCGATCGGGCGCGATCGCTACTTGAACACGCCCGCGATTCCGCTGCCACCCGCGGATATGCCGGCCTAGAGCGTCAGGCGATCGCGGGGCTCTTGAACTTGGCATGAGACCCTGAAAAGAGAGCTGATCGGTTTTCGACGGAGGTCGCGACCCACCCGGTAGTCGCGACTCTGAGCGATCCTGCTCGGACTGGGTCGGCGACCCTCTCCGACGCGCCGAGCAACCCCGGCAAGCTCGGCGGGATCATTCACCAGTACCGGCTGGTGGCGTGATCTGCCCGGATGGGCTTTAAGGCACGCACCACTCCGCGACGATGGCTCCCCATGACCGTCTTCGGACGCGGCTCGTGATCTGGCCAAGTTAGGGTCGGGAGATGGGGCGCGAGGTGGTTACGGGGTACTGCTGGCCGCAGTCGGTGTGTTCAGGCGGGCAGGTTGGTTTGCACATGTCGTCGTCGGCTGGGCGGCCGGTGCGGGTCGAGGTGGCGCGGGTCGGCGTGCGACGGGAGATCGTGTTCAGTTCCGACGCCGTCGCGGCCGACGAGCACGATACTCCGAAGGACGCTTCCTCGAAGGGGTGCGGTTGGCCTCTCGCTCTCACGATGGACGTCGACCCGACGTGGCGGTCGGGCTACTACGAGGTGGTCATGGAGATCGACGTTGGCGAGAAGGTGCGGCGCGACTATGCATTCTTCGTCGTGCGTCCGTCTTCTGGCGCCCGCATCGTGGTCGCGCTGACGACGAATAC
>ODAK010004158.1_pt1 | contig 14887 bp, 7 predicted proteins | sample 1539591 | NCBI WGS metagenome assembly ODAK01 (sample SAMEA3539303, study PRJEB22396) | soil metagenome | biome: tundra; feature: field; material: soil | place: USA | collected 2010-05 | depth 0.15 m | reverse complement strand
CGGCGGCGAGATATTCTGTTCCAACTTCGGCTCCGGCTCCTTCTCCGAAATCAACACCCAGACCAACGAAGTCGGCGGAACATATCCGATCGGAACCAGGCCGACCTTCGGCATCGTCGACGTGGACAACACCACGCTGTATGTCTCGAACTTCGGCTCTGACTCGGTCAACCTGTGGAGCATCGACGACGCCCAGAAGGCCGGCAGCGTTCCCACCGGCCATGCACCCGACGCGCTCGCCTTCTCGGCCGACGAGCACCTGCTGCTGGCGGCCGACGCGCAATCCGGAGACGTCTCGGTCATCCGCACCCAGCCCGCTCCGGCGCTGTTCACCATCCTGCCCGCGGGCGGCTCACCCAACGCCATCGTGGTCAAGGCGATGCAAGGCAAACCCTGACGCAAAAAGTTTTGCGGGGTTATTGCGAGATCACCATCACAGCCGTGCTGGTCATCGTCAGCGTCTTGCTCGTCATGAACGGAAGGGCTAACGGAAAGGCGTATGAGGTATTGACACTGACAAGGTCGGAAGGATTGTTGCATGTGGCCGACGGTGTGCACGGCTTTCCTGCGGGGTAGGTCGCCCATGTCGTCGTCACCGTCATCAGCGACGAAGTGATGCCGGGATAGCCCAGGCCCCTTACGTAGGTTTGGACATTGTCACTTGTGGCGGGACACGCGGACGAAAAGCCTGAACACGAGGAACCCCGAACCATTGCGTAGCGACTGCCCTCCCGCGCGGCTTCGGCAACATAGTGATACGTGTAGATCGCCAGGCACACCTTCATCATGCCTATCAGTGCCATAAAAAACACTGTGGAGGTTACCGCAAACTCCACAGCAGCACTGCCATGCTCTCCGCGCGCAATGCCTCGCCATGGGAAGGTGACGCACTGCATAGCGGAGTTCACGTGAACTCCGCTATGTAGTGCCGTTGGGAATCAGACGCGGAACCGAGAGCGATCCGGCGATGTCGGTGAAGATCTGGCTCAGGTTGCTGGTCGGCTGCGCAGCGGACTGGCAGGTGCTGCTGGAACCGCTCTGCGTATAGTCGGAGTAGAAGTACAACGCACTGGAGGCCATGTTCCCCATGGCGGTGCATGGACTTATGCTTGGGCTGGTGTCCGTGGCGCAACCTGATGACGGCGAGCCGTAGGCGACCGTATAGACCTTGGTCCCCGCAGTCCCTGCTGCCTTTGCCGCAGTAACTTGCTGCGCGCATTCCTGCTTGTAGGACGGGTAGGTTCCCGAGGTTCCCGAAGCTCCTGTCATATCGGATGAACTGGAGCTCGCATCACCGTCGCTGAGGATGATCATGACGTTGGTTGATCCTGGATGTGCCGCCTTCGCCGCAACCAGCGACGCCTGCGCCGCATAGATTGCCCCCGCGATGTAGGTTCCTTCGCCACCCGGGGCTGACATGCCTATGCAGCCGCTCACGCCGTTAACCGCTTTCACGATGTTCGAGGTGGTCGATAGAGCAGAGGCGGTGTCGGAGGCGCGGTAATCACTTGAGTAGGGGATGACCTGGTAGGTCGGCGTAGACGATCCGGAGGGTGCATAGGTCGTTGCCGATGCGGATGGGAATGTGTACGCCTTGTTCGTTGGATTCGAAGCGCTGCAGTCGAAATCGCTCCCAACTGTGCCTATCGTTACATTGGGAAATGCGAATAGTGAAACATTGTCGACGGAGTCGGCGACGTTGCCGTTGGTAACCGTACCGCAGGTTGCTTCGTTTTGGGCGCAGGGAAACAGATCATGGAGGAAGACCTGGACGCCGGCCAGGGCGCACTGCAGCCGCGTATTGCTGCCGCAATCAGTATCCGCCGTGTTCATGGACGCCGTGGTGTCGACGACGATGGCGACGTTGTATGGGGCGGTAGCTGCGCCGGCCATGGCGGCGGTAGCGGTGGCGGTCAGGGTAAGCGTCTTCTTGCCGAAGATGGGCGCGAAGATCAAGTTCACCACCATCTGCTGCTGCACCTGGACGGCGTTTGCGGTCGCAGGAGCGACGCACGACATTCCCTGATTGCTGAGAGAAGTCAGGCACTTCAGCTTGGGATAGCCGCTTACCATGGTCACATTCGACATGTTGGCTTGCGCGTTACTGTTTCCGGACAGGGAGCTGAACGAAGTTGCTTTGGCTGCCGCGCCGGAGTTAGGCAGTATGTGCGCGCCGGCCAGCGCTGCCGCGTTGGTGGAAGCCTGCAACTCGCGATAGCCGTAGAAGGCGCGGCCAAGGTCGACCGACAAGGCTGCCGTTCCCAGAAAGCCGATTAACAAGATCGACATCATTGCCAGCGTCTGGCCGCGGTCATCCTTGAAAAGACGATACAAGCGAGATTCTCGATTTAGGTTCATTGGACGAGCTCCGATGATTTAGCAGTGAGTAGACAGTTTGGAAAGTTGTTAGCTTTGAAGATTGCAAGACTGCAGGGATATGTGACGGTTACGGTGATGGATTGACCTGATACAAGATTTGCTGCGGCACCCGTTGTTTCTGAAGTGCTGGTGCATGACGTCGTATTGCTGGCGTAGGTCGTGCCATTCAATACGAAGGCATATTTCAAGTTCGCCGACACCAGGGTGGGGGCTGCCGCTCGCACCACTGCGACAGCCGTCGCACATGGATCGTAGTTCGGAGAGGCGAGTTGCCCCCGGCTGATGGAAAGTTGCATCGCGGCCGCGCTGGTGGCATTCGTCAGCATGATGTAGTTGCTGACGGCGATGCCAAAGGCGAACATGCCGGTCATTAGAATCATGATCACCGGAAGGCAAACAGCGAACTCGACCAGCGATTGGCCATCCTCGCAGCGTCGAAGATATCTGGGCATTCGATTTCCCCTGAAACGGATCTTTCGAATCATGTGCGGTAACCGTACAATCTCGTTCAATGGCGATCGAGCTTATACAATCTCTTGTCGGCATGGTATCGAAGGGGTTTTAGCTAGAAAATCCCATATTCGTGTTAGTAACTCGCGAGTCAACATGCCATGTGTGCGGGTTTTGTCCGGTGGACACGTGAGTAGGTACACACTTCCTGCTCACGTGTATTGAGGGGGCGGCGGATTTAGGGCCGGGCGCCGAGGGTGTTGTTCTTGACGCCGACCGACAGCGGCGTAACCACGGGCGTAGCCGCGCCGATCAGCTCCGTGATACTTCCCGTAGCCTGAGCGGCGCCAGAGCCGGAGAGATTGCCGATCCAGACATTGCCGGAGCCGTCGATGGCGACGGTGACTGGAAGAGCCACGCTGCCGCCATTGAATCCGTAGCCGTTGGCCCCGGAGAGGATGGCGCCCGAAGTGGACAGTTCCGTGACACTGCCACCGAACTCGTTTGCAGTCCAGACATTGCCGGAGCCATCGATTGCGACGCCCGTGGGTTGGTTGAGGTTCCCGGCAAATGGTGAGCCGGTGACGGGCGAGCCGGTGTTGGCAAGCTCGGCGACAGATTCGCCGCCGGCATTCGGAATCCAAGCATTGCCAGAACCATCGATTGCGAGACCGGAAGGGCTGTTCAGGCTTCCTGAATAGGGTGACAGGAGGAAGGCTGTACCAGAATTTGTGAGTTCAGTGACAGTGTTTGTGCCTGCGTTCGCGACCCAGGCGTTGCCGGAGCCGTCAATGGCAATGGCCTGGGGCTGATTCAGGCCGCCGACGGTGTACGGCGAGAGGGCGGCGCCAGCGCCTGCACTGGTGAGTTTGGTGACGCTGTTGGCGGCGGAGTTAGTGACCCAGACGTTTCCTGAACCGTCGATAGCAATCGCGTAGGGTACGTCCAGACCGCCGCCGGTGTAGCCAGCCCCGGACAGAACAGAGCCATCCACCGATGACAGCTTGATGACGCTTCCGCCGACTGCGAGATCGTTGGCGACCCAGGCGTTGCCGGAGAGATCGATGGCAATTCCCACTACATTATCCATGCCGCCGCCGGTGTAGCCCGTGGACGTCGAGACCGGAGCGCCTGTGCTGGCGAGTTCCGTGACGCTGCTGGCGCCGTTGTTTGCGATCCAGGCAGCGCCCGAGCCGTCGATGGCGATGAAGCTGGGGGCATTCAGACCGCCTCCGCCTAATTCGAGCCCGAGCGTGAAGTCGTTGACCTCAACCGGGACGGCGGGACCGAACGGCGATTGGGCGGTGACCAGTCCGGAGAGCGCGTCGACGTTCGAGCCGGGGTAGTGAGCAATGTTGATGGCCGCGGTCGCGGTGTCAGTCGGCTGTGTTCCATTGGAAGCTCCATTGGAGGTGGCGCTCGAGAAGAGCGTATAGCAGGCTGTGGGGTTGGTCGGGCCAGTGATCGCGCCGGTCGAGTTGACGCAGCTTGCGAGGATGTCTGCCAGTGTGTAGACGGTGGCCTGCGGGGCTATGCCATTCCCCGCGGGCGTGGTCGTCAGAGCGGCTCCAGTGGAAAGGCTGGCGAGATTCGCTGCATTGGCAAAGGCATTCTTAATGCCGGTCTTGGCGAGTGTCGTGTTGGAACTGGCGACGTGGGTTGCGTCGGTGGCGAAACCTGCGAATGAGTAGGCCGCGGCGATGGTCGAAACTTCGTTGACGACGACGTACGGAGTTGCGGTCTGGAAGTTGCCGGCGCTTGGGCAATTTCCGAGCACGGCGAGCAGGCCGGCGCCGGAGTTTGTGCCTGCGCCCGGATTGCCGCCGAGAGCATAGATATAGACCTGGGTATTGGGGGTACAGCTATAGTCGCCCGTGATGGTAAAGGCGCCGGCCGTTCCGCTGGTGACATAGTAGAAGCCGTTGGTGGGTCCGCCGCTGGTATCGAGCGTCGTGCTTCCTGGCACGCTTGTCATTAGCGATTGCGATTTGGTTCCGTAGCCGGAGGAGCTGGCTGCGAGCAGGTAGACATGAGAGCCGACGATGGGTTGCTGTCCACCATGGACCGAGCCCTGGATCGCGAGACCGGCGTCGGCTGTGGGCGCGTCCGATGAGTTGAGAGCGCAACCGGTAAGGACAAGGGGAAGACAGAAGACTAAAGCGCATGCAGCTCGCATTGTGTCACCGGGTGATTCTGAAGAATCGCAAGTGGCCCGTGCGTCCTTCATCTGTTGTTGCGTCAAAGAGCCTGTTGTGTGTGCAGCGGTTGAGGATTCGTCCAACACATGGACTTAAACCGTATCCGTCAGCCTATGTTTTGGGGTATGGCGGCTACCGATTTTCACAAATTGCTTGTGTGTGGTTCTCGTCGAGCAAGCGTGTAAGAACCTCTTGCTTCTACGCTACTGGAAGGGGTTTATCCCGGAGAATCCCATGTTGGTGCTATTAACCAGCAAGTTAACACCGGGACTGCGGATCTCAAAATCACAATCGGGCCTGCCTAAACCGATATCCGCTTGACAATGGTCCTGGACAGTTTGAAACTATGGCAACTTCCGGCCCATTACCCTGGTGCGTCCATGTACGTTGAGGCTTCGCTTACAACGTTCGCTCGCAAACTGTTCACCTGCTTTCTGGTGGACGTTTTTCTGTTGTCTACACTGCCGTCAGTAGCGGCAGCGGTGCCATGGGAGCCGGGCGGCGGCCAGGCTCCGGCGGCAACTGCGCCAGCGGCTGGTCAGCAAGTTACCCTGGCGGCCAACGGCGCTCCCCTCGCCGGCGCGGATGTTGCGCTGGTGCTGGCCAATATGAACAAGGTCTCTCTGGGTACAACCGATAGCCAGGGAAAGACATCCCCCGCCCTCGATCTGGCGAACGCCGCTCCCGGCAACCCTGGGCTCGATCTGGCGAACCTGGGCAAGGTCGAGTTGCACGCCGAGGTGGACGAATGTGCCAACGGCAAGCGGCAGGTCTACCTGGTTGGCCCGGGTGGCCAGCTTCCTCCGCCGGCAGCGAATTGCAAGCGGCACTTGTTGGCCGGAACGTTCTTCTGGGGAGCTACCTCCACGGTGGTTCTGGACACCGTCCTGAACACGCTGGTAGCGCGCGGTGGACCGATCGTTGCCGGCGGCGCGGCGAGACCCGCCAACGGGACTGGCACACAGGCGAACCGCAATACCACCGGGACCGGAAACAGTACGAACACTCCCGCGAACGGCGCCAACACGACCGGCTCAACTGGGAATGGCGGCCAGACCGGCGCGACTACATCGAATACCACTGGAGGCGCGACCGGCACAACTGCGACCAACACGACTGGGGGAGCGCAGACCGGCACGGGCTCGAACAACACCAACGCCACCGCCAACGGGACACAGACCGGCATCAACGCCACCGCTGGCGGACGGCGCACCATCCCCCTGCCCCCGGGCGGTCAGCCTCTGCCGGACGAGGCCACCCGCGCCGTCAATCAGGCCATGGAAAAGTACCTCACCGGAATGACGCAGAACGTCGCCGGCGACAAGGATCCCAGCGGCAGAACTCGAGGAACAACCGACAAGCAGGCGCTCCTGCTGGTGCAGGATGTTTACCTCCGCGATCTCAGCAAGTACGCCGTCTCCATGGCCGACATGGCGGCCCTTCCGGACGCCGAGTTGGACAAACTCACCGGCCAACTGCGGAAGGATGCGGAGGGCGTGTACGAGGCCTACTCCAGGCTGATGAGCGCGGACCGCGCCTTCAATCCGCTCGAAGTAGGGCATTCAAAGAGCCAGATGAAGGATGGCTACGAGAACCTCATGCGCGAGGCCGACGACGCAGACAAGAAAGGCGACCATGCCTGGGCGACCAGCCGCCGGGAACTCGCCAACAGCACGTACGGCGCCTGGGTGTGGTATCAGCAGAACCTGCAAAACTTCTACGCCGCGCTCGACAAGAACCCGCTGCTGGGCATCCAGATCAAGGGCGCACTCACCGACGGCGATTACCTGTTCAAGGTCCTGCAAACGCAGACGACTTACGGCGCCAGCAATGCGAGTCTGCGGCAGTTGATTCGCGATCATCTGAACGCCTCGCGCGACCAGACGAACGAAGAGATGGCACGGGCAGCGAAGTTGCAATCGCTGGTCGAGATTTGGGAGTTTGGAGCGCCAAAGTATCAGCGTCAGCAGGACCAGGCTGCGGCCCTGGGGCCGTTCGCCAAAAGCCTGATCGATACGTTGAAGGCGGTGCAGGCGGGCTACTACGCAGAGAAGGCCGTTGACGACGGGTTGAAGAATCTCGGCCTCACCATTCTGGTGGCGGGAGTGTCGCTGATTCCTGTGGTGGGGCCGCTGGCGAGCGCAGGCATCCAGCTCTACCACGATGGAAAGGACCTGGTCATCGCGTACGTCGAAAATGTGAATGTGCAAAACGCCGCTGGAGCCATCGGCTACACGCAGCGCATCGCCTCCTCGGAGGCGCTCGCCGACGCGCAATTCCGAACCCTGGTAGCTGCCGCGATGTTCCTGCCGACCGTGCCGGGAGCGGTGAACTATCTGCGCGCAGCGGGCATTAAGGTCATTCGTCGCGCCACGCCAGCCACCCAGGCCGCGGCAGCCGAAGAAGCTGCGGTCGCTGCCGGAACCAAGCCCGCTCTCGTCAGCACTGCGCCGGAGACGCCCGGATTCGCACCTGGACGCCAGGCCGCCACCGATCAGGAAGCCGCGCAGATGCTCAAGGACTTCATTGCGCGGCAGGACCGCATCGGCGGCGTGGAGGAGGTAAACGCCGAGATAGCCGCAGCCCGCAAGGCCGGCGTCCCGGAAGAGACCATTAAGGAGCTGACGAAGAACTTCTCGCCCAGCGGCCTTCCGCTGCAGAACAAGGCCATCGCCACCGATCTGCTCAAGGCTCGCCTGGAGAAGCTGGGGTACGACCTGAGCATGACGGCGGAGGAGTTCAACACTCTGCAGGGCATCTCGGTTCGCGGCTCCGCCAAAGGCGCAGGTCTCACCCAGGCCGACTACGACTTCCTCCGCGCCAAGCTGGCCGCCGATCCGCAGTATCTCGACAAGCTGCCCCAGCGCGGCTACATGACCGATTTCAGCCGAGACCCCTTTCATGGACGGCGGCAGCCACAGGAGGGGTTCATTGGGGCGCTCGACGCCGAGAGCGCAGCCAGCCTGAAGAATGCGTTCCAGACCTGGGATACATCGTTGAACAACTCGCGCCAGTTGCAACAGTTTCAGCAGATGGTGCGCAACCGTGCGACGCCGGAGCAGGTGAAGGATATAGTCATGGCGTTGAAGGCCGATCCACAGGCGATGCGCTCGTTGAAGACCGCACCGATGGAGGTTCGCGAGGCGTTCAACTGGGCCGAGAAGACACTCGTCTACGACGTGCATGATGCTGCTCTCATCGACTACGTAAAGACGATAAGCAAAGACAATCAGGGCCGGGCTGCACCATGGTCGCAGCCCGGCGTCGAGGTGCGGGTGGACGACTTCCGCACACCGGGCGGCAACGGTGTGGGCGTCAACACCGACCGCGATTTTCGTGTGCTCTACAAGAACGCGAACGGAGAATGGCTGGAGGTTCCCAAGGAATACTGGCAGCAATATTCCACCGCGCAGTTTGCCAAGGCCAGCGGCTACACTCCGGCGAAGCTGCGTGAAATTGCGGCGCCGGAAGACATCGCAGCCTGGGACAAGTGGGATCCCTCACATCATGGCGGCGAGACGGTTGAGCAGGCCATGGAAGACAAGTGGAAGGAGCTTCACCAGCAGCTCGGCACCGACAAGGCCCACCCCGAGGCGAGCGTCGAGTTCTCTGACCAGGGAACGCGCGCCGGACGGCAGGCCCAGGTGGCCCAGAACATCAAGGACGTCAAGGCCGGCAACGCGATGCTGAAGGACGCGGAAGGCTTTGGCATGATGTACAACGAAAAAGCCGACGCCTACCTGAGGATGAAGAGCGCGCTGCACCCGGACGGCGACAAGCTTGAAGCGATGGCCCAGTTGAACAAGGGCATCGACATGCTCGGCGATGTGCGCAGCGGCTATACAAAGTACTTCGAAAAATTTGGCCAGAAGCCGTCCTTCCCTCCGGTACCGTCGCGGCTCGAGGAGGGGGCAAAGGCAATTCAGAGCCTTGGTCCGTTCAACAAGACCATCACTGCCGAGCAGATCAAGGCGGTTGAAGACAAGTTGCGTGCTCTGGGCTACGGCGGCCCCACCGAAGCGCAGATGCGTGCGCTGGGCTACACCGGCCCGTTCACTCCCGGCGACCCCATCCGAGGCTTCATCAAGGATCTTGACGGCCAGTTCGAGTTGCTGAAGACGATGAACCCGCCGATGGCACTGCCCGGCGTGGGAGCGGCGGTCCAGGGCGCGAAGCCGGGCGTTGCCGCTGCTACTCAGGCCGCCGCGGCATCGGGCTCGAGCACAGCTTTGGCGGGAACCGCTGCCAACGTGGTGAACCAGACAACGCCAGGAACCTCTGCGCCTGCGACTCCAGCCAACCCTGTCATCGGCACCGGAGTTCGCCCCGGCGACTACACCGCGATGGACAGCATCGTACGTGACAAGCTGACCGCGGCCGGCCAGAATGCAGCAGCATGGAAGGCGGTTCGTGTCTCCGGCGGTGCTGCGTTTTATACCTCGCCCGACGGCAAGTCCGCCGTGCGCGCGACTTTCAGCGGCGGCGGCATCGTCTTGGACACCGCGCCAAACACGGCCGCGATGCCTGGCATAGGCGGCGGAACCGCCCCCCCGGCGTCGACGCCGGTTCCCGGCGGCACGGCTCAGGACACCCCGCCGCCGGCCGCCTGCCCATCGGCCACCCAGGACTGCGCCGCGCTCCAAGAGGCCTATAACGAGGCCGTCGACGCCTACGACGCCGCGAAGTCCGCTCTCGACGAGGCCAGGCAAAAGGTACAAGAGACCGCAGCCGCAATGAACACCGCAGCTATCGCGCTGAGCCAGGCCCAGGCCGCGGCCAAGCAGCCCAACGATCCCGCAGTTGCTGCCGCACAGGCTTCCCTCAATATCGCCAAGCAAGAGGACGATGCAGCCGTTGCCGCGCAAACTGCCGCCAGCAACGCGCTCCAGGCCGCCACAGACAAGAGGCAAAAAGCTCAGGCCGCGCTCGAAGCCTGCGAGCAGAAAGACAAGCCCAAGTGCCCGCCGCCGGCCACCAACGGCACCACGCAGACTCCGGGTGGAAATACGGTCGGCACAACGCCCACTCCGGGCGGCAACAATGGAGGCGCTACTGCTGGCGGCACCACACCTGCACCCGCGCCGGGAGGCAACACGGTTGGGACTACCCCCGGCGGTATCGCACTGGTTTGCAAAAACTCCAACGACGACTGCGCCGAACTCGGGCGCCTCGCGTCTCAGGCGCAGATGGCGGAAATGCATGCAAAGGACGTTCTGGATCATGTCAGTGACATGATTCGCCAGGCAGACTGGCTGCATCAGGACGCAATCAATCTGCACAATCAGGCCGACCAGGCCATCAAGATGAGCGCGGGCTATGCCAAGGACAAGCTGGATATGGCTCTGTCGCAGCAGTACCTGACTGAATTCCAGAATCTCCAAAAGGCGGGGGACGCCAAAGAACAGGAGTCACAAGATCTGCGGGCCAAGGCAAATGGAGCCCAGGCAGCATACGACGCTGCGAAAGCGGCTGCGGACGCAGCATTCAAAGCCTTCCACGACTGCCTGTCTCTGCCGCCCTGTCCACAAGCGACCACAGGCGGCATGACCACCGGCGGAACCACGACCGGTGGCAACACAACCGGCGGAGTTACGACCGGTGGAACATCGACCGGAGGCTTCTCCGACTGCCCTGCGGCGCAGTCTGCCCTCGACGAGGCAAACTTCCTCCACGGAGAGGCTGCCAAGGATGCAGCTTATGCTCAGCAGGCGCTGTTGCGTGGAGACGGCGCGACTGCCCAGAGTTATTTCCTCAACGCCAGACTGGATGAAAGCGCAGCTCAACGCTGGGAACAACTGGCTGCCTACAATCTGCAAAAGTGTCATGAACACCCGGCGACCGCCACGGGCACCGGAACTACCGGAACGGGCGTCGCACCCGGCACAGCCGCGACTGGCACCACTCCCGCGACCGGCACAACGCCCACGCCTGGCACTGGTACCACCACCCCGGCACCTGGTGGCATAGGCACGCCGGCCGGCGGAACGGCGACCGATACTCCGCAACCTACGGAAAACGTCTCTGCCTGCGCAGCCAGCGACCCCACCTGCGCAAAGCCGAACGATTGCACCGGCGGCTCGTGCATGAACGTCGCCGACCTATGCAAGTACGCCGCCTGCGCCGTCTCCAACTTCATCCAGTCGCTCTACCAGACGATGATGCTATCCGCTCCCATCCGCAACCAGGGAACCGCCTCGGTTCCGCGTCGCTCGAACTTCACCAACGCCGCATACAGTGGCGCGCCCGCCCGCATGCTGCCCATCTCCGCTGACCTCACGCTGCCCGTGCTGGCTTCGCCCGCGTTTGCCGCCGGAGCGCAGAGCGGCCAGGCGCCGGATGTCTCCATCGTCTCCACCGGCAACTCCAGCGGCGAAGCCTTCCAACTCCAGGTCCGCGACCCCTCCGGCCAGACCAAGACTGCATCGCTGCCCGAGGGCACCGTGCTCGTGCCTACCAATCCCGGCTCCGAGAAGCCAGCCGCAGCGCGCGGTACCGCCGGCTTGCTGACGCAACAGATGTCCGGGTTCTGCCTGCAGTTCGCCAAACTGCCCCCGGCCGCCGGCATGGTCTACAAGATCGCCAGCCCTGCCATGCAGCAGAACTTCGCTCCGCTGAAACAAGTGCTGCAGGCCGGCCGCGTACTCGCTGAAAAAGGCAAGCTCCACCCCGACAGCGAACCCAACGCCTACGCCGACTCCATCCGCCAATACGCCGTCTGGTCCAAGCAGGAAGGTTGGGACGAGAAGAAGTTCGGCGACGAGTTCGTGGACCGCACGAAGAAGAACGCGGAGGCGAGGAACGTGAAGTGGACGCCAGTGATCGAACAGGCGCTACGCAGTGCCGTACCCGGCCGCTGGGCTGACATTACCCAGCTGCTCAATCTCGCCCAAAGCTGGCAGAAGACTCCGCAGCAGCTGCAGCGCCAGGGGGCCGGCGTTTCGCCTTAGTTGAGTACCTTCTGCACCGCGCCCCAGAGATTCTGCCCCGCGGTCTCCGTCGACTTCTCCACGTTCTTGTCCCACTTCATGTTCTTTGCTTCGTAGTTCTTGTGGACCAGCAACTTGTACTCATCCATGAACTGCTTCTGGCTCAACTTCTCGATCTTTGTCCACAGCGAATACTGAATAATGCTATCCATATTGCTGTTGGGCGGAGGCACTAACGCACCGGTCTGCATCATCGAGAAGACCTTGTCGACGATTGGCCGGTTCGCCCCCAACTGCTGCTGATCTTCCACCGCGCCGAAGCGGTACTCCGTCTTGGGATGCGGCGCCAGCTTGTGCAGCTCCACACAATACGACCGGAGATCGCCCTCCGCCTCGCCCGCAGTGGGCGGGACGGCCGGCCCAGCGGCCAGCACCGAACCCGCCGGCACACGAATCATTCCGCCCATCGAAATCATCTTCTGGAAATCCTTCAGCGGAGGAATGCCGCCGGTGAGCAGGCTGATCACGACCTTCTCCGTGTAGCCATGCGGCCCGAAGATCGTTCCGTCGGTGATGATGAAGTACAGCGCACACTGTCCGTCATTCCATATCTGCAGATGCAGCGCATTCCCCGTCGACGTGCCCATACCCGTCAGCTTGTAGCGGAAGGACGGCACGGAAAGACCATCGCCCTTCATGGGAGTGCCGTTCACCACAACCGCCGGCATGCACATCGACGAACTGCCGTTCCCGTCAAGCAGAGTTTTCTCGAATCCGAACGTGTATCGCTCGATCTTGGAATCCTGCGCGTGGTAGAGAACATTGTTGAAGAGGTTGTCGGTAAACTCCTTCTCCCGAATATCGGTGGCGGCCGTCGGCACCTTTCCGCGCGTGATGAACGTGCCCTCGCCCGGCAACAGGTACGTAACGCCAAGAACCGTCGGGTCAATATTCGATACGCCAACAAAGTGGTTCAGCGCCGTCACGATTGTGGTTTGCACACCGGTGTAACTCGCCAGCGAAGTGGCGCCGGCAGTTCCGGGCATTAAGCCCGGCGGAATATCGGTGAGATGCTGTGGGGCGGATGCCGCGGAGTTCGCAACTGAAGCAGTCGAATTCGCGGTGGTCCCCGTCGCGGTCGTCGCTGTCGAGACTGTCGTCGCGATCGTCGTTCCTCGCGCCGTATCCATCACCACCTGCTGGGTCGAATTCCAATAGAAGTCGCCCAGCAGTATCCTGCGCTTGCACCCCTTCGCAGGCGGAGGCAACTGGCCATTTGGCCCGACGAGATACACGTGCTTCGCACCGTTGGAGCACTCGTCCACTTCGGCACGCAGAGGCACCTTGCCGAGATTCGCGAGATTCAACGCAGAATCAGCCGCGCCGCCGTTTGCCAGATCCAGCGCGGATGGATTCGTCTTGCCCTTGTTGTCTGTGATGCCGAGCGAAACCTTGTTCATGTTTGCCAGCGCCAGGGCTACGTCGGCTCCCGCGATCGGTTGTCCATTCTCTGCAAGAGTCAGATCGGGCCCAGAGGCTGCGGGCTTGGCACCTGCCGTCTGCACATCGAAGGCTGTGCCCAGCGCCACAACATGTGCGGTCGGCGTGCGGATCTCGAACTTGCCAGTCGGCTTGACCACCGGGGTCGTAATTGCGCGAACATGCCCGTGCAACAGTTCGATGAGGGTCTGCTGCGTGTCCGGGTCATGCGTGACGACGCGCAGTTCGGTGTTCTGGTCCATCAGCAGCGCGGAGCCGTCCGTCAGCACCACGCGCGCCGAGCCGCCAGCCTCGGTTCGAACAATGTCGTTGGTCTCCAGAGCAGCGCCGGGGGCCGGAGCAGCCGATTGGCCTCCATGCACCAGCACCACGCTGCCCGCAGAGGCTTCCACCTTGCCGACGGAAGCATTCGCCACAGGACTCATCGACAAAAGGAGAATAGGAAAGAGATAGGTGACCCGGAACATCGTACGCTCCTGGGATTTCTGAGATGGATTGGCGTGATGCTAGTCCCTGAAAATTATCGCGTCAAGGCTCGTGGTCGACCAGTAGGCGGAAGGCAGTTCGCTGGCTATCGAAAATAATTGCTTGCAAGCTGTGTGTACTAGTTGTACTAATACACACGTGACACCTTTCCTCATCACGATTCAACCCGGCCTGCCCATCTCGGACCAGATCGTCTACGCCGCCAAGCGGGCGATCATCTCCGGGCAGATGCGTCCGGGCGAGCCCTTTCCTTCGGTGCGCGCGCTTTCCAGAGAACTTCGCATCAATCCCAACACGGCGCACAAGGCAGTGACCGAACTGATCAACGCGGGGCTGCTGGTGATGCATCCGGGTGTTGGCACGCTGGTGGCCACGCCGCCAGACGCCACCGCCGAGGAGCGCACTCGGCTGTTGGGCCGCCAGATCGAGGAACTCGTCGTCGAAGCCCGCCGCCTGGGTGTCGATCAGGAAGAACTCCTCCGCTCCATAGCAAAGCAGTACAAGCTGCTCACACCTGTAGCAGGAGGTCAGGCCCGCCGATGACTATTCAGTCCGCACCCTCGATTGCCACTCACGCACTCACACGCAACTACGGGGCGCACCCAGCGCTCAAAGACGTGACGCTCTCCGTCGAGCCAGGCTCGGTGTACGCCCTGGTCGGTCCAAACGGCGCGGGAAAGACGACGCTGATCCAACTGATCATGAACCTGCAGGCCGCCACGTCAGGCGACGCGGAGGTGCTCGGCATGCCCTCAGGCAAGATTCGCGGCGCAGCACTGAACCGCATCGGCTATGTGTCCGAGAACCAGGAATTGCCGCTCTGGATGACTGTGGGCGGCATGCTCGATTATCTGCGGTCGTTTTATCCCACCTGGGATATGGGGCTCGAGCGACAGCTTCTCGCCGACTTTGCCCTGCCGCTCGATCGCAAGCTCAAACACCTCTCGC
>ODAK010004157.1_pt1 | contig 14887 bp, 14 predicted proteins | sample 1539591 | NCBI WGS metagenome assembly ODAK01 (sample SAMEA3539303, study PRJEB22396) | soil metagenome | biome: tundra; feature: field; material: soil | place: USA | collected 2010-05 | depth 0.15 m | reverse complement strand
ATGTGGGGCTGTCGCAAATCCTGACGAAGAACTTGATCGGCGGCTTGAACTTCGAGGTCATCACGGACGACGGATACCTAGCCAACCCGTATCGGTCGGTTCGCTATCTAGATCCCAGCAATCCGGCAAAAGGTTACTCCTTGGCGAGTCAGCAATATCCCGACACTCGCACCAGCACCGCGATACAGGCCCAGGCGAAATACTACCTGCCGTGGCGGGCGGCCGTAACGGGCTCCTACCGCTACTACAACGACACCTGGCGTATCAGGGGGAATACCTACGAACTCGACTACACCCATCCGCTCGCGAACATATGGATCCTGGAGGGGCGGCTGCGGTACTACAAGCAAGGGCATGCTTCTTTCTACAGCGACTTATTGCCTTTTGCCGGTTCGCAGAATTTCTATGCGCGAGATCAGGACTTGGCTTCGGCGGAAAATACCACCATCGGCGCGAAGGTCACCTACGCGTTCCTGCCCGACGGCTGGAAGATGTTCAAGCGCGGTACGGCGACATTGGACATCAGCCGGATCAATTTCCATTACCTGGACTTTACCGACATCAAGGACTATGGGTTGCCCGAGTATCAGCCGGGCGATGAGCCGCTGTACCACTTCAACGCCACCGTTTTTCAAATCTATATGTCGATGTTCTTTTGAGGCGCTGCGCGCCGAAAGTCCGCAAATTTAAGGACGGGGTCGCCGTTACACGCGTCTTCGACTCCGTAGATTCGGCGCGCAGCGCCTGAACTAGTGAGCTTGCCGACGCCACCACACCAGCAACATGGGGGCGAGCGCCGCGCCAATTGCCAGCGTATCGGCAACCCAATCCCAAAAGTCCTTATCTCGGTGAACGATGGGCAAACCCTGCACGACCTCGATCAGCGCACCGAACGCCGACAACAGGGCCGCAATCACGAGGACGTGCAACCTCGGAAACGCTGCCGCCGCGAGAACCGTCAACACATAAAAGGCGATAAAATGCTCCGCCTTGTCCCAGGGCACCAGCTGCAGTGCATGCTGTGGAGGGATAACGGCACTGTAAAAGGTAAATACAAGGGCGGCGAAAAATGCGACCTTGGCCAGCCGCACGAGTGACGATATTCGGAACACGGGGTATCCAAAAGCACTCACTATAACAAAGTGCCGTGCCCGGACATGTCGCGGTGACTCTCCCGGCGATTTTTTGCTTAAAATGTCCTCATCGAGAATATTCGAGGACACGTCATGATGAAACGCTCGTTCTCACGCCGCACACTGATCAAAACGCTGACGCTGGGAGCAACGGCGGCCGCGTTGGCGGCACGGCAGGTGCTCGGTGCCGAGTCGGACAAGCTGGACGTCAAGGATCCCGCGGCCGTTACCTTGGGTTACGTTGAACATGCAGCCGAAGTGGACGTCAAGAAATACCCGTCCTACGTGAAAGGGTCCAATTGCGAAAACTGCTTGCAACTTCAGGGGACGGCGGGCAACGCCTATCGCCCGTGCACCCTTTTCAAGGGCAAACTGGTGTCCATCAGCGGCTGGTGTTCGGCTTGGACCGCCGAAATGTAATTCGGCTATCGCTTAGGCCCGGCCGCCATGGCGTTGCGTGCTTGTACGCCGATCGCTGGGAAATCGGTGAAAAAACCATCGATGCCGCGAGATAAATAGCGTTCTATCTCACCGTACAGGTTCCCGTGGTCTGCCGGTACGGCGCCCACCTTGAGGTCGTCGGGCAAGAACTCGTTCTCCGCGCGAAACGTCCAGACATGCACCGCCAAGTCAAGGGCATGCGCATCAGCCACGCCTTTGGGGGTGGCCAGCGACTTGGCGATGCCGATCGCATCCGCATACTCGGCAATGCGGCGCATGTCCCCCAGTTCGTACTCGAGAAGTTGCACCAGAGGCAAATGCGTCATACCACGGAGTTGCATCAAGTTGTTCGGGTCGAAGGACTGAATGAAAACCGGTGAACCCTCGCGGCCATACTCGAACCTCTCTAGGGCCTCGAGCACGGCAGCCTCCTGCGCGAGCCCGATGGCGGCGAAATGAGCCGGATGCTTGGTTTCCGGATAAACGCCGATTCGCGGTCCGCTGCCGCGCCGCCGGTTGGCCTCGGTGGCCAATTGCAGGATTTCATCGAAAGTGGGGATGGAAAAGCGGCCATCGAACGCCCGGTTCAAGGGGCGTAGCTCCGGCAGCCGCTCGCGCGCCCGGAGCGATTTGATCTCAGCCAGCGTGAAATCTTCGGTGAACCAGCCCGTCATTGTCTCGCCATCGATGACCTGGGTGCGCCGTCGAGCCGCGAACTCCGGATGATCCGCCACGTCGGTGGTGCCCCCTATCTCGTTCTCATGACGAGCAATGAGCACACCGTCCCGCGTCATCACCAAATCCGGCTCAATATAGTCTGCGCCCTGCTCGATGGCGAGCTGGTAGCTCTCCAGGGTATGTTCCGGACGTTCTCCGCTCGCACCACGGTGCGCAATGACGACTACGTTGAACAAGGAATCCCTCGTTGCGAGACCGCTCATTGTAGCGCAATCCACTCCGGCCGAAGCTCCCTCGTCGGGAGCCCCGGCCATGTGCTAGGAACTCGAGCCGCTAACGCGGTGGCGCCAGTGGTGCAACGTTCGCCTCGTGTGCCGACATCACCATATTGCTTCCCGGTACCCACGGTTCGCGCTGCTGAACCTCCCCGCTACGCCGGTCGGCCAGCACGGACGTCGGTTGCGCCGCGAAAGCGATGCCGATGGCAAACGCCGCGGCGGCCGCAATGATCACTTTTCGACGGTTCATTGGCATCCCCATCCGCATTAGCGGAGATGCGGCGGGCTCGATCCCGGATTATCGGTCTGGACAAAGTGCGGCGGGCTCGATCCCGGATTATCGGTCCGGACAAAGTGCGGCGGGCTCGATCCCGGATTATCGTTGAGAGCAAACGCAGAACCGGTGACGGCGCAGCACGCGGCAATGGCGATTAGACTAAACTTCATGGTATAGCTCCTGTTTGGTTGAGGCATGCAGAAAAACGGACCGCCAAAATGTGGTGATCGGTATCGGTATAAGCGACGGGAAGACCGAAATACCCTCACGCCGCACCGAAAAACTTAATCGAGGCGCACGCGATGCCGATCGATACTGACCGCGCAGGGGTTGTTCACATGACCAAAGGCTTCAGATGCCAGTCCCGGCGAATTTCACTCAGCTACTGACGGAATGGCGATCCGGCCATCCGCACGCGCTGGAGCGACTGGCGCCGCTGGTCTATGACGAACTGCGACGGCTTGCCCGCAACTACATGCGCACCGAGCGGGGCAGCCATACGCTGCAAGCCACCGCCGTAGTCCACGAAGCGTTCCTACGTCTGATTCAAGCCAACGTCGAATTGCAGGATCGCGCGCATTTCTTCGCGCTTGCCTCCAGACTCATGCGTCGGGTGTTGGTGGATCATGCCAAATCGCGCTCGCGCATCAAGCGCAATGCCGGCGTCAGAGAACTCAGCATCGGCGACCCGGACCCGCTGCCGGTCACAAATTTTGACATCATCGCGCTCGACGACGCCCTGGAGAGCCTCGTGCGCGTCGAACCTCGCCTCGCACAAGTCATCGAATTGCATTATTTCGGCGGCCTGACGTACGAGCAGATTGCCGAGGCTGGCGGCGCATCGACCGCGACGGTTCATCGCGACATCCGACTTGCCCGCGCCTGGTTGCTCAATGAGATCGGCTCGAGCCGCCCCGCATGATCTCGCGCGCGCGCTGGCAGAAGATCCAATCGCTATTCGAGGAAATTGCCGACTCCGGGCCTGCCGAGCGCGCGGCTCGTCTGGCGAGCTCGTGCGGCGACGATACCGAACTGCGCAAGTCCGTGGAATCGCTGCTGGTCTCCGATCAGCGAACCGAAGATCCGCTGATGAATGCAATCGGCGAGGCGGCGGAATCGCTGTTGGTAGAACACCAAGACCGCCTGCTCGGCACACGGATCGGCCCCTACCGCGTCGTGTCCATTCTCGGACACGGCGGCATGAGTACCGTGTACCGGGGCGAACGCGACGACTCGCAGTACCAACAAACGGTTGCCATCAAAGTGCTGCATCACGCCACGCTGCATCCGAGGTTGCGCAGCCGGCTGCACAGCGAGCGGCATATTCTCGCCACGCTGGATCATCCGTCGATCGCCCGTCTCATCGACAGCGGCGATCTCGAGGACGGCACACCGTATCTAGTGATGGAACATGTCGACGGGGAAGCCATCGACGCCTATTGCGACAATCGCACTCTGTTCGTGCGCGAGCGCCTCGAATTGTTCATCCAAGTGTGCGATGCAGTGCAATACGCACACCGCAACCTCGTCGTACATCGGGACATCAAGGCTGCCAATATTTTCGTCACGGGCGACGGCCATCCTAAGTTACTCGACTTTGGCATTGCGAAATTGCTGGCCCCGGAGAGCCTTTCGCACACGCTGCCGGTGACGCGCTTGCAGGAGCGGATATTGACGCCGGAAAACGCCGCTCCGGAGCAGGTGCTCGGCCGGCCCATTACCACCGCAACCGACATTTACTCCCTCGGCGTGCTGCTTTACCAACTCTTGACGGGCCGTTCCCCCTATCGGTTATTGAGCTACAGCCAGCTACAACTGGAACGCGCCATCTGCATGGACGAGCCGGTTCGCCCCAGCCAGATGGTGATCGCCAAGCTGAGCGGAGAAAACGACGGCGATCGCAGCCGCGTCTCGGATCGCCGCGGCCTATCGCCGCAGCGGCTGCGGGCGAGACTCAGCGGCGATTTGGACGCCATCATCGCGATGGCCATGCGCAAAGAGCCGGACCGGCGCTATCCATCCGTGGAAGCATTTGCCCTCGACATAAGCCGTCACCTGATGGGCCGTCCGGTGCAAGCGCGTCAAGGGGATTGGCATTACCACGCAGCGAAATTTCTCCGCCGCCACGTCTTGGGAGTGATCGTCGTCGCCGCTGTCATGCTGGGTCTCGCCGTGATCGCCGGCGTCACGCTCTGGCAAAACCACCGCATCGAACTGGCGCGCCAGGCCACGGCGCAGGAGCGCGATCACGCTCAACAGGTATCTGCCTTTCTGGTGGATGTATTTTCCCAGGCCGATCCGTTCAACGCCCAAGGCCATGAACCCACGGCCAAAGATCTTCTCGACCGCGGCGCACAAAATATTCTGAGCAACACGAGCTTGCAGCCTGAGGTGCGGGCCCAGTTACTGGAGAGCATCGGACTTGCCTATCGGCGTCAGGGACTGAGCGAACGCGCCGTTCCGCTGTTCGAACAGGCGGTCGCCATCCGTCGTGAGGAGCATCCGTTCGACAAGCATCGCGCGGCGGCGGCGCTGGCCAATCTGGCGCGGGCGTTGACGGACGGCGGTCACCTGGTCACGGCCGAAGCGTATCTGCAGCAAGCACTTCAATTGTCGCGCAGCGGCGATGAATCCCCGTCGATCGAGACCGCCGATATTTTGGAACAATTCGGAGAATTCGAACTGGAGGGCAAGAGCGATTCCCAAGCCGCCGGCAAACTGTTCAGCGAAGCGCTCGACATCTATCGCGGTATATTGGGCAATCAAAACCTCTCGGTTGCCTCCACGTTGACCAGCTTGGCGTCCGCCGCGTTGTGGACCGGCGACTACCCATTGGCCGAACGCTATGAGCGCGAGGCGATAACAACCTTTCAGGCCACCGTGAGCCGCAATCATCCGGATCACGCCGCGGCACTGCAAAACCTGGGAATAATCCTGACCGAGCGGGGCAAGTACCAGGAAGCCGAACAGCAGTTGACCGAGGCATTGGACATCGTGCGCACCGTATTTGGCGCCAATAACCAACGGGTTGCTCCCCTCGAATCGCAATTGGGCGCCCTGTACGATCGACAAGGCGACTTGCCCCGCGCCATTCAGGCCACGCAAAAGGCCGTTGACATCGCGACGGATAAATTGGGCCCGAGTCATTATTTGACGGGCTATTATCTCGACGCGCTGGCCGGCCTCTATCTGAAAGCCAACGACCTTGCGGCCGCTGAAAAATTCGCGCGCCAGGCACTGGCCGTCTATGCGCAAGGTCTGCCGGCGCGTCACTTGTATGTCGCATCGACTCGACAGCTGCTCGGCGAAATTCTCGTGCAGCGAGGCGAGCTGGCGGCGGCGGAAACGGAACTGCGCGCCGCGATAGACATCAACACCGCACTAGCAGGCACCGACAGTTGGCGCACCGCGCGCGCTCAGTCGACCCTTGGCTGGGTTTTGATCCTGCGCGGCAAAGCCGCGGAGGGGGAACCCATGTTGGTAGCGGCCAGGAGCCGACTCATCGCCACGGTCGGTGCTGCGCACGCCGCGACTCAGTGGGCCAGCGCTCGACTCGCCGATTATCTGCGAACCCACCATCGCGACGCCGAAGCGGCACAGGTTCTCGCAAGCCCCCACAAGGGTTAAGCTTGCGCAATTAAGCGCTCGCCAAGCGGTCAGTCCCGTTACCATGGCGCGATGCGCTACACGAGGAGTCTCCATGTTCAACGGTAAAAAACTTATTTCGACCGCGCTTCTTGCCGCGGTCCTGGGCATAGCCCCGGGATTGGTAACTATTGCACACGCAGGCGCTCGTGAAGAAGGCCGTCTTCTGGTCGCCACCGAAGTATTGGAAGAGGTTCAGGCCATGCCCGATCAGCGGGTGCCGGATGGGCTGCTGTCGCGCGCCTACGGCATCGCCGTCATTCCCGATGTGACCAAGGTTGCTTTCATATTCGGCGGTCGTCACGGCAACGGGGTGCTCGTGGTGCGTGACAATCTGACAGCGCCGTGGAGCAACCCGGTGTTCGTTTCGTTGACCGGCGGGAGCTGGGGCTTCCAGGCTGGCGCCCAATCCTCCGACATCATTTTGGTATTTACGAGCAAGGCCGGTATCGAGGGTATCGCGGGAGGCAAGATCACGCTGGGCGCGGATGCGTCGGTGGCAACCGGTCCCGTCGGTCGCCAAGGATCTGCGGCCACCGACACGAGCTTCAATGCAGAGATCTATTCGTACGCTCGCACCCGTGGATTGTTCGGCGGCATTGCGCTGGACGGCAGCGTCATCGCCATCGACAAATCGGCCGATTCGGCGTTTTACGGCAAGAACGGTGTTTCCGCGACGGAGATTTTTTCGGGACAGGCGCCCACCGCGCCCGCGACGGCGCAGCGCTTTCTCGAGCGGTTGGCGCAGGCCACGCGCACTGCCGTGAGAGCCTCCCCCGCACCGCAAGCGGAAGTGCCGGCGACTCCATCGGCCGCACAGACGCCGGGCACCGTTCCGCCGAATGCCGACGGCGCGCGAACCTATCCGTTGGAGGAGCAGAAATAGCTGCAGTCCGATCGGTGATCCCATAACCCGTCTCGACGTCGTTTTGGCGCTGGCCTCATTCGTCGCCGGCTTTCAGAACGCGCTGGCGGGTGGCGGTTCCTTCCTTACCCTTCCGGCTCTGTTGTTGACCGGGCTCGACTCTCGCGCAGCGAACGTAACCTCGACGATTGCGTTGTTTCCGGCGCAAATCGCCACCGGTTTGGCCGGCAGACGCCATGCCACGGGCACGCGATCGCTACGGCTTTCAACCTTGTGCGTGCTCAGCGTGATTGGTGGGGGGCTGGGTGCCGGCGTGCTGCTGAAAACTCCTGCGGACATTTTCACGGCTCTACTACCGTGGCTGGTACTGTTTACGACGCTGGTATTCGCATGGGGTAATTTTTTTCGCCGCACGGACAACATTCGGTCACGATTGGGGCCGGCCACCGCCGGCTTGCTGCAGTTTGCAATTTCCGTCTACGGCGGCTATTTCGGCGGCGGCATCGGCATTTTGATGTTGGCCGTGCTGACGCTGTCGGGCTTCGCGCTGCGCAATGCGGCCGCCACGAAAAATGTGCTCGCCGGCGTGATTAACTCATCGGCCGTCGCCATATTCGCGTTCTCCCGCGACGTCGCATGGAAGCAGGCCGCGGTGGTCGCGATTGCGGCCATCGCCGGTGGACAGCTTGGCGCGTACGCGTTGCACCGAGTGAACGAGAGAGTGATGCGAGTCTGCATAGTCCTGCTGGGTGGCGCATTGACAATCGGACTCTTCGTACGCTATCACGCGACGTGAGTCGTCGTTGCAACGTACCGCTGCCGGAGCCCGCACGCTTGAAATTCCCAGTCTCCCGCGTCTGTCTATCGATCTGCCTGCTGGTTTGGTCGGCCTGCGGCATGGCGCGCTCGCCGCTCGTACTTCTCACCGATTTCGGCATTCAAGATGGTGCGGTATCGGCGATGAAGGGCGTCGCTTACAGCGTGTCGCAAGAATTGTTGGTCTCGGATTTGAGCCATGAGAATCCGAGCATTTTCGTCGGCGCTTATCGACTGTACCAAGCTGAGCAATTCTGGCCGGCCGACACGGTGTTCGTCGCCGTGGTGGATCCTGGCGTGGGTACTGCCCGTCGGTCGGTAGTGCTCAAAACGCGTACCGGGCATTACTTCGTAGGCCCCGACAATGGCTTGCTCTCGCTGGTTGCGGAGCGAGATGGCGTCGAAGGATTGCGGCAAATCGACGAACGTGTGAACCGCCGTAAGGGATCCGACGACTCACATACGTTTCACGGTCGCGATGTATTCGCATACACCGGCGCGCGCCTTGCAGCCGGTGTGATCACATTCGAGCAGGTTGGGCCGTCTCTGCCGCCCGCATCCTTAATCTCGATTCCTTACCGCAAGGCAGAACGCGGCGCAGATACGGTGAAGGGCATCATCCCCGTGCTGGACGTGCAGTTCGGCAATGTCTGGACGAACATCCCGAAGCCGCTGTTCGATGAATTGCACATCGGCCTGGGCGAATTCGTCCGGGTACGCATATTTCACGACAATCGGCTGGTCGATGATGCCGTGGTGCCGTATCAGCGCACTTTCGGCGACGTGGGACTCGGCAAGCCACTTGTGTACGTCAACAGTCTGCTGAATCTCGCGGTGGCTCTGAATCAAGGTAGCTACGCCGCAGCCCATAAAATCGATTCCGGTCCCGACTGGTCGATCGAGTTGAGCCGCAACCACAACGATCATTGACCGCTACGTGCACGCCGGGCCGGAAACGGATCAACGAGCTTTATTCTATAAATCAAAAGCATAGAGCACCTTATGTGAAACGTTGCGAGCAAGTTGCGCCGCTCAACTTGCTTATGTTCATGAATCTGCGACAGTTGCTCTATGAGTTCAGTCACCGAACCGGTAATCAAGCAATCCCGTTTCAACCGGAACAGTCGCAGCGCGAAGGATTGGCTCGACGCTTTGTCGAGCGGCGCATGCGACCAATCACAGTTTTTTCATGGCGTGGGCGATCTGATGCGCAAAGCGCCGGACGCCGGCTGGGAACTTCTGGGCCTGACAGATCAATATTACCGTCGCGGAAAAATCAGCGCGCCGATATTCGGCTCCCTGAAGACACATTTGCAGGGCCTGTTGGTGGGCACCGGGACAAGCGACGAAGTGAGCGCTCCGCCGCCGCGAATGCAGGATGAGCCCCGATTGCACGTTGCTCCCGCACCGCGTACAGCACGTGCGTCATCCGCTGCGTCTGCGGCGTCCGCTCCGAGTTCGCCATCACGCGTCGCCCCGGCCACCATCGACTCGACGGTCGCGCTGGGGGCAGCGCACGGCATCGCACCCGTGCCAGATTCCAACCAACATCCGCTCGCGGCGGGCGATGTGCTGCGCGGCCGCTATCTCGTGCAAGGGATGTTGGGACAAGGCGGAATGGGCACCGTATACGCGGCCATCGATCAATTCCGTCTCGATGCATCCAATAGCGACCAAAAAGTGGCCATCAAGGTTTTACACACGGAAGTCATCAAGCGGCCGAGATTGTTCGCCGAATTGCGGCGCGAGTTCCAACATCTACAGTCGCTCTCTCATACGAACATCGTTCGCGTCCATGAGTTCGACCGCGACGGCGACCTAGCCTTCTTCACCATGGAGTACTTGAGCGGCGCATTGCTGAGCCGCGTGCTGTCCGCACAAGAATCGTCGGCTTTGCACCGCCCGTATGCGTTGGCCATCATTCGGGACGTCGGTGCCGCGGTCGCGCATGCTCACGCCCGGGGCGTCGTGCATGGCGATCTCAATCCTGGAAATATTTTCATCACCGACAACGGCGAAGTTCGGGTTTTGGACTTCGGTGCCTCGCATCAACTGCACCGCGGCCCCTGGATATCTGAGTTTGACAACCAGCAACAGATCGCAGTCGCGACGCCTAGGTTCGCGAGCTGCCAAGTCCTCGAGGGCGAGGCTGCGGATGTCCGCGACGACGTGTATGCGTTGGCCTGTATCGCATATGTCCTTTTGACGGGGGACAATCCGTTTCAAGACAACACGGCGCTCAAGGCTCGTAGCCTGGGTCAGACGCCTACTCGTCCCCGCGGCCTGAATCAACGTCAATGGAAAGCGCTTCGGGCTGGACTGAATTTCGATCGGCAGCGGCGTCCGTCGGACATGCAGGCATGGCTCGATCGACTCGACCTGGGCATGGCGGCGCCGCATCTTCCGGAGTTGCTGTCATTTTGGACGGTGCGGCCCCGGCGCCGACGCGGCAGCAGCAGGAAATGGGCCATCGCCGCAGCGATGACTGCTGGCATCGTCGCGTGCGGTTGGTGGGTTGAGGTTAACGTCGACTCCATGGCGCGAGCGGGGGCTACCGCCAGCGAGAGCATGAAAACGATGTTTTCGCAGGTTACGCAGTTTGCGCACGAATTCGCCGGCCCGCTGTGGGACAAGGGTCTAGGTCTAGGCCTCGGCCTCGGCCGCAAACCGGAACCTGTGATCGAGGCTCCCGCCGCTTTAGGTGAACCCGCCGGTGCGACGACCGAACAGCCCACGACTGAAAGGCCAACGGCTGCGCCGCGGACGCCTGCTTCTCCGCTGATTCGTGCTGTTCCGCCGGCCATGACAGTCGGGGCGGTGAACGACAAGCTTACGATGCCCCGGCCACGCGCTGCTCCCGTGGCCGCCGCCGCCGCGCCGCCGCTCGGCCCCACTGCCGCTGCGTCCGCCACGACTCACACGCCCGGCATGGCCATCGGTCGGAATGGCGCTCCGGCGCGTGCGCGTATCGAGTTGGCCGCGGATAACGTTGACGTAGGCCCGACCGAGCCCATGGCGCATATCGTCGTACGCCGCAGCAGCAATTTGCGTGGCGATGTCAGCTTCAACTGGTGGACCGAATCAGGCACGGCTAAACCAGAGCGAGATTTTGTCTCCGTGAAGACCCGGGTCGAGCACATCGACAATGGACAGAGCGTCATCAGCCTCACTATTCCGGTCGTCATGGATCCCGCGCGGCATGAGTCCCGGAGTTTCTATGTAGTCATCGACCAGCCCAGCGACAATGCGACGCTTGGGTCACGGACGCTGGCGATGGTCACCCTTCCGGGGTCTGACCCGGAACCTTGAGTCCATTGCCCGGTCCGTAGAACGGATTCCAGGCGCGATCAGCCGCAGACGGTCAATCCGTTTCCTCAACGCTGATCAGGCTCGCACCGAAGACGTTCGAACACTGTCTGGCGACCCCAAGGTCACGGGGGGCGCCTGCGTTCTTGCATGCATCTTTACCGGCTGCGGCGGATAACGTCGCTATCTGACTGATGTGCTGAGCGGCTGCCACTGTGGTTTGAATTTTTTCGAACGGACCCGCCTGACTCACATATTCGGCCGGCAGCGCCAGCGTCGAGAAATCGCGAGCTGGCTGTCGCAAAGCAAAAGTATAATGAAGCGAGACGTTCTCTAGGTTTGGAGCAAATCAAATGAACCACAATCGCAGCATGCCGAAAATTATCCCGATGAGCGCGCTCGCACTCGCCTGCCTGCCCATCCTCCTGCACGGTGCCGAGCCCCCCGAGGAGGGCGCCAACGCCGTGCTGACGGATCAACAAATCGAGCAAGCACTCCATTCGGCCGCGACGACTCGTAGTTTCGTACCTCGCGGGTTGACGCGGCGTGACACGGCCGATGCGGGTCAATCGGTAGACCTCAATATTCCTTTCGAGCACAATTCCAGTGAGTTGAAATCTCAGGCGTCTGCACAATTGACGCAGCTCGAGTCGGCGCTCAACTCAACGTCCCTCAGGTCGGATCGCTTCGTCGTGGCCGGGCACACCGATGCGAAAGGAAGCGCGCAATATAATAAACATCTATCGCTGCGGCGCGCCGAAGCCGTGAAGCGCTATCTGGTGAGCAAGGGAGTCGATGCAACCCGGCTGGATACCGTCGGCTATGGGTCGGAGCAATTATTGACTCCCGACCGACCCGAAGATCCGAGCAATCGTCGAGTGGAGATTCGGGATCTAGGCCGGCCAGCCCAATAGCGTCTGCGATCCAAGGCGAACGTGGAGACGACTTCGTGGTGCGCCGCGTTGCTGAATGCAGCCTGCAGGCCCTATCTCAAGGCGGGCCCAGGATTGTTCGCCTACTTCTTTGCGCGCGGCAAACTCAACGCTGATCCCATCTATCGCGCCCTTCTCGAGCGTGGTCTGCTGCTAGGCAAAAAGCGCGTCCTGGATCTGGGCTGCGGTCAAGGCCTGCTGACTGCGTGGTTGCGAGCCGCAGCGCGCATGCACGATCGCGGAAGCTGGCCGGACACATGGCCGGCACCGCCGCGACCGCAATCGATTCGGGGCATTGAATTGATGGCCCGAGAGGTCGAGCGGGCGCACCGCGCGCTCGGGTCCGATGTGGACATCGAGACTGGTGACATCCGCGATATCGAGTTCGGAGCGGTCGATGCGGTGGTGATTCTGGACGTGCTGCACTACCTGGCCCCGCAAGCGCAATGCGATGTATTGAACCGGATTCGTACAGCTTTGCCCGCCGGCGGTCTGTTGCTGCTGCGCGTTGGCGATGCCGATAGCGGACTGCGCTATCGTTATACTCGATGGGTCGACAAAATAGTGATGCTGCTGCGTGGCCACGCCTGGAAGACCCAGCATTACCGCAGCGTCGCCGAGTGGCAGTCGATCCTGCAGGAAACCGGCTTCGACACCGAAGTGCTACCGATGAGCCAAGGCACGCTGTTTGCCAACGTATTGCTGATCGCGCATGCGAGATAGCCGTCGCCGGCTCCGCCGCTACTTTCCCGGCTACTCGCCTCACCGCATGTACCACTGAACGTAATCAGGCCCTTCTTGCACTTGATAGCCGTCCGGAATGTCCAATTGCGATGCACTTGGCACCCCTTGCCGCATCGCCGTGAGCATGATCTCGGACACCACGCTATCGTATTTATATTCACGGACGAGCAGCGGCAAGCCGCCTAGGCTCGCAAAGTCCGCCCACCAATCCGATAGACCAAACTCCACACCGAACGCAAAATCGGAACCCTGACGGAATTGACTCAGCGTTTTCATGCCGCTCAAGATGTCCGCACCACCGGGCACCGTAGCCGCCGGCGCCACGCAGAGTTCCAACCGTTTTGCACCGCTCTCGCGTTCCTCCCACACTCGGCAGGCGCGGCCGTCGACCGATTCAAAGCGCACGGTTACTCGGTATTCTCGGGGCACCGGCTGTCTCAGCCTATCGCTGACTGCTTTCATATCGGCAGCCTTTTGCTCCGCCGCAGCGCGTTCGTCCGGCGACGCGTTGGCGGCTGCGGCTTCTAGCTGCTGCACCGCGTCGGCGTAGTGGGCGGTCACCTGATTCAACGTCGCGTGCTTCAGAACATGCACCGTTCGTGAGGCATTATCGATCACATACATCGTCCGGTCTTTGAACAGGTAGGCCATTCTTACATTCTTGCCGCCTACGCGAACTTTGCCGTCCTCGACGAAGTACTGCGTGACCACAGGCGCGGCCGCCGGCGCCGCGAGTGCCATGTTGTTGTCATCGACCGGCCGGACGGCTACTTGATAGACGACGCCTGCGTTGGCCAACACGGGGGTCAAAAGCAATACGGCAACTCGTCTCAAAGTGGACCATTCCCGGCCGGATGAACTAAGAATGATCATACCCGGTTACACCCGGCTGCGGCGCGGGGTGAATCCGTGATTATTCGACCGCAGCGGCAGCTCTCGCCAGGACCATGCGTTTTGTCGCCTCCAGCGCCCGGTCGATCGCAGCGCGGCGATAATCCCACATCGGATCGAGCGGAGGCGGAACGATGACCATCGTCGTATTCGCCTCGAACAACAGCACCGAACCGTCGGCACTGAGGCCAAAATCGACACCCGCATAATCGAGCCCCAGAGTCTCAGCGATGCCCAACAGCGCGGCCATGGCCAACGGGCCCAAGACCGTCGGCATCGCCTCGAGAAAGCGGTGTTCCTCCGCGCGAAAGGCGGGCTCCGAGGCCATGGCCGCGCTGAAGTAGTGGACCTTCCAGTCGGCCGATATCGCCAAATGCAGCGGATAGAGGTTGCCATCGATAATCATGACGCGATATTTACGGGTCATTCCATCGGCGCCGCGAGCATCGAGATACTCGATCATCAGTAATTCCTCGCCCGGCAGACCGGCAACCGCTGCCGGCAAATCTTCCCGTCGCTCGATGCGCACGAAGTGGCTGCCCATGTGAAAGCCGGGCGTACGCAGCAAAAACGGAAACCTCAGATCGTCGGCTGCCTGCAAAGCCCGCCGCGGCATTGCGCGGATCGTGGGCGCGACGACGCCCGGCACTGCCGCCAGTCGGCGCGCATTCTCGACGCGGCCGGTCCGGCGCACCAGAGCGGGGGGGTTAATGACCGGAGCAGCCGTGTTCGCCAGCACGGCCTCAGCGCGCTCCAAAGCCATAGGACACAGATCGGCATCGCCAATGGCGTTGAACACCACCGCGTGCGGCGGCACCGGCTGCATGGGATCATAAAAATCCGCATACAGCGCCGCTACTTCGAAGGTCCGATCGTCGAGA
>ODAK010004155.1_pt1 | contig 14890 bp, 8 predicted proteins | sample 1539591 | NCBI WGS metagenome assembly ODAK01 (sample SAMEA3539303, study PRJEB22396) | soil metagenome | biome: tundra; feature: field; material: soil | place: USA | collected 2010-05 | depth 0.15 m | reverse complement strand
GCATCGCAAACAGCGTCCACTTCACGAGATCGAACCATTGATCGTCGCCGTGACGGACCATCGGGCCGAGCGGCTCTTTCGAGATCACCTCGGGAAGCACGGCGTGATCGGCCGGATTTGAGAGCTTCAGGCGTTCGGCATAGAGCTGCGACACGTCGGAGGTGAAGACGTCGCAGCGTCCGGACTCATAGGCCTTGACGGTTTCGTCTGCGGTGCCGAACGCGATCACCTCATACTTCATATTGTTGCCTTTGAAGTAGTCGGCGAGATTCTGCTCCGTCGTCGTGCCGGTCTGCACGCAAACCGATGCGCTGTTCAGCTCCAGCGCGGAATTGACCTTGAGGGATTTCTTCACCAGGAAGCCTTGACCGTCATAATAGGTCACCCCGGTAAAATTGGCGCCGAGCGAGGTGTCGCGGGAGAGAGTCCAGGTCGTATTGCGCGAGAGCACGTCGATTTCGCCGGACTGCAGTGCCGTGAAGCGATCCTTGGCTGACAACGGCACGAACTTGACCTTGGTCGGATCGTTGAAGATGGCGGCGGCGACCGCGCGACAGACGTCGACGTCGAGCCCGGTCCAGTTGCCCTTGTCGTCGGGCGACGAAAAGCCCGGCAAGCCCTGGCTGACGCCGCAGGATAACATGCCGCGGTCCTTGACCGTCTTGAGCGTTTGCGCAGTGGCGGCCTGGGTCGAAAAACCGGCGGCGAGAGCAAGGGTAAAAACCAGAGATACGCGTTTCATGGCAAAGCCTTTCAAGGGTCGTGCGGGAACGTTTGCTTCTCACCGCGTGCGCCGATGGGCCAACCCTTGCGATCCACCGCTGCAAACGACGACCTGACAGGCAATTTAACGCACCGTCCGGTCAAGCGATGGATCGAAGGTCGCGGCAAACCCCTCAACATGCGGCGACTGAATAGCTGCCGAGCATCACAGAACGACTGGCGAGCCGGGTCAAGGGGTTGACGGCCGTCTTCTGTGTCCTGTTATTAACAAACCCGGCCCGAACCCGCCGCCCGGCGGGTCTTCACAGGGGCGTCGCGGCTGCGGCAAAGGGTGATTTGGTGACGGCGCACGCATGAGCTCTTCAAGGAATGACTTAGGATCGAAGCCGCGAAAGGTCGAAACCACGCTGGTGACGGCGGGACGCGACACCAAGGCGCAGAAGGGATTCGTCAATCCCCCGGTGGTCCATGGTTCGACCGTGCTTTATCCGACCGCGGAGGATCTGCATGCCCATCGCGGCGAGTTCCAGTATGGCCGCCGCGGAACCCCGACCACCAAGGCGCTGCAGGAAGCGCTGTTGGCGCTCGAAGGCCCGCAATGCGCCGGCGTCGGTCTTGCGCCCTCCGGTCTGTCGGCGATCAGCACCACCCTGCTCGCGGTGCTGAAAGCCGGCGATCACCTGCTGGTTTGCGACAACGCCTACCGGCCGTCCCGCAATTTCTGCAACGGCATGCTGGCCCGCTACGGTGTCGAGACTACTTATTTCGATCCCCTGATCGGGGCCGGCGTCGCCGCATTGTTCAAACCGAACACCAGGGCGGTACTGGTCGAAGCGCCCGGCTCGCAATCTTTCGAAATGCCCGACATTCCAGCGATCGCTGCCGTCGCGCATGCGCGCGACGCGCTGGTGATCGACGACAACACCTGGGCGACCCCGCTGTTTCACCGCTCGCTGGATCAAGGCGTCGATATCAGCATGCAGGCCGCGACCAAATATATCGGCGGGCATTCCGACATCATGTTCGGCACGATTTCTGCCAACGCCAGGGCCTGGCCGCTGATATCAGAGGCTATCCATCTGCTCGGCGTTTGCGCCGGGCCGGATGACGTGTTCCTTGCGATACGCGGTTTGCGCACGCTGGCGGTGCGGCTTGCGCAGCATCATCGGTCCGGGCTGGAGATGGCGCGATGGCTCGCGACGCGGCCCGAGGTTGTCAGGGTGTTGCACCCTGCTCTTGAAAGCGATCCGGGCCATGCGATCTGGAAACGGGATTTTACCGGCGCGTCCGGTCTTTTCAGTATCGTTCTAAGGCCAGCGCCGCCAAAAGCCGTCGATGCATTGCTCGACGCCGTAGAATTATTCGGCATGGGTTATTCCTGGGGCGGCTTCGAGAGCCTTGTCATTCCATTCGATTGCGCAGGCTATCGCACCGCCACCAAATGGGCGCCGGGCGGACCAACCCTGCGGCTGCACATCGGACTGGAGAATGTCGAGGATCTCAAAGCCGATCTCGAGCGCGGGTTTGAGGCCTTCAACGCCGCATAGGGCCTTGCAGGCACATTCCGCATTGGGGGATTTGAAATTATTGAGGAAGGATCCGGGTTGAATGGGCGCGAATGAAACCTCAGTATGGGATCGAAGATACGCTGGCGAGGATTATCTGTTCGGGCAAGCGCCCAACGGCTTCCTTGCTGCTCAGGCACCAAGACTCCAACGCGGCAAGTCGGCTTTGGCCTTGGCTGACGGAGAGGGACGAAACGGCGTCTGGCTCGCGGAACAGGGTCTCAAAGTATTGTCTATCGACTCCTCAGCCGTAGCGCAGGAGAAGGCGCGACGTCTTGCGCTTGCACGCGGCGTTCACATCCAGCTTGAGCTGGTTGATCTTTCGACCTGGAGTTTCCCCGAGAGCCGATTCGACGTAATCGCCGCAATCTTTATTCAATTCGCGGGACCGCCACTGCGCGCCGTACTTTTCCAGGGCGTTAAGCGCGCCTTGAAACCCAATGGGCTTTTGTTTCTCGAGGGCTACCGTCCCAGGCAACTTGAATATCGAACAGGCGGCCCGTCGATTGTTGAAAATCTATATACCGAGGCGATGCTGCGCGAAGCCTTTTCAGATCTGGAGATACTGGAGCTAAATCAGTACGACGCGATCATCGAGGAGGGGTCCGGCCATAAAGGTATGTCGGCGCTGATCGATCTGGTCGCTCGCAAACGAGGCTAGGGCAGCGGCACGATGCGGCCTAACTGCCCCTGACGACCAGCACCCACGGCGAAGATGTTTCGCATTCAACGATGTACTGATCGGCATTATTGCACTCTGTGCACTCGAATGTGCGCAGATCGTAGCCCGGCTTGGCCGGCTCGATGCGAGCAAGCTTCATTTTTGCGCCGCACTTCGTGCATGGTGCCTCCATCAGGCGATCACGGAATAAGGTGGGGGCTCGGGGAGAAGCGGCCATCAATGCTCTCTCAGCGTCTTCCGAGACGTGGACGTCAAAGCGAACCGAACTAATCGCACTATAAAAAAGTACATGCTGGTTGAGACAGTGGAATTGATCTGAGTCAACGGGAGCGCCCGGCGGACGCAATCATTAAGAAACTGCCCGATGTCCGGGGTGGGTCCCAAAAGCGGACGTCACGCCGCAGAGATGTCTGAATGACTCCCAATGCCAAGAGCGATGTGGCGGCGCTGTCGGCGCCGGCCGGTAGCGACTAGCGATTCAGCGTCTGCGATCCGCTCGCGCGATTCTTCACGATCAACATGATATTGCGGATATAGATGACGGTGGCCATCGACTGCCCGAGGATGATCACAGGCTCACGTTTGACGATGCCGTAGACCAGCGTCATCAATCCGCCGCCCATCGAGAAAAACCAGAATGCCATCGGCACCACGCTTCGTCCGGCGCGCTCGCTCGAAATCCACTGCACCAGAAAGCGCGCCGTGAAAAGTAATTGTGCAACCAGACCGAAGGCGAGCCAAAAATCGAACTTGGCGACGAAAACGTCGTAGAGATAGTTGCCGAGCTCCTGCCCGTACTGGATCAACATCACTGCACCTCGGTCGCTACAGGCGTCGGCTTCTTGCGGCGGATCAGCCACCACACCCCGGCGAGATCCATGATCCCGATCCATAGCCGATCGAAGAAGCCGTAATTTGACACGCCGGACCGGCGCGGCCGATCGATCACGTCGACATAGGCGATCTCGTACCCCTCCCGGCGTACCAGCGCCGGCAGAAAGCGATGAAGCCCGTCGAAATAAGGCATCATCAGGAACACTTCGCGCCGGAACGCTTTCAGGCCGCAGCCGGTGTCGCGGGTGCCGTCGCGCAGAATTACGTTGCGCACGCCATTGGCAATGCGCGACTGGATCTTCTTGAAGCCGGTGTCCTTGCGTCCAACTCGCTGGCCGGCGGCAAGACCGACGCGGTCGCCGCCATTTTCGATCGCCGAAATCAGATCCGGCAGGAACGCCGGGTTGTTTTGCCCATCGCCGTCGAGCGTCGCCACGATGGCGCCGCGCGCGGCACGCACCCCGCTGCGCACCGCCGCCGATTGACCTGCAGACGCGGCGTGACGGATCTGGCGCAGATTTCCGCGCTGCTTCATGTCAGCTGCAAGCCGCTCGCCGGTCGCGTCGGTTGAGCCGTCATTGACGTAGATGATTTCGTAACTCCATCGGCCGTCGAGGGCGGCGGCGATCTCCGCGATCAACGGGCTTACGTTCTCGGCTTCGTTGCGCACGGGGACAACGATGGAAACGGCCACCGCGGCTGTGTCAGAAGAAGGCAAATCAACACTCACCGTTTGAGTTGGCCCGCCGCCGGCGACGCATGCGTCCGGCGGTTGCGGCGTCCGCTTCTTATGGGGCTGACGCCCCGCGGGCAACCCTTTTGAGATGCCCCGGCGAGGGTCCGGCAAGTGGCACAATTTTGCCATCGTGACGAGCGGTGAACCCCAGCCGGCGGGCGGCGAACCAGTACCGCACGAACATCGCGCCGATCACCCCGAGCAACGCCCCCGCAACCACGTCGCTGGGGTGATGGGCCAGAAGCACCAGGCGGCTGATCGCAATCAAGACGGCATACACCATCATCGCGACCCGCGCCTGCGGCCAAACCGCTGACACAGCGAAGGCCAGCGCGAAGCTCGCAATGGCATGACCCGACGGAAAGCTGGCGTAAGCTTCGGTTCCGGCGAAGGGCGCGAAGTTGAAGGCGTCGGGTTCGCCTCCCGCGAACGGCCGGCCGCGCCCGACAATCCATTTGATCACCTCGCCGGCGAGAACCGGCATCAGCACGGCGAGAAACAGAAACTGCAGACGCGTCCCAAAACTGAGCAGCAGGGATCGCGAGGTTCCCCGCAATCGCGGGGAAATGATTGCGACGACAAACAACGCCCCCGCCAGCGACAACAGCACATAGGCCGATTTCCCGAAGTCGGTCAGGATGCGAACCGGCCAAAGGCCGGCGCTGCCGCGCGACGGCATCAGGCCGATCTCTCTGGCATCCAGGCCGTACATCAGCGCGATGATGGCGGCTCCGACAATCGCCGTTATCAGCAACGAGTGGCGGGCCAATCTTCGCGCCGCCTCGGCGCGCCGCGAATGCGACGGTGGCCGCACGAGCTGCGCCACCGAGAGCCGCACCAAGGCGAACAACGCTGAGAAATAATTCGACGAGTAGCCGACGCCGGCCTGAGCGGACATCTTACTCCGTGCCTTCGGAGCGGAATATGGCGATGGAAATCGCCCTGCCCTGCGAAATATTATAGCCGTCGATGCGGGCGGCAACATTGTAACGCAACCCGATGGCTTCGGCGCGCTGGGCAAACCCGCGTTCCGAGCGCTGCTCCACCAGCGCGAACCTGCAACTGCCCTGGCCGAGGAAATCCGCGGCGCCTGATCCATCCGTCAGCAGCGTCGAGGTGCCGGTCATGAAGACCAGACTTGGCTCGTGAAAGCCTGCAGCGGCGGCTTTCGGTCCGACGCAGACGACGTTGCGCAGCGCGCGCGCGATCTCGGCGCTCGGGAATAGCGGCGTCAGCGAAGGCACCACGACGCCATAGATCGCCATGGCCAGGAACATCGCAGCGACCACGACGTTCAACAGCGAGCGTTCGGCGCGATTGTCATCGTAAAGCCACCACGCGAACAGCCCGAAGATCAGAGCCGCCGCCACGAACGGCCACGCCAGAAACGCCGGCTGGCGCGTCAGCGCGATCGCTCCGACGACGGCAATGATCGAACCCAGCGCGGGAATGGCAAACCACCAGGCTGCGCCGCGCCTCAACCATGATCGCGACAGCACACGGCGCTCCAGCGCACCGATCGTCAGGATTGCGATCGCCGGATAGAGCGGCAGCACATAATGCGGCAGTTTGGTCAGCACCAGTTCGAACACGATCCAGGAAGGAACCAGCCACGCCAGCAGGTACTGCGCGCCGGGCTCCCGCCTCGCCCGCCACACCGCCGGCGCCGCCATTCCTGCCAGCGCCGCCCCCGGCCAGAACGTCACCCAGAACAGCAGCAGATAGAATCCGGGCGGTGCGCCGTGGGATTCCTGCGCGGCCAGCTTGCTCAACATGTCGCCGCCGATCGAATCTGCGAAGAAGGCATCGCCGGCACGCCAGAAGATCGCGACGAACCACGGCAGCACCAGAACCAGCATCCACATCAGGCCCCATAGCGGACGCAGGCGCCACAGCCATGCTGCCGTTCGATCGAGGACAACAAGCGTGCCAATCGTCAGCACGACGAACATCAGGATCAAGGGTCCCTTGAGCAGGATGCCGCCGGCCAGCGCGGTCCAGAAGATCGCAGGCCACGTCCATGACGGATGCGCGGGATCCTCGCCCCGCTGCCAGGATAAATATACCCGCGCCAGCGCGCCCATCGCCGCGACGACCGTGAGCAGCAACATGGCGTCGGTCTTGGCGAGCCGCGCTTCGGCGCCGAGCAGCACCGAACTGCACAGGATCAGTCCGGCCAATATGGCCCCGCGCCGCGTCACGAACGCCAGCGCCGTCCAGTAGGTGAGAAGCACAGCCCCGATCGCACCGATCAGGGACGGTACGCGGTACAGCCAGACCCGAACCTGTGCCCGCGGCAAGCCCAGCGCCGAGGCGGTTTCCACCGCGGCCGCCTGCAGCCAGTACACGCCGACCGGCTTTTTGTAGCGCACATCGTCCTGGAAACGGATGTCGACGAAATCACCGGTCTCGACCATTTGTTTGGTCGCCTGCGCGAACCGCGCCTCGTCGCGGTCGATCGGCGGAATGTTGAAAAACCCCGGCAGGAACAACAGCAGACCGCACAGGGTCAGGAATGCGATGGCGCGGACATGACTGCCCGTGACAAAATCGATCACGCCGACAAGCCTGCTGCCCGGATTCACCCGGTTCTTCGGCTCGCGCGGCTCTCCAAATCGGGGGCGGGCATAGGTCTCGGCCATCGGTTCCGCATACGCTGAAACCGCTATTCCTACAACCGGTTAGCGAAACCTCTACTGAATTCTGACGACAACTGTGTCCGCGGCGCCCGTGGCGTCGATTACGGTCAATCTGGCAAAGCCCGGGCCGGGCGGATCGACCAGACGCTGGCGCCGGCCGTCGATTTCGCCCACCGACACGCCGTTCACCAGCATTGTCATCGGAAGCACGCCGCCGGCGACCTTGACCGGCATCGCGGAGAATTGCGCGCCGCCTGAGCCGGCAACGTCGATCCGCGAGCCATTCAGCGGAAACTGGATGTGCGGTGCCTGTTCGCTGCCGGTCCGGATCAGTTCCCCCACCGGTCGAAATCGCCGCAGCGGGAGTGGAAGTTTTGCATTGTTCGCCACCAGCGTGCCTTTTGGCGGTTTCGGCAGCGGCACCGGCAATTTTCCAGTCCGGGCGAAGGCATCGAACAGGATCGGCGCCGCGGCGGTGCGGCCGGCAATACCTGGCGCCGGGGCGCCGTCGGGACGTCCGACCCAGACCCCGATGGTGATGCGGCCGTCAAACCCGACCGACCAGGCATCGCGATAGCCGTAGCTGGTGCCGGTCTTGAACGCGATCCGGTTATGCGGCGCGTTTTCCGGCGGCGGCGTGCCCATCAGCACGTTACCGACCTGCCAGGCCGCGACCTGATCCATCAGCCGCAATGGATCGCGCTGGTCTTTCGCGTTCACGATCTCGCGCAGCGGTCGCGTACTGCCAAGCCGCGCAAGCCCGGAATAGAGCTGCACCAGATCCTGCAGCGTGATGCCGACGCCGCCGAGACCCATCGCAAGGCCCGGCACCTCGTCTTTCGGCAGCACCAGATTGGCCCCTGCCTGTCGCAGTCGTGACGACAGCCGGCTTGCGCCGACGCGGTCAAGCAAAGCGACGGCCGGCACGTTCAGGGATTGTTGCAAGGCCCTGCGTACCGGCACCGTTCCCTGAAAGGTCATGTCGAAATTTTCCGGCGCGTAGCTGCCGAAGCGGATCGGGCGATCGTCGATCAGGCTTTCCGGGTGAACGAAGCCATCCTCGAATGCCAGACCATAAATAAACGGTTTCAGCGTCGATCCCGGCGAGCGCACGGCGCGGGTCATGTCGACCTGCCCCGCGCGACGGTCATCGAAATAATTGGGCGAACCGATCCGCGCCAGCACGTCGCCGCTCTGATTGTCCACCGCGATGATGGCGATGGAAATATTCGGACCCAATGCGACCGCGCGGTCGCGCGCCAACGCTTCGAGGGCTTTCTGCAAACTGGAATCCAGCGTCAGCGCGATGACATCGGCATCTTTCACGGTGGCGATGGCCTGATCGGCGGAATGCGGCGCCAGAATGGGCATCGGCTTGCGCAGCCGCGGCACCGGCATCGCTTTGGCGCTTACGGCGTCTTCGTCCGATACGCGGCCATCTTCGACCATGCGATCGAGAACGCGATCCCGCGCCGCGCGTGCGACGTCGGGGTAGCGATCCACGCGCCGGGTTTCCGGCGACTGCGGCAACGCCACCAGCAGCGCCGATTCCGCAAGCGACAACCGCTTCGGCTCCTTGCCGAAATAGGCGATCGAGGCGGCGCGAATGCCCTCGAGATTGCCGCCATACGGCGCCAGCGCCAGATACAGATCGAGAATCTGGTCTTTTGTCAGTTGCCGCTCGATTTCGAGCGCGCGAACCATCTGGCACAGCTTGGCGTAAACCGAGCGCTCGCGCCGCGGCTCCATCAGCCGGGCCAGTTGCATCGTGATGGTGGAGCCGCCGGAGACGATGTGACCCCGGGTGACGAGCTGAAGCGCGGCGCGGCCCAGGGCAAAAGGATCGACGCCGGCATGGGAGCGAAAGCGCCGGTCTTCGTAAGTCAGCAGCAGCTTGAGGTAGCCGGGATCGACGCCGGTCTTGGCATCGACCGGCAGCCGCCAGCGGCCGTCGGCCATGGCATAGGCGCGCAGCAGCTTGCCGTTGCGATCGACGATCGTCGTGGAAACCTGCCGGGCCTGCGCCAATGGCAGCGGCCCCAGCGAAACGACCCACGCCGCGAAGGCGCCCGCCAGGATCAAGCCCGCAGCGGCTGACGCCGCCCCTGCCAGCTTGATCCGTCGCCAGCGGCGCTCGCGGCGCGCTGCCGGCGCTATGGCCATCGCTGCGCTCATTTTGCCGGACGCACCTCGACTGAGCCCGTGCCGGTGCGGCCATAGCGCGAGGGGTTGTACATATCCTCGACATAGGCCTGCGGCAGCACGTATTTGCCGGGTGACACCGCGCGCACCACATAGGCCACCGTGAACACCGCCTTGTCGTCGGCGGCGCGATCGATGGCCGCCGTGAAGCGGTCGTCGCGGAATTCGGTATTCTCCGGCTCTTCGCCATCCTCGATCCAGTCCAGCGTGCCGGTGTCACCGGACGAGACCAGATGCGGATTGTCGATCTCGAGGCCGGCCGGGAGATAGTCCGACACCATGATGTGACCGTATTCCGGCTTGGCCTCGGTGATCTTCAGCACGACGGCGAAGCGATCGTTCTGCCTGGCCTTCGACACATCGGCCGGCTTGCCGTCGAGCGTGAAATAATTGCGCTCGATCTTGAAGCCGTTCGACGCCGCGGGCTCCGGCGTGATCGGCGCGCCGCTCACCGAGACCACCGCCTGTACCGGCGTATCGCCGGTGTTGGTGATCTTGATCGGCTTGCCCGCCATCTCGGCTGCCTTGTAGCTGCGATAGAGCGCGGTCTTGACCGGTGCGCCATCGACATCGAGGGTCATCGTTTCCTTCGCCAGGGCGCGCGACGCCAGCACCAGCCAGGCATTTTCCTGGGTCGAGGTGTAAGGCGTCAGGCCGCGTGCCACTTCGACCCGCGCGACAGCCTGCGTCAGCGTCGCCCGCGGCGCATTGCCTTCGCTGGCAAGCGAAACCAGCGCCGCGGCATCGCGCAAGGCCGAACCGTAGTCGACCCGGCCGAACTCCAGTACCGGTTTTGGCGCGAGGCTTTCGAGCGCGGCGGCGTAGACCCGCTCTGCCCTGCCCTTGTCGCCGACCAGCGCCAGCGCCGCCGCCAGTTGCGATTTTGCGATCGGGGTCGCCAGATTGTTCAGCTTGGTGTCGGCGAGGTAGCGCAGATCGCCGATCGGCGCCGCGCCGTTGCGGGCGAGCACATAGAGGCCGTAAGCGAGATCGCGGCCGCCGTCCTTTTCCGGCTCGTTGGCGTTCACCACCGAGTTGCGGATGCGATCGAGCGCGCTCTTGAACAGCACATCCGGCACCGCGAATCCCTTTTCGCGGGCGCGGGTCAGGAAGTCCGTGACATAGGCATCGAGCCAGGCGTCGTCGCCGCCGGCCGACCACAGCCCGAACGACCCGTTCGAGCCTTGCCGCGCCAGCAGCCGATCGATGGCATCCTTGATGCGCTGATCCACCTCCGTGTCCATGGCGAGATGGGCGCCCGCCGCCAGATCGTTGACGTAAAGCAGCGGCATCGCCCGGCTGGTGATCTGCTCCGAACAGCCATAGGGATAGCGGTCCAGTGCTTTCAGGATGGTGGCGGCATCGAGCGCCGTGGACAGGCTGACTGACAGCGAGACGCCGCCGGTGCCCTGCACCAGATCCGAGAACATATCGGATGTCAGGGTCAGGCTTTCGCCCTTGGCCAGCGTGCGGATCGAGCGGCGGGCGAGAATCTGGGTCGCCGCCTTGACGTCGAGCGCATAATGCCGCGCCAGCGTCAGCCCGTTCGGTCCCTTGATGTCGACATCGAGCTGCGCGGTTCCGGCGCCGCCGGCATCGAGCGCCAGCGACATCGAGGTTCGCTGCTTGGCCGCCAGTTTTACGGTCGTGGCGGGATTGCCCGTGACCTTCACCGGGCCCGCCGTCTTGACATTGATGGTGTAATCGCCGGACGCACCTTCGACATTGTCCAGATCAAAACTCATGGTGCCGTGATCGCCATTGAGCAGGAAGCGCGGCAGCGTCGCCGTCAGCACCACGGGATCGCGCACGGTGACATCGGTGGTGGCGCGGCCGAGCTTGGTCGCGGTCCAGGCCACCGCCATCACCCGCGCGGTGCCGGCAAACTCCGGAATGTCGAAACTGATTTCGGCCGAGCCGTCGGCGGCAACCGTGACAATTCCGGAATACAGCGCCAGCGGCTTCTGCGTCGGGGGGCTTCCCTGCAGCTCGGCGCCGGAATCGCCGCCGGTCTTGAGCTGGCCGCGGGTACCCTGCATGCCGTCGATCAGTTGCCCATAGAGGTCGCGGATTTCCGACGTCATCTGGCGCTGGCCGAGATAATAGTCGTCGGGCGCCGGCGGCTTGTAGTTGGTCAGGTTGAGAATGCCGACATCGACGGCGGCCACGACGATTTTTGCGTCTTCGCCGGGGCTAAGGCCGCCAAGTTTCACCGGCAGCTTCAGCGTGGTGTTCGGACGCACCAATGCCGGCGGCGACAGCGTCACCGCCAGCGTCCGGGTCTTCTTGTCGATGCCGAACCATTTCAGCCCGATGGCGCGACTCGGCATCCGCTGTGCGGCGACATCGAGCGGGCGGCGCAGCGTCGCCACCACATAGGCGCCGGTGCCCCAATCCTTGCCGACGGGAATCTTGACCTGGGCCGTGCCCTGCTTGACCTCCGATGTCTGGGTGGTCAGCAGCCGGTCGCCCAGCACATTGATGGTCAGCTTGCCGGCCGAGCGCGCATTGACCGACACCAGCATGGTGTCGCCGGACTGATATTCCGGTCTGTCGATGGAGGTTTCCAGCAGATCGGGGGTATCGGCGCTGCCGTCGGAATACCAGCCGACATCGAACTGCACCGACGTCAGCGGCCCGTCGGCCTCGGTCGATTTGACGTCGAGCCGGTAGCGGCCCGGCTGCGGCGACAGCGTTATCCGTGCCGGCTTGTCGGCGGCGACGGCGAGATCGCCATCGGCGACGCGCGTGGTCGATTTGACCGGCTCGTAGTCCCAGGACGAACTCTGGCGATACCATTGATAACGGGATTCGATCTTCAACAGCTCGTAGCGCAGCCCATCGCGCGCCAGCTGCTTGCCATCGGGCGCGACGAACACGACGTCGAAGCCGGCCTTGTCGCCTTCCGCGACGCTCTTGTCGCCGAACAGCGGCTTGACGCCGATCATGGCCGCCTCGGGTGCCACCGGCAGCACCAGCTTGCGCTCGACCGCGCGGCCGCCGGCTTCCGCCATTCGGATGAAGATCTGGGCCTCCTGCGGACGCGTCGATGACGGCGGCTTCGCCAGGCTGACGGGGAACGTCGCCACGCCATTGGCGTCAGCCTCGGGCAGATTTTCGATCGGGGTGCGTTCGTTGCTTGTCGTTTCCTCGTCGGCAACGCCGAACCGGTAGCCGGCGAAGCCCGGCCGCTCCGAAGCCGGCGCCACCAGCATGTCGCCTTCCAGCTGCAGGCCCGAGGCCGGCGCGCCATAGAGGAAATGGCCGTCGACCTTAAGCTCTACGGGAACATCAGCTTTGATCTGCTTATCCTTGCTGGATAAGTCGAATTCGAGACGTTCGGGGACGTAATCCTCGACCATGAAGGTGGTCTCTCCCACCGGCGAGCCCTTGGGATCGGTGAATGCCCGCACCCGCCAGGTCCCGGTCGGAACGGCTGAATTGAGCGCTACCGCCACGCTGCGGCCGCCGGCGCCCTGGTCGGCCAGCATGGCGCGACGGAATTCGACGCCGTCGGGGCGCTCGATCACCAGCGTCAGCGGCCCGCCGGTCATGGCATTGCCCTGGCCGTCGCGCAGCAGCGCTGTGAGATACACCGTCTCGTTGGAGCGATAGACGCCGCGTTCGGCGTAGACGAACGCATCGGCGCCTGCGGGCACCTCCCTGCCGGAAACGCCGCGATCCGACAGGTCGAAGGCGTTGGTTTTCAGGCTGAGGAAGGCGTAGTCGGCTTTCTCGCCTGTCACCGTCAGCATTGCCGGCGACAGACCGCCCTCGCCGCGCGCGAGGCCCGCCTCGAACAGCACGTGACCGGAATCGTCGGTCTTGCGGGTGGCCAGGATCTCGTTGTTGCGCGCGACCAGCCGCACTTCTGCTTTGGCGATTGCATCGGTCGACGCCAGCGAATTGACGAAGACGTGGATGCCGTCATTGCCGGAAAACGCCGTGAGGCCGAGATCGGAAACGATGAACCATTGCGTCGCCAGCGAGCTGTCGTCGTCGCTGCCCGGGACTTTGGCCGCGGCGGTCATGACGTAGACGCCGGGCTGCAGATCGCCCAGCGCCTGGTCGACCGGAAACGCCGTGGTGACGTCCTGATTGAGCGTGGTGGCGGTGGCGAGCTCGCCCGACCAGACCTTTACGCCCCGCTCGTCGCCGAGGCTGGAAAGCTCGTATTTGCTCAAGGCACGCTGAAAATCGCTGTCGATCACGGTATTGATCAGGTTGCGGTCGCCGATCCTGAACACATTTACCGATACCGCCGGGGTGTTGACGCTGACCAGCGGGATGCCGCGCTGGCCGGTGCGCGGCAGTACATAGGCGCGTCCGGTAAAGTGCACGAACGGCTTGCGGTCACGCACGTAGATATTGAATTCAGCCGATTTCGGCAGGCTTTCCTTCACGGTGGACGGCAGCCCGGCGCGCAGATTGATGTTGTAGCGCTCGCCGTGCTTCAGACCGTCGACGCAAAGCTGCTTGCCTTCCGACGACAAGGCCGGCTTGTCGCTGCCCGCCAGCGCCAGGAACGGCGCAAAGTCGGTGCGCTTGGCGAGGTCCTCGGAGAACTGGAAACAGGCGCGCGGCGAAGCCGAGTCGGAATCGACGGTGTAATCCAGCAGCCGGAAGCCATGCTCGTCGCGCAGTTTTTCGTAACTCCCGCGCACCTCGGCGACTTCGCGCAGATCCAGCGAAAGCCGTAAGCTATCCAGTGCCGGACGCCACAGCTTGCGCTCGGACATCGCGCGGCCGAGCACGGCCAGCGCGTCCGCCTCATCCGCGGCGTTGCCGGCGCGCTGATAGGCGATGTAGGCCGCGGTCGAGGCGCGCTCCAGCAGGAAGGTCTGTTCGCTGCTGTTGGAGGGGCGAATCTGGAAAATGGTGCGGGCCAGCCGCAGCCAGTTGCCGCTGTCCTCAGGTGCCGTGGCGGCGATTTGCCCGAGGATTTGCAGGCCGGTGCGGAAATCGCTGCGTTTGAAGGCGGCGTCGGCGTCGGTTTTCAGTGTTGCGTTGGTCTTGGCGACCGGACCGGCCTCGCTCTTGATCTGGGCTTCCAGCTTGATCGCCGAATCGGCCAGATCGTCGCGTTTGAAGGCCTTGTCCGCCGCCTGCGCCGTGACGAGGCCAAGCGCCAGCGTTGCGCAAAGTGTTGCGGCGCGAACCAAACCGATCATGATGGAGCTCCCTGCGCGGACGAACGCCGCGTCTCGAACAGAAGTGCGCTAAAAGGTGACGGACTCATGGCGGCGGAACAAACGTGCGAAAAAGTCGCATGCGACATGGCCGGGGCGAGCCCTTAGCTGACGCCGGCAGGCGACTGCGGCGCAGCATTGCGTGGAGGGCGGACCTGACGCAATGGGCCGCCGTTCAGGTTGGTCGCTTAATCGCTGGAAACGGTTCGGAACGGGCTTGGCCGGGAAGCGGATTTTTCATATTGGCAATGCTATGAAGCTCCCGACGGTCCCATAGCTCAACTGGATAGAGTAACGGATTTCTACTCCGTGGGTTGCAG
>ODAK010004154.1_pt1 | contig 14894 bp, 20 predicted proteins | sample 1539591 | NCBI WGS metagenome assembly ODAK01 (sample SAMEA3539303, study PRJEB22396) | soil metagenome | biome: tundra; feature: field; material: soil | place: USA | collected 2010-05 | depth 0.15 m | reverse complement strand
CCGGGCTGGAAAATCAGTCCAGGATCTTCGAAGTATCAACTTCAGCGTGACCGATGAGCAAGCACAACAGGAGATTTCCTCGTTCTCACATGAGGACACGCCGGTGTCCATCGGCATTGTGTTTGACGTGAGTAACAGCATGAAGAACAAAATTGCGATAGCTCAGACGGCCCTTTATGAGTTTCTGCGGACAGTTGAACCTGGTGACGAAATGTTCCTCGTCACGTTCAGTGACCGGACTGTGCTCAGAACAGATTTCAGCTCCGACGACTCCGCCATCCAGAGCGAGCTCTCGTTCGAGCGGCCGAAGGGAAGTACGGCTCTGTTTGATGCCGTCGCCCTCGCCCTTCGCCAGATGCGTACAGCGCGGAACGAGCGGAAAGTGTTGCTGGTCATATCGGACGGCGGTGACAACCACAGCCGCCTTACAGAAAAGGAACTCGGCCGCATCCTGAAGGAGACCGAAGTGCAGATCCATTCACTCGGAATCCACGACAGCGGATTTCGGGAGGAAATGCGAGGCGAAAGGATTCTCGGATCTCTTTCGGAAACGACCGGAGGAGAGCACTACATGGTCCGACACGCCAACGAGTTGCCTCAGCTGGCAGCCAGGGTGAGTCTATCGCTCCACGACCGATACGTGCTGACGTACCGCCCGAACTGTATCGGAACACCGGCGAAGTGGCATAAGATCCGCGTGACGCTTCGAGGCCTGAACGGACGATATCAGGTTTACGCTCGGGCAGGCTATAGAACACAACGGTAGTCCGGGCATCATCTCCCGGCTTAGTGCCCCCACAAGGAAAGCGTCGAACTAATAGCTGGATCGAGGAGGATTCAGGTCTTCGATTCCGATCAGAGCGTAGATCCTCGGCCCGCCGGATAGAGGCGCGGGTCGCGCGATCCGATCCCGGTTCAGGAGTCTCATTGCCGCCAGAACGGCTGGCACGTAAGTTCGAGTCTCCAGGGGTAATGATCCACCCGCGCTGAGTTCCTGGAAGGTGGTCGCCCTTGAGCGTTCGAGGGCCCGTTGAACGGCATCCTGCCCGGCGTTGTATGCAGCTAATGCGAGCGGCCAGTTATCAAACCTTTGGTACAGATCACGCAAGTAGCGAGCTGCCGCCCGCGTGGCGCGCTCGATCTCGATGCGTTCGTCGCGCCCGTCCCGGACCTCCAACCCGTACTGCCGCGCCGTTTCCGGAATGAGCTGCCACAGACCCCGCGCCTGACGCGGCGATTGTGCGAGTGGCTGGGCCGCACTTTCCACCAGGACAACTCCGATGAGGTCTTTCGGCACTCCTTCGCTCTGAAGAATACTTTCGAGGGTTGGACGTATGGCCTGCAGGCGGCTCAGCGCGGCGTCCAGATCTTTGCCTCGGCCTCCCCAGAAGTGCCGCGCAAACATGCCAACATCAACTTGAGTATTAATCTGGATCGGGCCAGCAATGCCGACTGGATTCGAGCTGTTCGCGGGCTCTTGAACGACAGCGGCATTGCCGCGAGGGACCTGAAGGCCCTCAAGCATGGTTGACAGCCGGTGGTCGAGCAATGCGTCGTATGCCGCGAAAGGCTCGGACGGAGACTGACCAACGGCTTCGGAAGAGGTGAATGCAACGAAGGCAAGAGTGAGGGTAACGGTAAAGGTCATAGGATCTCCCTCGCTGAAACTTCCTCACCCCGCGCTGCTGCCGGATTTCGCGGCAAACACGTTATACAGCGGAACCCATATCAGGGTTACGTACCAGCCGTACCCATAACTCTCGACCAGACCCAGACAAAAACTCTTCCAGCTAATCCATTCGAAACCTGGAAGAAGCTTTTGCCAGGCCTGATACATTGCGTGCGCCGGGAACAAAAGATCGAATGCAACGCACGAGGCGAATGTAATGGCAAGGAAGAGGCTGGTCGCATTTCCAAACGCTGCAAATGACAAAGTTCGTTTCATCACGCTACTCCCTTGCCAGACAGATAGCGTCCGGGCTCTTGCTCGAACTGGTCGAGGCACTTCCTGCTGCAGAAGCGGTATTGGCGGCCTTGGACCATCTTCGCGTAACCCTCCTCTGGACCGACAGGCATGCCACACACGGGATCTTTCGCTGCGGGAACGTCATGCCCCTCGTGCCCGGCATGTTTCCCATGGATCATGTGGGCTCCGCAGCCGAAGCGCATCATGAAGTAGAAAAACACCGCAAATAACAGCAACGAACCCAGGCCTTGCATAAAACCTCCTTAGAGACGCACTCCCCGCAACCGTAAAGCGTTCGCCACAACTGAGAGCGAACTGAAGCTCATCGCGGCAGCGGCAATCATGGGACTCAGAAGCATTCCGAACACCGGGTACAGCGCGCCCGCTGCGATCGGCACGCCCAGAGCGTTGTACACAAAAGCAAAGAATAGATTCTCCCGAATGTTTTTCATCGTTGTCTGGCTTAGCAACCGCGCGCGCGCGATTCCCCGGAGATCCCCTTTGACCAGCGTCACGCCAGCGGTCTCAATGGCTACATCGGTGCCCGTGCCCATGGCGATTCCTACCTGGGCTTGCGCCAGCGCTGGAGCGTCATTGATTCCGTCACCGGCCATCGCGACGAACCTTCCTTTTTCCTGAAGGAGCCTGATCTGATTGCCCTTGTCTTCCGGCAGAACCTCGGCTATCACCTCGTCAATACCCAACGTCCGCGCCACCGTTTCGGCCGTCGTGCGATTGTCGCCCGTAAGCATGACTATTCGTATCCCGGCTTCGTGCAGTTGACGGATGGCTTCTGGCGTCGTCTCCTTGATCGGATCGGCCACTCCAAGGAGGCCCGCCGCCTTGCCGTCAACCGCCACAAACATGACTGTCTGACCGCTCGCGCGTCCCGACTCGGCCTCTGCCGCAAGGAACTCCACATCGATTCGACCGTCCTCCATGAGTTTGCGATTGCCGAGCAGGACCACTGCTCCATCGACACGGGCTCTGACGCCCTTGCCCGCCACCGACTCGAAGGCATCACTCGATGAGAAGGGGACGCCACGCGCTTCGGCCGCCATAACAATCGCGGCCGCGAGCGGATGCTCGCTGGCGCGTTCCAGACTGGCTGCGAGATGGAGCAATCGCGTTTCGTCGAAACCTGGAGCGGGATGGATGGCGACCAGCTTTGGCTTGCCTTCGGTGAGTGTCCCTGTCTTGTCTACTACCAAGGTGTCCACCTTGCGCAGAAACTCGATGGCTTCGGCGTTCTTAAACAGCACGCCCATGGTTGCGCCTTTGCCCGTAGCCACCATGATCGAGAGAGGTGTTGCGAGACCCAACGCGCACGGGCAGGCGATGATCAGTACGGCAACAGCGTTGATCAGTGCGTGCGCCATCCGGGGTGATGGCCCAGCAACTGCCCAAATCACAAACGTCAGCACTGCAATACCGACAACTACGGGCACGAAGTAGCCAGCGACTGCATCGGTGAGTTTCTGGATCGGAGCCCTGCTGCGCTGAGCTTCCGAAACCATGTGCACGATCCGTGCGAGCAGCATATCGGAGCCTACCCGCTCGGCACGCATGATCAGCGATCCCGACCCGTTGATTGTGGCTCCGGTGACTTTCTCGCCGGCTTTCTTCTCAACCGGCATCGGTTCGCCCGTGATCATCGATTCGTCCACGTTGCTGGCGCCTTCGAGCACAACGCCGTCCACAGGAATCTTTTCGCCCGGCCGGACCCGCAAACGAAGTCCTGCCTGTACCTGATCGAGTGGAACGTCGACCTCGGACCCGTCATCGTGAATAAGGCGCGCAGTCTTGGGAGCCAATCCCAAAAGGGCTCTGATTGCAGCGCCGGTCTGCCCGCGAGCTTTCAACTCCAAAACTTGCCCCAGGAGGACCAGCGTGACGATCACTGCTGCGGCCTCGAAGTAAACCGCGACCTCTCCGGCATCACTGCGGAACGAGGCAGGGAAGATCCCCGGTAATAATGCCGCTACGAGACTATAAGCGTATGCCACGCCGACGCCCAGCCCGATCAACGTGAACATGTTAAGGCTTCGATTGGCAATGGACCGCCAAAAACGAACGAAAAAGGGCCAGCCGCCCCAGAGGACGACTGGGGTCGCGAGAGTGAATTCAAACCAGGTCCAGAACCGAGCTGACGCGAAATGCTCAAGCGGATGGCTATCAAGAGATTGCGCCATCGCTGAGATCAGCAGGGGAATCGTTAAACCCACGCTGCCCCAAAACCGCCGGCTTATGTCCGTGAGTTCTGAGTTTTCTTCTTGCACCGCAGAGACGTTACGGCGCTCGAGCGCCATCCCGCAAATCGGGCAGCTTCCCGGGTTCGGTCGACGCACTTCGGGATGCATTGGGCATGTGTAGTCCCCTGCTGCTATTTCGCCGTCGAACCGGCCCTTCGGCACATCAGTGCCCTTTCGGGCGGTCACTTCTGCCGGGCTGTGTTGCTCCGCGACTCCTTGATTGCTCATAGAACTAAGAACCTGCACCGCACTTAGGGGGCCGTGGCCGTGTTTGCCCGCTTTTCGGCGCTCTCTCGAACTTCGATCACGTAGTTCATTGTTCCGAAAGGATTCGGGACACAACTAACTGCCCTTTCGGTGCTTTCGCTGGCAGGATCGCAGGACCACACTCCGTCGATGATGAACTTGTATTTGTACGAGCCAGGCGCCAATTCCAGCTCGATGCCCCAGGAGCCATCGTTCCGCGAGTCCATCGGTATACTCGTGGGATCCCAGCCATTGAAGGTTCCGGCCAGAAACACGTTCTTCGCCTCAGGCGCCTGAGTAACGAAGACCGTCTTGCTGCCCGCCAGTGCGGTCGTCTTCTTTTCCTGCTTTGCCATCTGCTTTTCTCCTCATTCACGCTTGTTGCTAAAGGCGGCCAGGAACCGCCCGCCGGCGGAGCGGTTGGGGAACTCCGCCGACGGCAGTCTTCGCGCTGGCGACCGCGGGCAGCGCGAGGGTCAAAGTTTACTTGCCCAACTTTTCACTTGGTTCGCGCCTTATCCGTTCATGGACCGCAGCCTGTTTGGCCATTGCCTCGTGGTCGACGGCAAGTTTGCGGGCATCCTGAGCTGCTTTCGTCAATGACTTCGCGAAGTAGTCGCAATGTCCAGCAGTCTGCGCGCTCATCGGGTGCTTCATTTCATGCATGTTGGGATTCGTCTTGTAGTCCGCGGCCAGTTCCATGTGCTCTTTGGCTTCCGCGTCGAGCTGTTCGGCTTTAGCCGTGAAGTGCGCAGCCAAGCGCTCGTGATCCTGCGGCGTTTCGGCTGTGGCGATGAGGTGCCTCAGCTCATCCTTGTTCAGTAGCTTGCTGTCGTCTGCGCGCAGGGCTGCGCCGCCAGCAAGAACGGTCAGAGTGGCAAGCAGAAGTGCGGTTCGCACGCTGCGGAAATTCATGTGTTTCATGATCGTTTCTCCTTTTCGTCTATGTCGTGCGATGCAATCGAACCCTGGGGCGGTCGCCTCATACCATCAATCGTGGATGGCGGAATCTTTGCTCTCACGTCTTCCGATCACATTGAAGGCACGCGGGTTGCCACTTCCAACCATGTGATTCTTATGCTTCATACATATTTCCCTCATTCCGCGCTGCCGCTTATACGCCATCCGCTTGCCCCAAATCAGGCAGCAAGCTGGAATCGCCATCCGGAGCGTTGGCGGCGCCCCGGGTGGCTTTCACCCCGCCGATGACCAAATGGTGTCATCGGGCTCGATGAGTTGTCTGTGGTGGCGATGTCCTCATCATTTCCGCCAGTTTCTCGTGTTCCACCGCTATTTTCGTTGCTATCTCCGCAGCTCTGTCTGCGTTGCGAGCGAACTCCCTGCAGTGACCTTGCATCTCTTTGGCGGTCGGCTGTTTGAATTTGGAGGGCGGGGCCGAGCCGGGCTCGTAAAGCTCGGCCATCGTGAAGCCTGGCTGCCGCGGTCTCTTCGAATGCCTCCTGTCTGAAATACTCTGCCAGTTTCATGTGATCCTCTGGCGTGCTCGCGCCCTTGACGAGTGTCTTGACTTCGCTTGGTGAAAGTCTATGGTCGCTGGCCACCGGCGTCTGCGCCGCGGCAGAGAAGGCGAGACTCAGGAGTGCGACGGCGTAAAGCGTAAGTTCAACCCAAAACCGTTTCATGTCTTTCTCCTGTTCGTTTTCGATTCTGTGGCTTGCTGGCGATTCGTCAGCAAGCCGGGGTCAATTCTTTGCGTCTTTGGCCATTTGGTCGTGCTCGGCGGACATCTCGCGCGCGGACTTTGCGGCGTCCTGGAGCGACTTGGCGATGGCGTCGCAATGCCCGGCCGTTCGAGTCCGGTCTCCGGTGCCCGCGTTCTTCCCAGCCAAGGTAACTCCGCCGGTAGTTTTATAAACGTTCGCGAGCTCACTGTGGCGCCTGGCCTCCGATTCAAATTGGTCGGCCTCCGAGTTATAGTAGGCGGCGAGTTTCGCATGTTCTGCCCGCGTTTCCGCAGTAGCGGCCAGGGCCTTAGCCTGCTTCTCGCTCAGCAGGGGATGGTTAACCTTTTGCACGGTTTTTGAATCGGCGGCGGTCATCTGCGGAGCGATGCCGAACAGAATCGTGGACATTGTGAGGGCAGCAACGGCTACCCAGGATTGTTTGCGTGATGCGTTCATTTTCGTTTCTCCTCAATTAGAATTTGGCCGCCTCCAGCCATCTTGGAGATGGCAGCTTTGTGTTTCGCGACCTGCCCCTGTAAAGGCACGCTCTTGCCCATTTCTCATTCAGCCCCGTCGAACCCGGTCAGGGGGGATTTGTGGTTTTTCCGTGTTATCAAGCTGATATTAATCTGATGAAATAATGTCGTTAACATTAGGATTAAGGCGATTGGCCTGAACCAGGGCAAAGAGCCGAAATTCGGGCGTAATGACCCTGCCCTGAATGCTCCAGGGCTTGCCGCAAAGAAGGCATAATGCGGCGAAATGAATGGACGATGCTGCTTACTGGGGTTGGGAGACGGGTAAGGCCAAGGTGAAGGTCATGCCAGTTTCGGCGTTTCGCTCTACGGTGATTCGTCCCTTGTGTTGCGTCACGATCTGATACGAGATGGGGAGTCCGAGACCCGTGCCGCCTTCTTTGGTTGAGTAGAACGGATCGAAGATTCTCTCCGTATCGTCGGCAGCGATCCCGCCGCCTTCGTCTCTAACCCGAATGAGAACGACATCGCCTTGCTGGTGTACCGAAAGCGATACGGCGCCCCCCGCCGGGGTTGCCTGCAGAGCATTGAGAGTAACGTTCAACAACGCCTGGGTCATCTGTTCCGCGTCGCATTCAACGAGTGCCACGGTCGGCTCTATCTCGCATTCGAGGCGTATCCCCTGATGCTGGGCCGTATGAGAGGTAAGGTCTACTACCGACTTGACGATACTCTCGATTTGGACCGGTTTGATCTGTGGAGTTCTGGGACGTGAGAAGTCGAGGAGGTTCGAGAGCAAACCATTGAGACGCCTTGCCTCCTTTTTTATGATTCCAAGAAACTCGCGTCGCCTTTCCTCACTCGCGCTCCTCTCTACGATGTCGACCGCGCCCTCGATACTCCCAAGCGGGTTACGGATCTCGTGCGCAAGGCTGGCCGCGAGTTGCCCTACCGCCGAGAGGCGGTCCGCGCGTCTCAAATGGCGAAAGCTCTCCTCTAATTGCGCGTTCGCGGTGCGTAGCTGCTCCGTCGTTTGCTGGAGCTCGTTTACTCGACGGCGATCGCGATCGGAGAGCGCGCCGGTGAGAGCGCCAACGGCGAGGAATACGACGATTTCAGCGTACTTCGACTCGGTCTCGCCGGCAGAGTGGTGCCACGCGACGACGATATGCGGTACGTAGCAGGCGCCCGCGCACGCAGCCGCGAGAACTCCCCCAAGCCGGCCGAAGGAGAGCGCGGCGAACACGATCGGGAGGTAATAAAGGCGCTCGAGGATCTCGTGCCAGAGCGACAGCCGAGTCGGAATCACATAGTGCGCGACGGTGATGAGCAACATACCGCCGTATATCGACAGGTATCGCCTCGTTCGCCATTCTCCCGACCGCTCGTTCAATTGGACTCCGGCCCCGCGTTGTTCCTGAGCCCGAACCTTTCCATCCGGTAGATCAGGGTCTTGCGGCTCAGGTCCAGGTATCTCGCGGCCTGACTCTGATTCCAGTTGAACCTCACCAGCGCCTGCAGAATTAATTCCTTCTCGATGGATTCGAGGTTGATGCCCTCGGCCGGGAGATCCATCCGCAGAACGTCCATACCCGGAGATCCGCGGCGCAATTCTTCCGGCAAGTCCTCAACAGCGACTTCGTCCCCGGCGGCGAGAACGACGAGGCGTTCGATTACGTTCTCCAATTCTCGAATATTGCCAGGCCAATGCCAGGACGAGAAATAAGGAAGCAGAGCTTCCGGGAGTTTGAGATTCGCCCTGTCATGCCTTTCCTTTGCCCTTGCGAAGAAATGTTCGACCAGCTCCGGAATATCCTCTTTGCGTTCGCGAAGCGGCGGCATCTCGATCGGGACGACGTTCAGCCGATAGTAAAGATCCTCCCGGAACGTCCCGTCCACGACCATCGCCAGCAAATTCCGGTGAGTGGCCGCAATGATCCGGACGTCAACTTCGAGGCTGCCATTCCTGCCCACTTTGTCAATCTCGTGTTCCTGAATCAGACGAAGCAATTTGACCTGCATCTCCGGCGGGATCTCGCCGATCTCGTCGAGGAAGACGGTTCCCCCGGCTGCGGTCTCAATCCTTCCCTTCTTATCGGAGAGCGCGCCTGTAAACGAGCCCTTGACGTGCCCGAACAACTCCGACTCCAGGAGATCTCTCGGAATGGCCCCGCAATTAATAGTCACGAAGGGCCGGTTCTTACGAAAGCTGCTCTGGTGAATGCCCTGCGCAACCAGTTCCTTGCCGGTCCCGGTCTCGCCGCGGATCAGAACCGTCACGTCGGTTTGAGCGGCGCGCGCGGCCACGTCCAGCATGTATATAAGGCTCTTTGAGTGCCCGAGAATGTTCTCGAAGCCCACTTTGTGGTCGAGCGCGCACCGCAACGTGTGCACTTCCTCGCTCAGCGACAGACGTTCCAGCGCTCGCTTTACGACCTGACGCAGACTCTCGGGATTGACCGGCTTGGTGATGTAATCGTACGCGCCGAGTTTCATGGCCTCCACAGCGCTTTCGACTGTCCCGTATGCCGTGACCAGCACAACCGTGGTCTCCGGATATTCCGCGACGATCTTTCGCAAGAGATCAACGCCTGACATCCCTGGCATGCTGAGATCCGTGATCACCAGATCCTGTGGCCTGCGTGTGAGGATGCAGAGCGCCTCTTCCCCGTTGGGCGCCGCCGAGACGGTATAGCCTTCTTCTTCGAGTTGTACCTGCGTCACCCGGCGCAGACTCTCGTCATCATCAACCACCAGGACGCGACGGCTCCTCATGTGTAGAACATCCCACCCAAGGCAAAGCACGCGTCGGACCACCTGTAAACGAACTAAATACGGGGTCAACAGGATGGCCCGGCCCTTATGCCAAGCGCAGAACCTGACCTCATAGCCCCAAATGGGGCAACCGCCTGCCCCGGATGCGGCAAGAGAGTCTTGGCCGTTGAGAGGTATCCCCCAACAAAGGCCCGAATCGATTAACTATCAAGGCGCCGCGATCCGGGACCTCCCGTGAGCAACGACGAGTTTTCGCCTTGGCGTGCCAAATGCACTGGCAGAGTGTGAAATGCAACCTTCAAATGAGTCCAAGAGGGAAGGAAGGGCCCTTCACATTCCCTGGGGAATGGGCCTCTGCCTGTTTCTGGCGATCGCAGTCTTTTTCCTGTGGCAGGAACACCGCGCCCACATCCTCGGGTTCCTTCCATATGCGCTGTTGCTCGCCTGTCCATTGATTCATCTGTTCATGCATCACGGCCACGGCCACGATGGGAAAGGAGATCAGTCATGAATCACGGAAGCGATATCCCCGCCTACGGCCTGTGGTCGCTGGTCTTGATCAACTCTGCCGTCTTTATCCCGTTCGCCTTCAGCTTCTTCAAGCCGAATACGAAGCGCGACTGGCGCACGTTCGGAGGCTTCTCAGCCTTTATCGTTGCGCTCTTCGTTGAGATGTACGGGTTTCCGTTGACTATCTATCTAATGTCGGGATGGCTCGCGCGACGATTTCCCGGCGTGGACCCGCTGGGCCACGATTCGGGCACCTCTGGTACACGCTTCTGGGCTTCAAAGGCGATCCTCATTTGAACCCGATCCATATCGCGAGCAACCTCTTCATCGTGGCAGGTTTCATTCTCCTGTCTGCTGCCTGGCGGGTGCTGTATCAGGCGCAACGTCAGAAGCAGCTTGCGACGAGCGGTCCGTACGCGCGCGTCCGGCACCCGCAGTACGCCGCGTTCACTCTGATCATGTTTGGATTCCTGCTGCAGTGGCCGACGCTCATAACGCTTGTCATGTTTCCGATCCTGGTCACTGTCTACGCCAGACTTGCGAGCCGGGAAGAGAGTGAAGTCGCCGCTCGGTTTGGTGCCGCATGGGATTCGTACGCAGCCCGTGTGCCTCGGTTTTTCCCGCGCCTCTCAATCCATACCGGCGCTGTCGGTGGCGACCGCGAGGCCCATGCCTGACGGCTGTTCGGAATGATGTGCGGCTGGCGGGAGAGACACTGCTGGCTTTGATCGTCCGTGCATCGGACTCGCATTGCCAGGAGTCCAGAAGGTCCCCGTGGTCGAACAACGAGCTATCTACGTCGACAGAACCTGGGACAGGTTGCCGAGGATCTATTCCCTCGCTAACGCTCGTGGCTAACACCAGATAATGCCTTCAGAGCTCCGATGAATCCTCCTGACGGCGCGCTGTATTTTCCGAGTATGAGCATTGTGGAATGCGCCTGCGTCGCGCGGCGATGGTCTCCGAATTGCGAATAGCAAAGTAAGGTGCATTTTATGAAGTCCTTCTCAGCCGGGACGTTTGTCGTTCTGATCGCCGCTGTCGAATCATTGGGGGTTGCGGCGCCGCGCACCAGCGGGATCTATTTGACGGCTGCGGACTACAGCGACGGTCGGCTGACGGCCGAAGGCGACTGTGGGTCCAGTGGACACAAACTTGAGCTGCACGATGTGCTCAACAAGTCGTACATCCACGTTACGCACGGAACCGAGACGAGTCGCTACGCGAAAAGCGACCTGTTCGGCTTCCGCGCTTGTGATGGGAAGGATTACCGGTTTGTATCGAATAAGGAGTTTCGAATTCTTGAAGCGAAAGAACTCTACATCTACGAGCAGAGGGTCGGGAACGGCCGCAGCATCAATGAGGTATATCACTTTAGCAAAGGATCGAATGGCGCTGTCCTTCCGCTAACGCGCGAGAATCTGAAGTACGCTTTTCCCGATAATCGCGCATTCCAGGAGAGCCTGGATCAGACCTTCGGGGCGAAGAAAGATCTGGCGCAGTACGACCGCCTTCACAAGATGTTCAAGGTGAACTGGCTGTTGATCGCCACACAAACGCCGGAGCCCTCACCCACCCCTGAAAACCGGTGATGTGAATGCAACGCGCCAGCAGAATAGACACCCCATGAACAACCACGAACCAGGCACGATATTCCTACCTACAGCGGCGGCCTCGGCGTTCTTGCGCCTGACATGCTCCGAGCCGCTGCCGATCTGGACGTTCCCATGGCGGGAGTGAGACTGGCCTACAGGAGAAGCTATTTCCGGCAGATGCTGGACTCCGCCGGCAACCAGAATGAATCGCCGGTTCCGCGGGACCCGCGCGTCCGCCTTCTCGAGATGATGGATGGCTCGGCATCAGTGATCATCGAAGGGAGGCGCACGTGAGAGTTCGAGCGTGGCGTTACTGGATCAAAGGACGTTGCCGTTGGCAATGCCGTCGAAGACTCACTCACCGTCAGCACGCCGGCCTCCCCCAGTAGCCTTGGCCGAACGCTCAATGATCTCGATCTCCTCTGTTTTCCTGGCACGTGCTTCTGCCGGCATGCTTTCTCTTGGTTTGGCCACCGACGTGCATTCCAGAGTGTTGAATACCACTGTTCAACTGGAAACTCCCTTGTGCTGGGGCACTCGTACCGGACAGGTACTCGTGAAGACAGAAGGAATGAAGATGACAACGAAAAACCCGACAATCGTGAAAGATCCTGTATGCGGCATGGACATAGAAACGGCCACCGCCGCTGGACGAACCGAGTACAAAGGGCAGACCCACTACTTCTGCGGATCGAGGTGCAAAGAGAAGTTCGATCTCAATCCGGCGCAATATCTGGGCAAGCCCACCGAAGAGCCGAAGAGCGGCCACGGCTGCTGCGGTTAACTCCAAACAAGAGCCGCGAATCAAAGCCGTGCCTGCCATTGCCCCTGGGTTCAGATACGTGTGGCTCATGTGGGGCAGCGCCTTCCTGTTGCCCTGGACTGCGCTGTTTATCGCGAGCCCAACGTTGCGACGGCCCATGCTTTGGGCCAGTACGCTTACGGCGCCACTTGGTTTGACCGAGTACTTGTTCGTGCCCGCATACTGGAATCCGCCGAGCTCGTTGGATCTCGCGCATCGCACTGGTTTCGACATCGAAAGCCTGATTTTTTGCTTTGCTATCGGCGGGTTGGCCTCAGTGGGTTACCGGATTTTGGCGCCACCTTCGGAGCACGCAGTGACCCCGGAAGGTCGCCGCTCTCACCTGCATCGCTGGCACCGCGTCGCGCTTGTGAGCCCGTTCCTGGTATTCGGCGTGTTGTCGATATTGCCGTGGAACCCGATTTATCCCGGTATTGTCGCGCTGTTCGCGGGCGCATTGGCGACTGGCCTGTGCAGACCCGATTTGTGGCGCCACGCGGTCGTCGGTGGGGCAATGTTTCTCGCGCTCTACGCGGTCTTCCTCCTCGGCCTGAAATGGCTGTGGCCCGGTTACATCGAAGTGGTGTGGAACCGCTCTGATCTGATTGCCTGGCGCCCTGCCGGACTGCCGCCGGAGGAACTACTGTTCGGCTTGGGCTTCGGCATGTATTGGAGCGGTGTTTACGAGCACGTGACATGGCGGCATCGCGATGAATTGCGCCTTCGAGTCATCACTGCAAACGGGCAACGCGCAAGCGATTGAGCATTTCCACCACACTTACGGCTATGAAGCACACTCACTTTATTGTTCCACCGGGCGCAACGATTCGTCTGAAGAATTACGATCCGGGGTTCACGGGCTCCTATAAAACGAAGGAAGAAGCCTCCGCAAAACTGCGGCAGGATATTAAACGGCTGGCGAAATACCAGGACGTGCTCTATGCGCAGAATACTTACGCGCTGCTGGTTATCCTGCAGGCGATGGATACTGCCGGCAAGGACGGCACGATCCGGCATGTAATGTCGGGTGTCAATCCGCAGGGCACGCAAGTCCATTCCTTCAAGCCGCCGTCGGGGGAAGAACTGAATCACGATTTTCTCTGGCGAAGCCAGAAAGCTCTACCGGCGCGCGGCGGGATTGGAATTTTTAATCGCTCCTACTACGAAGAAGTGCTGGTCGTCCGAGTCCACCAGGAGATTCTGGATTTGCAAATGCTGCCGCCAGAAGACCAGCGACAGGGTATCTGGAAGCATCGCTTCGACGAGATAAACGACTTTGAGAAGCACCTTGTCAGGAATGGAATCGTCGTCCTGAAATTCTTCCTCAACCTCTCGAAGGGAGAGCAGAAGCGCCGCTTGCTCGCTCGTATCGATACACCGGAGAAGAACTGGAAATTTTCTCTTGCCGACGTGAGAGAACGGGGCTAATGGGACGACTACATGAACGCTTTTGAGAGTACCTTTAATCACACCAGTACCGAATGGGCGCCGTGGTACATCATTCCCGCCGACAATAAATGGTTCACCCGCACGGTTGTCGCCGACGTGATTATAGAAAAGCTCAAATCGCTCAATTTGAGTTACCCTGCAGTGGGAAAAGAACACCAACAGCATCTTCTTGAGTCTAAAGAACTGTTGGAAAATGAGCCCTCGTGAAGGAGTCGGTGAGCAGTGTGAACTCGACGGCCATTGGGTTTGTCGCAGCGCTATGAAGGGAGATTTATTGTGAATCACGCATACGGATGGATGGGCGGAGGGATGTGGCTTTGGACAGTGATCGGCGTACTCGTGGTGGTCCTGCTGGTCGTATTGATAAACAAGGTATCCACCAAGTAATCGCTGTGGGGCGAATAGGGCAGACGCTTCTGGTCGACGCCTGATCAAAGCGTCGCGTAGCCCAGTCGCCAGAGCTGATCCGATAACCGTCGAAATCGTGACAGGAGACGCCCGATGAACGAACACGAACACGCAACTAAGCCTCAAAGCGAAAAGCCAACCAAAGATGAGGTGGCCTCAGAGGCGTACGCCATCTATCTGAAGGAAGGTCGCCCGCGAGGACACGAGGTTCAGAATTGGCTGCAGGCCGAAACTGAGTTAAATGCCGGGAGCAAAATCCCTCATGCTGAACCCGGCCACCATGCTGATATGGCTGCGGACTTCCGGAAACGGTTCTGGATCTCACTGGTCTTGACCCTGCCGATTCTCGTCCTCTCGCCGATGCTCCAAACGCTGGTGGGACTGCGAGAAGCCATTCGTTTTCCCGACGATATCTATGTCCTATTCGGCCTTTCTTCCGCGGTCTTTTGGTATGGCGGCTGGCCGTTTCTTAAAGGATTTTTCGAGGAACTCAAATCCCGCCGGCCCGGAATGATGACGCTCATCTCCGTCGCCATTGCCACGGCGTATCTTTACAGCAGCGCTGTGGTATTCGGGCTGACCGGCAAGATGTTCTTCTGGGAGCTGGCCTCACTCATCGACATCATGTTGCTCGGGCATTGGATTGAAATGAAGTCCGTGATGGGAGCTTCGCGGGCTTTGGAGGAGCTTGCCAAACTCATGCCCTCCGACGCCCACAAACTGATGCCGG